>Ga0115011_10000368_pt1 | contig 38660 bp, 24 predicted proteins | sample TroAtlMetagenome_2_FD_88705 | JGI IMG/M metagenome (GOLD analysis project Ga0115011, IMG submission 88705) | Marine eukaryotic phytoplankton communities from Atlantic Ocean - Tropical Atlantic ANT8 Metagenome | ecosystem: Environmental > Aquatic > Marine > Oceanic | place: Tropical Atlantic... | reverse complement strand
TGAGGCATTGCTAGGCCCTCTACAAGCCGGAGCTTCCCATCCACCCGGGCCAACCCTCCACCCCGATCTGCCAGTTGCCGGCTTATGACCTCAAGGGTGATTCCCCGCCCACTCTTGAGATGAGTGCCCAATATCGCAGGGTCAACAAAAGCTCCCAAGGTATCCACGTTGTGGACAAGCAAGGTCTTCAGCTGTGGACGCTCCTGCAAGAGCGCCCGCAAAGTCCCATTAAGAAGAAGATTAGGAACCTCATAGAAATGGCCCATGGGATGGAGGCACTGGGTGGGCAAATTATCGGTATAATCCGTGGCCTCGCCCGTCGCCTGGGCCCAATCAATCATGCCAGAGCGCACGGAATCCCGTAACTTCTGCTGCTGAGGGTCGAGCTGCTGCTCAGGGAGCTCCTCCCAAGCAAACTTCAAGTCCCGCACCGTGGGAATCATTCTCAGCCCTACTGTTCGGCCAGGAGACAGGAAAAGGGGGCCTTTGTAATTATACCGGGAGACCTCATCCAGAAATCTTCTGGTGGGCCCATGGGTAAGATAGGAGGTAGTAAATACGTGAGGGATTTCTACCCCAAGGCTCAATCCCGTCTTACGGGACTTGGCAAGGTGAACCTCCAGGAAGGTGCGGTGCCTTCCACCCAGCGAAGCAAAAGGATTAAGGGCCTTGCAGGTTCCCGCGCCACCAGTCCACCTCGAGGCTGCACCCGCAGCGAGAGTTACTACTGCAATTTCTCCTCCAGCAATTGCAGCCTCTCCAACCTCGGAACTCTCCCTCGACAAATTTTCGCTCCCTGCCGTGCAGTCCACGATATCCCCGGAAATGATGTCATCAATTCGAGACGTAGATGGCAGCCTGTTGCTTTGCAGGCTGACACGTCCGGAAATTACATCTTCTCGCAGCCTGCCATGGGCATCCTGATCAAAGCCGTTCTCCTCCAGAAGCATCTTCAGAGTGTCGGTTGCCCCTCCTTGATTGACTGCCGGACCAGCACCCTTGCCAGCAGGGTCAGGAGCACGCTCCTGCTCTTCGGAAAGCGACATATCGCTTTCAAGAAGCTCCGCACTTGTCCCTGTATCATTAATCTGGAAGTCATACACGACCGGGTCCATCGCAAAGGGCAGAGCCGTATGAAGATGGTCCTTGGCCTCCTTCATGATCCGCCCCATTGCATCCTGTGCCTCGAATTTCCGGGCGGGGTCAAAGATAAAGCCCATTCCCCCTCCAGACATTCCCCCGAACATACAGAACCCCCAGAAATCATCCCCGAACTTTTCCTCAACACGCTCGATCAGGGTTTCCGTGTAAAGATTCGTGGCCCATGGGAGAATGGCCTGGATCGGTCCTCGGAAATTTCTAGTGGTGGCCCGGCCAAGGCCCCTCATGTCTCCCCTCTTCAGGCAGGAGACCACCTCATCAAGAAGTCTCAAAGCCTCAAGGCGCCCTGCCCATTCCCTCCCAGAGCGGAGTAGATACCTCTCTGTCACCATTTCGAGCATGGGGCCCACGTTCTGAGTCATTCCCCCATGAACAAGGACAACCGAATCCTGCAGCGCTTTCCTCGCGGACCTTGGGATCTCGTCTTCATCAAAGACATGGTGAGCAGGCAACAGGCGCCCACGCGAAACATGAAACTCCGGGTCCATCGCGCTGGCGGGGACTCCCGAGATCAATTTGATTCCAGGCCAGACTCCTCCGCAGTCCTGCCAGCCGCCACCCGACCCACCAAGCCACTCCCCCAAAACCGCCCTCGCCAATACAAGGCGTTTTTCGCTTTCACTGAGAGTCCCGCTCAGAGATCTAGTTTGGCCGGTTGACCTCATCAGCACTGCAATGAGGGCCGCCAGAAGGTTGGTAGATACTGCCAACCTCGACCCCTTCGAGATCCCGCGAACGCTGGAAACCAACTCAATGCCTCGCCCGGGACCAACCATTCGCTCCAGGAGAGATTCCAAACTTTGTCCAGAACCCTCGATTCCCGGCGGCACGACTCCGGAGGCAATAATGGCAGCTTTGAGCAGGCCCAGGTCATCTTTAGCGAAATCAAAAACCTCCCCGAGACTTTCGACCCGGGTCGATGCCCTCAGGTCCACGGACCTCAGAGTGATCACCGGCTCATCGATGACTCGCACCTGAACCTCGATCGGTGGAGCCGGCCGATCCTCCGTGCCGTGGACCCCAAGGTCTACCGAGACATTGAGAACCTGTGCGCCCTCTGGATAATCCATGCCCAGAAAAAAGATATCCGACCACCCTGCGTGGGACAGGTCCATCCGGACGGGGGTTCGCTCGCAGAGTATCTTCCGGGAGCCATCGGGCTTTCTCTCCAAAAGCTCCTCCGAAACTATCAGAGGATGATCCGCGGGATGACCCATTCGAAACATCCACTGGTTGCCTTTGACCTCCTGTACCGCCCTGCGCACCTGAGCACCCAGAGCATGAAAAGCCAGTTCATGATACCCGTGGGCAAGGGCGGATGACAGCGCCCCACAGGCGCCTTGCTCCGCAACCGCCAAGTGAAATACGTCGATGGCTTCGGCAAATCGCCGCTGAAGAAGGAGATCGGTCCCCGCTACCGGAATACGGCCTGTTTTTTCGACCGGCAATAGCGGAGGAAGGTGGTGGCGATGAATCGCAGAGAGAAAACAGAGCGCCCGTACCCTGGCGTAAAGGTTTCCACTTTCTCTGCGGAACCGATCGAGGGCAACACACTCTTCCATGAGCTCTGACATGGTGAGCTTCGCGCAAACCTCTGCCAGTGCTGTATTGCGAACCTCGGGCTCCTCGCTTGAGATAATTGTCAGGAGCTTGGACATGCAGGGCGAGAGTGAGCCGTAATCTCAATTATGTCGGTGAGCACTTCATCCCGGTGAGGGCCCGCCAGCGCGAGAGAAAGCTGAGCCCTGAGGAGCCCATAGCGCTCCCCGATATTGAAGCGCTGGCCCGCCAACTCTACAGCGAGGTATTTTTTCTCCGCAGCGATAACCGCCAGGGTAGGAGAGAGCCCGAGCTTTTGCCCCTCTTCAATCCGGGTCACTTCCCGGCCGAGATGCTCCATGACCCTGGAGGTAAGAAGATGCATCCCGAAAAAGCACAGGTAATTCCCGGCCCTTAATCCGGGCACGATCAACTCCTGTTCAGCAAGCGTTGGAGTCGGCTTCTCGATCACATCGTGGACCTCAAATAGGGATGGCGATACCGGCACCCGGCTGGCCGCCACAGCTCCATAATAGCGCAGTTGACTCTCGTGAGTCGGGTTGACTGCCGAAATGCAGCCTTCGTGACCTACCGCCACTTTCAGCATCTGGCTTACGCAGGATGGCTCATCATTACTGAGGTAGAGGTGATCGCCTACCAGCAGGACAAAGGGATCATCCCCCGTGAATTCATGCGCACTCCATACCGCGTGGCCGTATCCCCGGGGAGCCTCCTGCTCTATCAGAGTAAGCCGATCCGCATGCTCTCCTGCAGCACGCAGGAAGATGTCACGGGTTCCCGGATATATCACCACTGCAGCGGAATCGATTCCGGAGGCGAAAAGATCATCAAGGATGATTGCCAAAGCGGTCTTGGCTACTCCCTCGGAATCCACAAGCGTCTGGAGGGGCAAATGGTATTCCGTGGGACTGGCCGCAGTAACAACAGCTTTTCTCGGGATCACGCTCGAAGCGTAGGACGCACGCGGCGGGAATAAAGGAAATGTTCATCGGGAAGTCTCCCAGAGTTGCCAACTCCGGGCAATTCGCTCACCGTCCAAGGCGCGTTATGCGTTTCAGCCTCTCAATTCTTCTCCTCTGTGCAGCATCTGTAATTACCCTCGCCGGCAGGGCAGAGAATTCAACTCAGCCTAATGTTCTGCTCATTATCTCTGACGACCAATCGTGGGGGGACTACTCGTTTCTTGGACATCCCCACATAAAAACTCCTCACCTCGACAAATTAGCCGGCGAATCATTGACCTACACCAGAGGTTACGTTGCGGCTCCACTCTGCCGCCCCTCCCTCGCTTCCATCTTCAGTGGCAAGCACCCGCACGAACACGGCATCACCGGGAATGATCCCCGCATCCAGTCAGGAAAAAAAGCAGGACGCACCACCCCCGAGCTCGCACCACTCTACGACGCCATCATGGACCGGATCGATGATGAGCCCGGCCTCGCTCATCTTCTGGGCAGGGCAGGCTACCGCAGCCTGCAGACGGGAAAGTGGTGGGAGGGAGACCCAAAGAAGAGGGGTGGCTTTACCCATGCCATGACCCACGGAGATCCCAAGCGGGGAGGGCGTCACGGTGATGCCGGACTCAAGATCAGCCGGCAGGGCATCAAGCCTATCACGGACTTCATTGCCGAAGCCGGTAAAAGGAAGAAGCCCTTCTTCATCTGGCACGCCCCATTCCTTCCGCATACCCCTCACAACCCTCCGGCACGCCTCTTTGAGAAATACCGCGCAAAGTCGACTTCCCGCTTCATTGCCCGCTACTGGGCGATGTGCGAGTGGTTCGATGAGACCTGCGGCGAATTACTCGCTCACCTTGACGACGAGGGGCTGCGGGAAAACACGATCGTCCTCTACGTTACCGACAACGGCTGGATTCAAAGTGCCAACAGCGGCCGTTACGCCCCGCGATCCAAGCGCTCTCCCAATGAGGGAGGAATCCGAACTCCTGTGATGGTCCGCTGGCCAGGCCAGATTGCCCAGAAATTCGATGAAGAGACCCTCGTGAGCTCAATCGATCTGGCCCCTACCATCCTGAAGGCCTGCGGCCTGCCCGTGCCCCCCTCGATGAAGGGGATCGACCTGCGAGACCGGGAGGCCCTTATCCAGCGCAACGCCATCTTCGGAGCCGCCTATGCTCATGACATCTTCGATGTCGCCCGGCCTACTCTCAGTCTACAGACCCGCTATGTCGTGAAAGGGGATTGGAAATTGCTTCTGCACCACGGCGGACCGGCCCCCGGCAAGGCTACCGAGCTCTATAACCTCAGCAAAGATCCTGCGGAAGAAACCGACCTGGCCGCCAAGAACGTGGATAAAGTCAAGGAACTCAGCGCGCAGGTCGCGGCCTGGTGGCCAGGACCAAAGGTTACCCCCTGACTCCCACTCCCCTCCTTTGAGAGAGGCAAGACTAGTTGAAAGTGTTTGGGTCGCGGCTATCACAGGAAGCGCCATGATTCGTGATTCTGGATACGCTCCCACTACTTCCGACCGAAACGAACCTGACCTCCAATGAATAGAACCCTTACCGCCTCCGTGTGCGCCTTGCTGTCGTTTCCTCTTGCGCAACCGTGCGAGGGAGCCAACCCAGCAGAAAAACCCAATGTCCTCCTGATCGCCATCGATGACCTCAATGACTGGGTTGGCTGTCTGGGAGGACATCCAGACACTCGAACGCCCCACATTGACCGCCTCGCCCGGAGAGGAGTACTTTTCACTAACGCTCACTGTCAGGCCCCCATCTGCAACCCCTCCCGGACCAGTATCATGTATGGATTGCGGCCCTCGACTTCGGGGGTCTACATGAACGCTCCCCGCCCCTGGACAGTTCCAGCCCTTAAGAACCATGTGACGATGGCGCGCCACTTTGCTGCCAACGGATACCTCACCCTCACAACTGGCAAAATCTACCATGGGTCCGGCCTCCCTCCGGGAGACTTCGACGTCGTAGGCCCACGCCCGGGGCAACGCCTCGAGCGGGACACCCGGCTCATCAAGGACCTGAAGGGGCTCTGGGACTTCGGGGCCCAGACTTACAAAGAAGAGTTCTTTCAAGACCGCGCCGACGCGAGCTGGGCCATCGAACAAATTACCGCCAGTCACAATAAGCCCTTCTTCCTCGCAGTCGGCTTCTACCGGCCTCACGTTCCCTTTTACTCCCCAGCCCGGGTCTTCCGGGAGATTTCGAAAGCAAATGTCACGCTTCCCCCCGTGAAAGCTGACGACCGGGATGACCTGCCGGAGGTTGTCAATGAGCTGACCATCGCCCCTGCTGCGCCTACGCATGATTGGTTCGTCAAGGGGGGTCACTGGAAGAATGCGGTACGATCCTATCTGGCCTGTGTCCAGTCGACCGACGAGCAAGTCGGTCGACTGCTGGATGCTATCGAAGGGAGTCCGCATGCCGGAAATACTGTCGTTGTCCTTTACTCAGACCACGGATTTTTTCTTGGAGAGAAAGAGCGTTGGGCCAAGCAATCGCTCTGGGAACGCGCTACCAGAGTTCCCTTCATCATCTCCGCCCCTTCCATGAATAAAGGAACACGTTGCAGCCGCCCTACAGAGCTTCTCAGCATCTATCCCACTCTTATCGATCTCTGCGGCTTGCCCAAAAGGGGAGCCCTCGAGGGGGCAAGCCTTTCCCCCCTTCTTAAGGACTCGGATGCCCCGTGGCAAAGGCCCGCCCTTACCACTCATGGCAAAAACAATCACGCTGTCCGAACAGAGCGCTATCGCTACATCCGCTACTACGAAGGATCTGAAGAGCTTTACGATCTACAGAATGATCCCAACGAATGGACTAATCTCGCTGCAAAAAAGGAGCTAGCGCCAGTTAAGCAAGAGCTCGCCAGATGGCTTCCGAAAGTAAATGCCGATCCAGCGAGGAGTGCCGCGCCCCGAAAGCGCAAGGCCCCCAAGAAGAAGGCCAACTAGAAGCTCGCCCCAGGGCTTTCCCCAATTGCAACTTGGCCCGCTCTCATTCCACGCTCCGCCAGATCTCTTGCAGGATTTCGACTTCTCGCCAAATCGGCTTTCCTGCAAGCTCCACATCCATGCCGCGTCTCAGCTTTCTCCTCCTGTGCCTCATCCTTCCGGCTTCCTGCCCCGGCCAGCCCAATATCCTCTTCCTCTTCGCCGACGATCAGCGCAATCACACTCTCGGGTGCGCGGGCCATCCCGTCGTCAAGACGCCACACCTTGACCGCCTCGCCGCGCAGGGCGTGCGCTTTGAAAATGCATTCGTTACAACCTCCACTTGCTGGGCAAGTAGAGCCTGCCTCTTTACTGGTTGCTACGAACGACGCCACCTCTACCGATCCTCACCCGGACCGCTCAACCCCGATCTCTGCGGGACAAGTTACTTCGCCCTTCTTAAGGCCGCCGGCTATCGTACTGCCCATCTCGGCAAGGAACACGTTGCCATCGCCAAGGAGAGCGCCGCAGCCATGTGGGACATCCGCCGCCGACTGGGGCGCAATCCCTACTTCAAGAAACAGGCAGACGGCAGCCTGCGACACACCACACAGATTCTCGGCGACTGGGGAATCGACTTCCTCCGGGAACAGAAGAGCGACCAGCCCTTCTGTCTGCAGATCTCATTTAACGCAACCCACGCCGAAGATCGTGACAAACGGCCTGGAGTGGGACACTTCCCATGGCCCAGAGTGATGGAGGGAGTCTACGACGACCAAGAGATGCCTCTGCCCGCCCTCAACGACGCTGCCATCTACGAGGCGCAACCCGGATTTCTCAAGAACTCCCTCAACCGGGAACGCTTCTTCTGGCGCTGGGATACTGCAGAGAAATACCAGACCAACATGCGTGCCTACTTTCGAATGCTGAGTGGAATCGATCACGTCATGGGACGCCTCGTCGCTCAACTCAAGGAGCAAGGCTTGGCAGAAAATACCGTCATTATCTACTCAGCGGATAATGGCTTTTACCTTGGCGATCGCGGATTTGCGGGCAAGTGGACCCACTATGATGAGTCCCTGCGGGTCCCACTCATCGTGTTCGACCCGCGCGCTCCCAAGGGCCGCCGCGGAGTCGTTCAGAAGGAAATGGCCCTTAACAGTGACCTCGGCTCTACCATGCTTGAGCTCGCTGGCCTCCCTACGCCCGCAAGCCATACCGGCCGAAGCCTGCTTCCCATTCTCAGGGGGGCCACTCCAAAGGACTGGCGCCGGGACTTCCTCTGTGAATTCATTGCCGTCCCTCGGACCATCCCGCACTGGGAGGGGGTGCGCGACAAGGAATGGGTCTACGCCCGCTACCTCGTCGACGGCCCTGATAGGCCCCCTTTCGAGTTTGTTCACGACCTGAGGGAGGATCCCCAGCAACTGATCAATGTGGCTGCTCTACCCAATCGATTGCATACCGAGGCTCATGCCCTCGCCCTGGCCAGACTACGCCAGCGCTGCGACGAACTGGTAGCCGCTAATGGACTGCGCCTGCAGGACTTGAGCCGGAAAAAGAAGTAGTAGTATCCGCCTAGTGCTAAGAGTGAGGGGTCGTCACCTGATATTCTCAATCGCTTCCACCACTCGGGCCCCTTCTGCTCGCACCTTTTTCGGCATCACCGCTTTGACCTTGGCCATGGGCACCGCTCCGTCGCGCCCGAGGGCCTCCAGAGCATTAGCAGCGGCAAGCGACTCATAGACGTTCCCCTCATTGACAACCTTGACGAGGACCGGGAGAATCTTCGCGCTCTCCCCGATATGGCCCAGTGCTTCCGCGGCCACTACCCGCACATCAAACACCGGGTCATCGAGCAACTCCACCAAGTCGTCCATCAGTGGAGCCGCTTCCTTGCCAAGCATCAGTGCTCCCGTTGCTCCCCAGTAGCGTATCAGAGGCGATTCATGCTGCGCACATTTCCTGAAGAAGGAAAATCTCGGACCCAAATCACCACGGACGGCCTTGCTGGCAGCGGTAAGAACCTCATCGGCTGGATAATCCTCACTCTGGGTAAATTCGTAGATGGTTCCGGATCCAGACAGACCGGCATACATCCCCTCCGGGATCAGCCCCGTGTCCCGCGTTCTCAACACCTCGTTCCACAACTTCGTTCGCAGACCATTAAACACGTCCCGGTGCTCCTTTTCGCCGGCCAGGTTGCGAATCTGGAAGGGATCATTCTTAATTATATACAACTCTTCAGCCTGCTTCCGTTTCCAGAAGCGCGCCTGCACGTCGTTGCACTTCCCCGCCTTGAAGGCCTCATACCACGAGCCCATACTAGCCAGAACGCGAAAGGGATAGGTGTAGGCCTGACCCAGAGGGCGGTGTGGCGAAAAATTGTGCACGTAGAGATGCTCCTTAGTGCGGATCGCGCGCACGGTGTCATAGCGCTCGTCCATCCGCCCGCGGAAGAGATAGACTAATTCACGCTCCTGAGCTCCAGGACCGAGGAAGGGCCGGCCTTCCCATATGCCAGGAATCTCGAGGCCACAAAGATTCGCGGCAGTGGCCGGAAAGTCCACAAAAGCCACTAGTTGATCGGATGTCTCTCCGGGCTTCCCTGGTGCAAGATGCTTCCACTTTTCCGGGAAGCGAATGATGAGCGGAACCCGCGATCCCGAGTCGTGAATGTTACGCTTCCCTCGCGGGAGCGCGCCGCCATGATCCGCGTAATAAAACACTATAGTGTTCTCCGCCTCCCCCATTTCCTCCAGCTCGCGCAATTTGTCCCCCACCCACTTGTCCATCAGAAAAAGGTTGTCGAAGTAGCGAGACCAGTTTTCGCGGATGACCGGGGTATCCGGGTGGTAGGGCGGTAGCACGACCTTACCGGGCGGCACGATCCGCCGAGGCGGGTTCTCCTTAATACGTCCGCGGTAGGCCTTATCCGTAGTCTGCCCCTCGTGGGAAAGAGTGGTATTAAACACGGCGAAGAAGGGCTGGTCTTTCTTCCGGTTCCTGTAATGCGCTCTGCCGTTGCTCTCGTGCCAACCCACGTCCTTCCAACTCGCACGCTTCCCATTGATCGACATATTGTAGTCTGTCTTCGAATTGTTGGTGCAATAGTAGCCGGCTTTCCGGAATACCTGCGGGTAGTAAACTACCGCCCCGGACACGGGCACACTGCTGCGGTGGTTATGAATCCCCAGGGTAGAGGCGTTCATTCCCGTTATCAGCGTAGAGCGCGCCGCGGAGCAGACCGGCGCCGAGGAAAAGGCGTTGATATATTTCACCCCCTGCTTCGAAAACCGATCAAGATGAGGCGTCTGGGCCTGGACGTCACCGTAGCACCCGAGATAAGGGCTGTTGTCCTCACTCGTGATCCAGAGGATGTTAGGCCGATTCGCTCCTTGGGAAAGAAGCGAGCCCCACAGGAGTAGAAGGGCAAGAGATAAGATACGGTCCATGGACAAGCCTTAGCCGCAGAAAGCGCCCAAGGCAACACCACCGCACTGGGAACTCTCCGCTGCGGCCCACAATACACTGAACCGGTAACTTTTCCTTTGTGGGAGCCTGAGTCTCGCTAGCCTGCCTCCTCAGATGAATCGCCTCCTTGTTTTCTTCGCCCTGATCGGGACTTCTCTGGCTTCACATGCAGCGCCAGACAAAAAGCCCAATATCGTCTTCCTGTTTGCTGATGATCTGGGGCGCTATGCCTCCGCATATTCCGATCCGCAACGCCCCTCGGCAAACGACATCGTCTCCACTCCCGTGTTTGACCGGATTGCCGGAGAGGGAGCCCTAGGCTGGAACGTTTTTGTCTCTGCTCCTTCCTGCTCTCCCTCACGGGCCGCCCTGATTTCAGGGCGACACTTTTTCCGCAATGGCTCCCATTCCCAGCTTCACTCCCCATGGCACGGGAATCGCGCGGAGGACCCTTGGAATGAAGTTAAAGGCTTCGGGCTGCTTTTGCAGGAAGCCGGATATCACATCGGATGGTCCCACAAAATGCATATCGCTGAAGACCGGATGGGCGGGAAACAAAACAACTTCCGATCTGCCGGCGCAAAGGTGAATCAGTTTTCGCAAAACGTAAGCAGGGCAATCGGCGAAGACGATAACAAGGCCTCTATTAAAAAAGCAAAGCAGCAACTCTACGACGAATGCCGCAAAAATTTCCGGTCCTTTTTATCAAAACGAAAGCCCGGGCAGCCTTTTTACTATTCTTTCCATCCAACCAACCCCCACCGCAAATGGACTAAGGGCTCGGGGAAAAGGCTCTGGGGCCTGAACCCGGATGCGCTCGCCAAGGTCATGCCCCCTTTCCTTCCCAACGTCCCCGAGGTCAGAGAGGACCTTGCCGATTATCTCGGGGAAGGCATGGCATTTGACCGGAGCTGTCAGGAAATTATCAGCGAACTGGAGAGCCTTGGCGAACTGGATAATACCCTGCTGGTTATTTCCGGGGATCACGGCGCTCCCGGGTTTCCTCGCGGCAAGACCAACTGCTATGACTTTGGAGCCCGAGTCCTATTTGCCGCCCGCTGGCCAGGCTACATTGAGCCTGGCCAGGTCATCAGCAAGCCCGTCTCCCTGATTGACCTTGCGCCTACCTTTCTGGCCGCAGCCGGGCTGAAACCGGAAACTGGAATGAATGGGCAGGACTTGTTGCCATCCCTCGCCAAGGGAGATCACAGCAAGCTTAGAGGCTGGGCCCTCATTGGCCGGGAGACCCATGTCAATACCGCCAGAGGCGGCCTGCCTTACCCGACTAGGGCCCTGCGAACGGAGGATTATCTCCTGATCATGAACTTCGCCCCTGATCGGGCTCCCATGGGCGAGCCCCTTAAACTTAACGACCCCAATCCTCCATCCTACCAGCAGCTGGAGAACAGCACCAGGCTCGCCTTCGGCGACATCGATGCCGGCCCTACCAAGGCATGGATGGTGATGAATAGAAATAATCCCAAATACGCACGGCACTGGGCTCTCGGATTCGGGCCCCGCCCAGCGGAGGAATTTTATGACCTCACCAGCGATCCTCACCAGGTCAACAATCTTGCGAGCAATAAGGCCTATGACGCAATTCGTGAAGGGTTGCGGGAACTTCTCATGGATGAACTTCGCCGGAATAAGGACCCCCGGCTAAATGGAGACACCTTTGACAGGCCTCCGTACAATAAAGGAACCCGCCCTGGTCAGACTCGGCGACAGTAAGGAGAAAAGTCGATCGCTCTACTTGCAGACAAGGCCTGCCCTTGCTAAGGGCGCAGGCTCACCACACGAGCATATCCATGCGCTACCTCGTAAAAGTTTTTCTCTACCAGATTGAGCCAGAAATCTGGCGCCGCTTTTCGATTCCCTCTGAAGCGACCTTCCGACAGCTCCATGATGCCATCCAGCAGTCCATGGGATGGGAGGACAAACAGTGGCATGAATTTCGTCACGGCAAGGGCACGCGCCTTCTGGACGTCATCGGCCCGGACCACGAGGAGGTAGAAAAAGGAGCGAGCTTTCAGGAGGAGGGATCTATTTCGATCAAGCAGTTCATCGGACGGCGGCATTTCCCCGTCCGCCTGCTCTATCGCTACGACTTTAATGAAGAGTGGGTTCACGAAATCTGTATCGAGGGGAAAACTGATCAGGGGGAAGGGGACCTTCCCATTCTGATCGAGGGGGCACGTGCCTGTCCCCCCGAGGATTCTGGGGGCGCTTTCGGCTACATGGCGGCCCTCAACGGCGACCTCATGTGGCTTGAAGATGATTACGACCCTGAGGCCTTCAGCCCACAAGCAGTGCAATTTACAAAACCCCGAGCCCGCAAATAAGCGGGCTCGCTCATCCCTTGAGGTAGAGGGCTACATTATCACTCCTGCGCTCTCCCTCTTCATTACACTGCCAACAGGTGCCGCTCTCGACATCAAGAGCGGTGAGCCACTGCCCGGCGTAAGCCCAGGTATCGATGCATATCGCGTGCCCGAGATTAGCAGGAACTCCACCCTTCTGAGCCGTGTGCCCACACACCATGGTCTTCCCACTCCGATGAGGAGGCACTTTTCTGAACTTCTCCCAAAAAAGCATGAAGGGATCCTGGTCCTTTAGCGCGAGGTGCGAAGCCGCATTGGCATGAACAAAAAAGTGCGCCTCCGATTCATGGAACGGAAGGCCTCCCTCAATAAATTCCCAGTGCTCTCCCGGAATCGACTGAAGACTCTCGCCGTCGTAGGATGCAAGGGTCGAATTTCCTCCCACTCCTTTTCCCATCCACCGGGCCAGAGCAGGGGCTGAGTCCCTTGCCTCAAGCATCATGATCTCATGGTTTCCCATCAGGCTTATTACCCGGGTTCGCTCGCGAAGCTCTAGAATTGTATCGATGACCCCCTTGGTATCTGGACCGCGGTCGACATAGTCTCCCAGCGTCACAACCGTATCCTCTTCATTAATCCCAGCGTAGTCGATCAACCCACAAAGGGACGACCTGCATCCATGTATATCCCCAATTGCAATAGTGCGCATGCCGTGCTGGAACCATACGCCCTCTTACCTCCCGACTTGCAAGTTCCATTCCCTCCATCCAACCTTTTCTGCCCATGCCACTATTCCTGTTCCCCGCCCTTGCTACAGGCCTCCTGCTCTTTTTCTCCAGTGGGACAGGGCGCGCCACTGATCCCAACATCATCGTGTTCCTCGCAGATGACATGGGAATGGGGGACACCTCGGTCTACCAGGACTGGACCGGCAATAAGGATGACCGGCAACTCCATACCCCCAACATGGAGCGTATCGCCAACATGGGTGTGCGGTTCATGGATGCTCACTCCCCGCACAGCCGCTGCAGCACCTCTCGCTACGCGCTACTCACCGGGCGCTATTGCTGGCGTAGTTCGCTTAAATACTGGGTTCTTTTTGGGGTCCAGTGTGACCCCCTGATCGAAAAGCCCCGCCCCACAATTGCCTCCTTTCTCCGTAACAATGGATATCGGACCGGGATGGTGGGAAAATGGCACCTCGGCATCGGATATCGACGCGAGGACGGTAGCCCCTCCAAGGGCTGGGCGGATGCCGATCTCACCAAGCCGCTCGCAGATGGGCCAACCGACCATGGCTTTGACTTTTTTTATGGCATTTCCCGGAGTCACCCGACCTCAGGGCCCGGTGGCAAGCACCCCAATGGGGCAGACCAGCAGCGGGGCCCCGGATGGATTCACAATCGCCGGATTGTGGGCGCAACCGGAAACGGGAAGGAGCTCGATGGGTCCTATGTCCTCGAAAAGATTGGGCCCACTCTGCATGCCAAGGCCTTCGATTTCCTCCGGAGTGCAACTGCATCAAAAAAGCCGTTTTTCCTCTACTTTGCCAGTCCCGCCAACCACACCCCTCACACTCCCTGCAAGTCCATGGCCGGCCGCAAGGTTGCGGGAGCAAGCCAGCATGTGGATGGCAGACCAACAGGCAGTACGCGGCTGGACTTCATTCATGAGAATGATGTTCAGGTCGGACTCCTTCTCGACTACCTTCAAAGAGCCGCTGACCCCCGCCGCCCCGGACATAAGCTTCTCGATAACACCCTCTTCATCTTCGCAAGCGACAACGGCGCGGAAAACAGGTCCAAGACCGCCACCGGCCCCCTTCGAAGTAACAAGGGATCCACATATGAAGGTGGACACCGTATTCCCTTCTTCGCCTCCTGGCCAGCCGGGAAGCTGGGCGACGGACGGCCAAAAACCCCAGGAAGAACCTCTACCCGGCTTCTTGCTCTCAACGACCTGTTTGCCACGTTTGCGCAAATTCTCGGCAAGTCCCTGCCAGACCTTTCCAAGGGAGAGATTGGAGCGGAGGACAGCACCTCGCAACTGGCAGCCCTCCGTGGGGAAGCCTGCCCTCCTCGACCTCCGGTTTTCCCGAATGACCATAACGAGGCGTCCAGAAAGAACTCTGAGCAGCGGGCGGTGGTCGCAGTCCGCTCCAATGCCTGTCCCCTAAAGGGCCAATGGAAACTTTTCCTGGACCATCGTTTCGCCCTTGAGGGAGAGCTTCACCCTACCGAGCTCTACAACCTCGAAACAGACCAGTTCGAACAGAGGAACCTGCTGAATGACCCTGCCGCTAAGACCGCCCTGGACTTCCTTCTGAAAGAGGCAACCAAGGCACGGGGAGACAACGGCTCCACGAGACCATAGCGCGGGGCTCTCCCTGCTTTTACCACTCACACCGCTTCCCACTTGCAGAACCCTGACTCCTTTTCTTTGCTGAAACGATGAAACGCACAGTCTTTCTTGGCACCTATACCAACGGCGAGAGTAAAGGGATCTATTCCTGCCGCTTTGACGATGTCGCCGGCACATTATCGGGGTTCCGCCTCGCGGCCGAAACGCCGAGCCCTTCCTTCCTTGCTCTGCACCCAAACGGGAAGTTCCTCTATGCCGTTAATGAGACCAACGATTTCGATAGCGAAGCTTCTGGTTCGGTAACCGCCTACCGCATTACCGACCCGAGCAACGGGGTGTTGGAAAAACTCAACACCGTCAGCTCCCATGGAGCACACCCCTGCCATCTCGTTCTTACTCCAGAGAACGATGCCGTCATTGTTGCGAATTACACAGGGTCGACCGTCACCACGATTGAGATCCGGGATGACGGATCCCTCGGTAAAACCCTTAATCGAATTCTCCACAAGGGTTCGAGTGTCCTCAACCCCCGGCAGGCAGAGCCCCACCCCCACGCCGTCAACCTCGACCCCGCCAACAGGTTTGTATTCATCTCCGACCTGGGAATGGACCAGATCGTCCGCTACGAACTCGAAAAGGGGGGGCGTCTCAGCGAACGCCGCGGGGCAACCACGGTCGACCCGGGAGCGGGGCCACGCCACTTCGCTTTCCACCCGAAGGCCGCGTTCGGCTATGTCCTCAACGAGATCACCCGCACGATCACGGCCTTCCGCTACAGCCAGTCCAGCGGCAAGCTCACAGAAATCCAGACCATCTCCACTGTCCCTGATGGGTGGTCCCGGGGATCCACCGCGGAAATCTTCGTCCATCCCAGCGGAAGATTTCTTTACGCCTCCAATCGTGGCCATGACAGCATCGCCTGTTTTCACATCCACCAAGGTTGCGGAAAACTGAGCCTGGTCGACCTCGAGAAGACCGGGGGGCGAACCCCGCGCAACTTCAACCTGGACCCTTCTGGTAAGTGGATCATCGCGGCCAACCAGTTCAGCGGGGACCTTCATGTCTTTTCCATCAATCAGAAAACTGGCGCCCTCGACCCGGCTGGGGGGCGCCTCGAAATACCTAATCCCGTCTGCGTGGTTTTCCTCTAAATATCCCGCTCCGGCGTTCCCATACAACCCGGAGCTCTTTTGCTCACCTCTCTCCTCATCCCAATCATGAAATCACTTCTCCTCCTCCTTGCTTCCGGATTGTGGGCTCTCAGCATTGCTGCGGAACGCCCAAATATCGTCCTCATCATGGCCGACGACATGGGCTACTCCGACATAGGGTGCTATGGCAGCGAGATTCGCACTCCCGTCCTCGACCAACTTGCCCGTAACGGCCTGCGTTACACCCAGTTCTATAACACCTCCCGCTGCTGCCCAACCCGGGCAGCCCTTATCAGCGGACTCTACTCACACCAGACCGGCATGGGCCTGATGGAGGGGGATCGAGGCTGGCCCGGTTACCGTGGTTCTATCAATAAAACCTGTGTCACCCTTGCAGAGGCCCTCAAGGGAGCTGGTTACCTTAATTACATGTCAGGAAAGTGGCACCTGACCCGGCACAAGAGCCCCAATGGGGATATATCGGCCTGGCCGATGCAGCGCGGCTTCGACCGCTTTTACGGCACCATCACGGGGGCGGGCAGCTTCTACGACCCCGCTACGCTCTGCCGAGGCAACACCTACATCACCCCCGAGAATGACCCGGATTATCAACCTGAGTCCTTCTACTACACCGATGCCATCAACGACAATGCGATCGCCTTCATCTCCGATCACTGCGGGAACAGCAAGGCCTCCGACAAACCATTCTTTCTCTATGTCTCCCACACCAGCGCTCACTGGCCCATGCACGCTCCGGAGGCCGATATCGCAAAATATAAGGGCACCTACGACAAGGGCTACCCCGCGATCCGCGAGGCCCGTTACAAGAAAGCCATTGAGATGGGCGTCGTCGATAGTAAGTGGCCGATGTCCAAAGGACTCGACTGGGAAGGGTTCCAGCATAAAGCCTGGGATATCCGCTGCATGGAAACATATGCTGCCATGACCGAGATCATGGACCGCGGTATTGGCAGAATTGTCAACGAGCTGAAGAGGCAAAAGCTCTTCGACAATACTCTGGTAATTTATCTCCAGGACAATGGCGGCTGCGCAGAGGGGTACGGCCGAGCTAACAATTCCAACCAGAAGGACCGCTTTAACTTCAAGCCTCTCGGAAAGGATGGATTACAGACCAAAATCTGGCCCCCCATGCAGACCCGTGACGGAAGGTTTGTCCGCACCGGACCTGAGACCATGCCCGGCGGAGAGGACACCTTCGTTGCCTACGGACCGGGCTGGGCCAATGCGTCAAATACCCCTTTCCGAGGCTATAAACACGACCCCTACGAGGGGGGAATCGGCACTCCTTTCATCGTCAGCTGGCCTCAGGGAATCGCGAAAGAGAGCAACGGGAAGGTCGTGCATGATGTCTCCCACCTCATTGACCTGATGCCTACTTTTGTAGAGGCCGCAGGAGCAACCTACCCAGCGAAATATGACGGCAATAAGATCCAGCCCATGGAGGGGATCAGCCTCATTCCAACTCTCACCGGAAGAGCACTCGAGCGGAAGGCGCCCCTCGGATTTGAGCACCATGGCAACCTCGGCCTCCGCGATGGCAAATGGAAAATCGTTTCGATGTATCGCGGAAAACAGCCCCGCAAGTGGGAACTTTACGATATGGAAAATGACCGGACCGAGCTCAATGACCTTGCCGGCAAGATGCCCAAAAAGCTCACCTCCATGGTGGCCTCCTGGCAATCGTGGGCAGATCGAGTCGGGGTGCAGCCGTGGCCCATTCCAAGGTATGACCCTGAGAAGTCGAAATAAGCGACCTCCTGCCTACACACTCCTGACCCAATGCGCGCGCTCCTAATAACCATCCTTGGACTCTCGCTGGGAGGATTGTCCGTCGAGGGCAAGCCCAACGTCCTCTTCATCGCAATTGACGACCTGAATGATTATATCTCGCCGCTCGATAACCATCCCGGTATACAGACCCCGCATTTTGAGCGCCTCGCCCGCCGCTCAGTAAATTTCACCAACGCCCACTGTGCCGCCCCCGTCTGCCATGCGTCGAGAGTCGCGATCATGACAGGCGTCCACCCTGCCCAGTCCGGTATCTATCGCAACATGTTCGGCGCCCGGGGACCCCGATGGCGGCATGAATCCAAGGTCCTGGAAAACGCCGTGGTCCTCTCTCAGCACTTCCGGGATCATGGCTATCACGCCGCCGGCGGAGGCAAAATCTTCCACACCCTCCAGTGGACCCCGCATGATTCCCAGAATGATCCCGAAGCTTGGGACCAATACCGTGGCGACCCCAACAACCCCATCGCTCCAGACTGGCCGAGACCAAAGCTGATCCCCGACGCCAAAGCGGGCCTTACCAAGGGGCGTCCGTTGGGGGGCGGCTCACAACTCTTCGGAGCCGCACCTCTGGAATTGCCGGATGAAAAGACGGGAGACCACATGGTTGTTGACTGGGCTATCACACAGATGAAACAGGAGCGGGAAAAGCCTCTCTTTCTCGCAGTGGGCCTTTTCCGCCCTCATATTCCCTGGGAGGTCCCCCGCAAGTGGTTCGACATGTATCCGCTGGAAGACATCAAACTTCCTCCGCACCGCAAAGATGATCTGACCGATGCCCACAACCACGGTCGGACCCACTGGCACAAGTGGGTGGTAGAGAACCAGCAATGGGAGAAGCTCATGCAGGGCTACCTTGCCAGCATTTCTTACGTGGACCACCAACTGGGCCGTCTCCTTGACGCTCTCGATGCAACCCCCGGCATGAAGGACAACACCATCATTGTTCTCTGGAGCGATCACGGCTTCCATATCGGCGAAAAGGCCAACTGGGAAAAGTTTGCTCTCTGGGACCAGACCTCGCGGGTCCCCCTCTTCATTCACGCCCCGGGGGTGAGCAAGGATGGGGAGAAAACAAGGCAGCCGGCTACCCTCACTGACGTTTATCCCACTCTCTGTGAGCTGGCAGACATTCCCATTCCCGGCCAGTGCGATGGGCTCTCCCTGGTTTCCCAGCTAAAGAAACCGGGCACCAAGCGAGACCGCCTCGCCCTTTGCTCCTTCCAGTTCTGGGGTGAGCAAGCTCCTTCCCACGGAGTTGCCGATGAGCGCTACCGCCTTATCCGTTATGGCAACGGATTTGAGGAACTCTATGACCTGAAAAATGATCCCCAAGAGTATGAGAACCTGATCGAAGATCCGAATCTTGCTTCCATCAAAATGCGCCTGGCCCTCGGCATTCCCGCAACCCCGGCGCCCCTTGCCATCCTCCCCAAGGACTCTCCCCACCATCGGGCCAATCAGAACAGAAAGTAGCCATCTTCGCCTCACAGGAGCCCTTCCTCTCCTACTTTTTCTAGAAACTGTGGCCGCCAAAGAAGAAACGAATTCCCCAAGAAGATTCCGATGGCTTGCCCTTGTGGGCTTGGTGCTCCTCGGACTGGGCGCCATGTTCTTCCTTGGGCCCTCCTTTAATGAGCGGGGAACCAGCGACAATCCTGGCGGAAGTTCATTCGGAAAGCTGGCTGATCAGTTGCGGGCGTTGTTTGGCTTCGACTCTGGCGGGGTCATCACCCGGGACGGCCAGCTTTACCTCCGGCAAGATGTTAAGCACGTTCACCGTCGCAGTTTTCTGACTAGCCCTCAAGGCTCAGGGGCCTCTACCCGAAACTGGAATCCCCTCCCCGCTATCACCGATTTCCATCAACAGCTGAAAGATATGGGTATCCGGCTGATCCTTCTTCCCCTGCCCTCGAAAGCAACTCTTCCGGATGGCGCCGTAGAACCGATTGTCAACGAGGGCTACTATGAATTCCTCCGCATTCTGAAATCTAAGCATCAGATTGAGGTCGTGGATGTCCTTCCTGTTCTAGTGAGCATGTCCACTCAAGGAGAATCCCCGTTTCTCAGGGGAGACAGCCACTGGTCCCCGAAAGGGATGGCCAGAGTTGCCCGCCTCGTCGCGGACCGCTCTTCCGTTCAGCTCCCTATCTCTTCTTACGAGACCATCGACCGAAAGCTGACCCTCACCGGAGACCTCGCCCAGGTCCGTGGCCCCGGTTATGAGGATCAAATCACCTCCAGGATGGTCCTCGAATCCAATGGGCAGCTGTGGAAGCCTCTACCCGAAGCCCCTTATCTCCTGCTGGGGGACAGCTTCACTAATATCTATTCGAAGCCAGGTAACGGCTGGGGCAAGGGCGCCGGATTAGCGGAGACCCTCAGCCTTGAGATGGGCACGCCAACAGACCGTCTTAGCACACACCATAATGGAGCTTTTGGGAGCCGGGAGGTCTTGGCCATGAATCCGGAGAGACTGGCCAACAAATCAGTGGTGGTCTGGCAATTTGCGATGCGGGAGCTTTCCTTTGGCGATTGGAAGATACTGCCTATTCCCCCACTTAAGGAGAAGCCTTCTCCCAGGATTGCAACCTCTCCCCAGCCTTTGGAGGGGACAATACTCAAAACCGCCGAAATGCCTGCTCTGGACCGCACCCCATACCGGGAAGCTGTTCGGGAAATTATCGTCACGGATATTCGCAGTGGCTCCGGCCAGATAGTCGGGCCAGTCATCTTGATGGGCCTCTCCGTGCAAGACCACCTCCCCACCGGACTAGCCCGGTGGGAGATCGAAGACAAGGTGGCGATTGAAGTTGTCCCATGGTCCTCCGTCGAATCTACCCAAGAGCGCCTGCAACGATTTCGCCTTCCTCTTTCCGGCCAAGACCTTCCCCGCTTCTGGATAAAATAGCGCTGCGCGAGCAGAGCCCTAAAGGGGGGCCAGAAGCTCCTTCAGGGTTTCTTCATCTGGGGCGGTGACCTTGTTTGCGCCGGCTAGAAGATCATCAGCCAGCTTAGCTTTATCAACTTGCAGCTTCTGGATGCGCTCTTCCACCGTTCCACTACAGATCAGGCGGTGAACAAAAACAGGTCTGGTCTGACCAATCCGGTAGGCTCGATCAGTCGCCTGGGCCTCCGCGGCAGGATTCCACCACGGATCATAATGAATCACGGTATCCGCCGCAGTCAGGTTAAGCCCTGTCCCGCCCGCTTTAAGGGAAATCAGGAAAATGGGCATCTCTCCCTCTTGGAACTGCTCCACGAGCTCGCCACGATTACGCGACGAGCCTGTAAGCTCCAGATAAGAAATTCCCTGCGTTCGCAGCCTCTCCCGGATGAGGCCCAGCATTGTGGTGAACTGTGAGAACAGCAGGATTCGGCGCCCCTCTTTCACAAGCATTTCGAGAAGATCGGTGAGGTAATCAAGTTTCGCAGAGGCCAGTTCATTTGCCTCTCTCATACCCAGCAACCGGGGGTCGCAGCAGATTTGACGTAGCTTCAGCAGGGCGTCCAGAAAGACAATCCGACTCTGCTCAATGCCCTGCGCAGCAATGGCCTGTCGAACGCGCCGGTCCATCGTCGCACGCACCGTCTCATAAAGATCCTTCTGGCCGGTATTCAGTTCAATCGGGTGAACCAGAATGGTCTTCGGAGGAAGTTCAGACGCCACCTCATCCTTCGTGCGCCGCAGGATCAGGGGAGTGATCCTCCTCCTGAGATCCTCTTTCCGGTCCTCATTGTCCTCTTTTTCAATCGGAGTCTGGAAGCGGGCCCTAAAGGCCTCCTCGCTTCCGAGGAAGCCGGGCAGGAGGAAGTGCATCAGCGACCAGAGCTCACCCAGATTATTCTCAATCGGTGTCCCCGATAGACAGAGCCGCTGAGCCGCTTGCAGCTTGCAGGCCGCCTTGCTCACTTTTGCCGCTGAGTTCTTAATATTCTGCGCCTCGTCGAGGACGACCAGATGAAAATTCATGCTTTCCAGCGCTTCCACATCGCGCTGGAGCAACGCGTAAGAAGTGAGCACCACATCGGCGTGGGGCACATTTCTAAAATCCTTCTTTCTACCCGGACCCTGTAGCACCAAGACGCTCAAGGAGGGCACAAACTTCGCCGCCTCCTTCTTCCAGTTTGGAACCACCGAGGTTGGAGCTACCACCAAAGTCGGCCGCCCTTCGCTCCTGCCAGAGGCCCTCTCCGCAAGAATATGGGTCAAAGTCTGCAAGGTCTTACCCAGTCCCATGTCATCCGCGAGGATTCCATTGAGCTGACACTGGGCGAGGCCCTGCATCCACTGGAAGCCCTCAAGTTGATAATCGCGAAGGGTTGCCTGCACCCCCTGAGGAGGCTCTTTAGTGGCTGGCTGGCGGAGCTTCTCGATTTGCCGAACCAACCGGCTCAGGCCTTTGCCAGGATCCATCGAGAGCTCGGAGCTTGAAGCCAAATGAGCAGCGTCAACCGGGTGGAGGAACGGCCGGTTAGGATCTACCAGGGAAGCGAGCTGGCGTAGAATCCGTTTGAGTCGGTCTACCGGGATCTGGAGCGCTCCACCCTCGGGCAGGTAGACCAAGTGGTGCGACCGGTTGGAGAGTTCATCCAGCATGTCGAGAGTTCCATCTTCCAGCAGCTTTGCGAGGATCGGAAGGAGGTCCAGTCGCTCCCCTTCCAAATCGAACCCTACCGACAAGGAGAACCAGCCCCCTGACTGCTCCGAGAGAGAGCCTTCCCAGTCTCCCGGCTCGGTTACGTAGACCGGGAATCCAACCTCCTCGTCCACCGAAACCTCCCAACCTCGGCTCTCGAGTTTAGGCACTGCTTCGGCTCGAAACCACGGCCAGTAGAGATCCGGCGTATTCAAGCTGGGCTCGGGAAACCACGCGGACTCGGCCGAGGGCGACGAATCCCGCTCTCGTTCCAGTCCTAGCAGGAATCGATAGCTTGGCTGTGCTCCCAGGTGCGTCAGCCCGAGCTGAGCCAGGTCCCGGGCGGCGGCGGACTCGGCCTTAAGGTCGCGTACAATTTCGAGCATTCCCTCTGATGTTTCAATGAGGACTACGCTATCGCCACCCATATGAAGGGCCAGATCGTGGCCCTCATAGCTCGCCATTGGTCGGGCGACCAGCCATTCATCCCGGTTCGACGCCCTGAGGGATTGCAGGAGCATCTGAACAGGACGGCTATTGGCGGGCTCCAGCCGCACTTCCAACCGGAACGTTGGAGAAACTTCCAAAGTTCCCCGGGGGATGGTCTCACGAGAAAGGGTCTCCTTCTTAGGGCCCGCGGCAGGCATCCGAACATACGCGCTGCCCCCTGACAGGAGGCGGTCTACAGTAGTCTTTTTGCCCGCAGCCATGAGAGCCGCCGCCGCATGCTGACAATAGTAGGCGTAGGGACAACTGCAGGAGGCATCTATTTCCCAGAGCCCCCCGCCCTCCTGCCAGACGGAAACCTCCACCTCGTAATACTCGTCCTCGATATCCTGCACTCGCGCGGCAAGCACTCCGCCTCCGTCCTCAAGGGGATCCCACGACATTTCCGAGATCCGGCGTTTCCGGGCCAGTTTGATCCCGTCCTCCAGTACAAATCCGTCAAACCGCTCCTTCCACGTACCGCTAACGAGAAACTCGCGGAGGGCTGGGTTCACGGCCATGGAGTAGCGCGGGCCTCTAAATTCCCGGGCCTCATGCCTCGAGTATGCCCCCGGCCATTGGTCTCATCAAGTTCAGGAAGCGCCCCGGCCACGTCATTACCGGTTATCTGCTCCGCCCCTCCGCAATGGCCTCACCGTCTTGTCAAAAATTTTTCCATCCTCTGTCATCCCCTCATAGAGAAATTCATCTTTTTTCAGAGTGACCTTAATAAGGTGCCTCAAGGCACGCGCTTCCGCGAGATAGGTTCGCTTCTTCCAGTCCTTGGGAATGTTTCGCGTCTTTACTCCCCACGAGCCATCACCCATGTAAAGAATTCCATCTTTTTCGCTACGCTCGCCCCCAACGATTGGGTGAGTCCGCTTATAGGTATGGTGGTCATTCTCAAAAACACAATCTACCTTGAACTGCTCGAACAATGGGGCCCATTCCCTCCGGATATCCATGGCGTCATCCTTGACCCCGGTCCCCCAGGCCGGGCGGTGATAGCAGACAAACTGCCGGGGAACGCCTAACCGGTTGCCGAGGACCCGCCCCAGCCACTGAGTCTGCGCAGCGATGTTTGCTGTATGACCCGAGTCCACTCCAACCAGGCTCAGGTAGTCTCCAAAATCGACGGTAAAATTCGCCCCCTCAGACTTTCCGGAAAAGAGACTATAGAAAAATGGGGCATCTTCTCTCCCAGGCGCATTAGTGGGGCGGTATTGATATCCTTTCACCTCATGATTCCCGATCGCCACGACCATGGGGATAAGCCTCCCGTCCGGAGCCACCGCGCATTCGTGCCAGGACTCCAGCCAATCCCGCCACCGGCTACCATTGCTGCCATTGGCATAGGCAAGGTCACCCCCAAGCAGGGCAAAAAGAGGGTCTTCCTTTCCAGCTCGTCGGTTCATTGCGTCGAGCCACGCGCGCGTCCCATACATATCTCCCCCCGTCACAAAGTTGATTCCTTCCTGAAAGCGTGCCGGAGCAGTCTCAAATTCCCAAGTGCCAACCGGGCGGCCCCAGCGGACAATCTTGAATTCATATCGGCTTCCTGGCTTGAGATCCCTGAGGTCGGCACTGAACGCGAGATCCTCTGTGCTTCCAAACTTCCTCTCTCGAATGGGGGCTGAGGACCACTCCCTTCCACCCTTGCTACGGTAGGCGAACTTATAGCGCGCGGCAGCTGCCTCATCGCTCTCCGCCCCGCCAACTTTGGTCCACCCCACTCCCGGGGTTCCCCCAGCAAGATATGCCCAGTTCGCTCCCTCCCGGATTACCGGATAGAGCTTTCCGTTCGCCCGATAATCGATTCGGGGACGCAAGGTGAAATCGGAACTATCGATATTTTCGTTATGTCCCTCAATCGCGATCACCCCCTTCTGGCCCGGCGATGCAGAGCCGATCTTAAAATACTCCCACACCTCGGCCTCGTGCTTCTTGACCTTGCCGATGCTGGCCCCTGCTCCCTCGACTCCTTTTCGCAGGATCTCCTTTCCGTCGCGATAAAGAATAAACGCGTCATCATATCGAATTCCCACCGTCAGCTCTGCCCCCTGTGGCGCCTTGGCGGGAACTTCATAGGGCCGGCGGATATACACCGAGCGGTATTTCCCCCGCATCGCCTTGAGCTCCGTCTGGTCATCATCATCGCCATAACCAAATCCGGCAGCGCCAAGCTTCCACTCTCCTCCCGGTTGCTCATCACCGGAGGCCGCAACCCAGTGAATCGACATCGTGGTGGTAGGGTCCTCATGCCACTCGCAGATCGGTCCATATTCGCTGGCATGGACTACGCTGAGGCCCGCGGGAAAAAGAAGGAGAAGTAGTATACGAATCACAAAGTTGGCGAATTAAGGTTCCGGGACTGTCGACCCGCTAGGCCCCGTTGGCAATGACCTAGCGACCTCAATTCAAAAATGATCCGAAATTCCACTAGTCATGTTTGCCCCGGGCGGATTCTTCCCTAGGATTTCGCCATGTCCCGCGAAGAGATCAAGCGCCTGACCGAGCTGTCCTCCTGTGCGGGCTGAGCCTCCAAGCTCGGCCAAGCCGACCTGGCGCAGGTTCTGCGCGGGCTTACCCAGATCGAGAATGAGGCTCTCCTGGTGGGAGCCGCGTCCTCTGACGATGCCGCCGTCTACCGGCTCAGCGAAGACCTCGCCATGGTGCAAACCTTGGATTTCTTCACGCCTATTGTTGACGATCCCTATACTTACGGACAAATCGCGGCGGCCAACTCGCTCTCGGATGTCTACGCCATGGGCGGCCTCCCGGTCACGGCGATGAACGTGGTTGGCGTCCCCTTGGAGCATCTTTCTCTCGAGGACGTCAATCAGATCCTCAAGGGCGGCGCTGACAAGGTGGCAGAAGCCGGATGCGTCCTCGCGGGTGGACATACTGTTCAGAATCCCGAACCGCTATATGGCCTCTCCGTCACCGGACTCGTTCACCCGGACCAGCTGATTACCAATTCGGGTGCGGAAGCAGGAGATCTGCTGATCCTTACCAAGCCCCTCGGCACTGGAATCCTGTCCACCGCTACGAAACGAGGCGTGGATATCGGGGCCCTTTCCGACCAGTCCATCGCCCTGATGGCGACTCTCAATACCCCGGGCGCGGATCTGGCAAAAGCTGGACTGGTCCGGGGTGGGACCGATGTCACCGGTTTCGGTCTGCTTGGCCATCTTGGAGCAGTGGCGCGGGAGAGCGGAGTCACCGCAGTAGTTCGCAGCGGGAAGGTTCCCGTGATCGGCGACAAGGTTCTTGCCTTGATCGACGAGGGTTGCGTGCCGGGCGGAACCCGAGCCAACCTCGAGGCTTCATCTAGCACTTTATTTGCTAATGACGTTTCAGAAGCGCTCAAGCTTCTTCTCGCCGACGCCCAAACCAGTGGCGGACTTCTCCTTTCCGTGCCTCCGGCGAACCTGGACCAGGCACTCACGCTTCTTAAGGAAAAAGGAGCTCCATGCGCGGAAGTGATCGGGGAAATGAAAGCCCGCAATGACCACGACATTGAGGTCCACTAGGAGGAGGATCGCTCCCCTTCTTGCCAAACGCAGGATCAAGAGGCAGGCTTGAGCGTGGCCCTTTCCGGACCAGCGCGTTTACGGGTCGATGGCAGGTTTCTAGCCCTCGGGGACAAGCGCATATTTCTAAAAAGCGTTACCTTCGGGCCGTTTCCTTCCGACGCCGAGCTCGATCCTGCCACCGAATTCCCAAGGATTGCCGCATCCGGATTCAACTCCATCCGGGTCTATACGGGCGCAACTCGGCACCTGCTCGACTGCGCACAAGAGAATGGTCTACAGGTTCTTGTCGGAATACCCTGGGAGTGGAGTCGGGACTTCCTGGCCGAACCCCGGCTCCGGGCCGAGGGAGAATTGCGATTATTGAGTTTTTTAAGAGAGCAGGGAACCCATCCCGCCCTTGGCGCATTGATAGTTGCTAACGAAATCCCATCAGACCTAGTGCGTTGGATGGGGCCATCACAAGTTCGACAAGCATTGGAGGACCTCATCGACCTCTGCCGGGAAGAGGCCCCGGAACTTCTTATCGCCTACGCCAATTATCCCAGCACGGAATATCTCGAGCCCCGCAATGCGGACTTCAGCGCATTCAACGTCTACCTCGAGAATCGTGAATCGCAGGCCCTCTACCTCCCAAGGCTACAGAATATTGCGGGGGATCGCCCAATCCTCATCACCGAGTTCGGTCTCGATACTATTAGAAATCACGAAGATACCCAAGCTTCGCTGTTAACGGGACATCTCGAGGAGTGCCTCGCCGCGGGGGTAGCCGGCACCACTTTTTTCGCGTGGTCCGATCGCTGGGCAAGCCGGGGCGCCCGGATGGAAGACTGGGCCTTCGGGCTGACCCGGCGCGACAAAAGCGAGAAACCCGTTTTGGAGGCGCTCTGCAAAATTCTTCCAAAAATCTCTACCGCCCGTGTTACCACGCCTCTCAAGGATGACACCCCACGGATCTCGGTGGTCGTCTGCACACATAATGGAGCCGCCCATCTGGAATCCTGCCTGCGTGCCTGCTGCGCGCTGGATTATCCAGATTTCGAGGTTCTTGTTGTTGACGACGGGTCCACCGACCAGACCCCCGAGCTTGCTGCCCGTTTCCCAGAAGTCCGCTACCTCAGACAGGAACACGGAGGGCTTTCTAATGCCCGTAATTACGGAGCCGATGCGGCCACTGGAGAGCTCGTCGCCTACACAGACGATGACTGCCAGCCCGATGTCGATTGGCTCTTCTGGATAGCCCGTTGCTTTGATCACCCCAAGGCCGGAGCCGCCGGAGGCCCTAATCTCCCGCCCTCGCCGGAGAGCTTGCAGGAGGCTATTGTCGCCTCTGCTACAGGCGCCCCCTCCCATGTCCTCTCAGAGGACCTCCGGGCGGAGCATCTCCCAGGCTGTAACCTCGTCGTGCGCCGAAAAGCCTTGGAAGAAGTAGGGGGGTTTCAGCCTCAGTTCCTCGCTGCTGGAGACGATGTCGACCTCTGCTGGCGGCTCCTCGATCAGGGGTGGGAGCTGGTATTCGCGCCTCCAGCGTTCGTCTGGCATCGCAGGCGAACCTCCATCGTTCGATACCTCAAGCAGCAAAGTGGATATGGTCGTGCAGAAGCGTTGCTATTTGCCGTTCATCCCGGGAGATTTCGGAATGGGGGAATCCATTGGGAGGGCAGCGTCTACAGCGGGGGCCCAGTAAGTGCAGATACCCATTCCGTCATTTATTTCGGATCGATGGGACAGGCGGGCTATCAGGGACTGGCCCATCACACCACCCCCCGCCGCCCGCTACACCGCCGTTTTAATTCGCCTGCCTCCCGAGGCCTGCTCAGGCTCTGTGATCTGCTCCAACCAATTGTCCGGGCCATTTCGCGTTGGCGCCATGGAGGTCCCGCTCCACAATTTTCCAGAGCGCGCGCGGGATATCGGCCTCGCGGCCTTGAGGGCGCGGACTGCTCGGAGATTTCTTTCCTCGGGCCCTCAGATACCGGACGCCACCAACTCCTTGACGCACTTAGAGAGGCCGGCTGGGCAGCCTGTGGGGACACCGAAACATGGGATCTGAGGTCCGCACCCTTTCTTCTCCTGACCGCCGATGAACAGCGCGGCCTGGATCACACTCTGGTAAGGGCAAGACTCCGGCACCCACCTGCCCTGCGAAGGAACGGCATCTCCATAATTGAGGAAGCAGCTCGGCGTGTCGGTCTGGAAAAGCGCTGAAAGGGCTTGCCGGCCCCTGCGGTAAATTTTGCCTGTGACAGGCGTCCCAATTGACAAAGATCTCTCAACTTCTGATTTCCCGTGCTCACCGAAGACTTTGATTACGACCTCCCCTCGGAGCTCGTCGCTTCCCACCCTTTAGCGGAGCGATCCGCCTCCCGGATGATGGTGGTCAACCGGCAAGAGGGCACCATTGAGCATTGCCGTTTCTGCGACATTCGTACCTTCGTCCAGAAAAACGACCTCTTCGTTTTCAACGACACCCGGGTTGTCCCAGCTCGGTTCTTTTCCAATGATAAGCGCATCGAGTTGCTTCGGGTGGACTACGCGGACCCCCTCCACTGGCGCTGTCTCGTGCGCCCAGGCAAGCGGATGAAGGTGGGTCGTAGTCTGGAAGTGGGCTCATCCCTCGGGACGGTAACCGGAATTGACGAACTCGGTTACCGCCTCATCACCTGGGACCAGCCCGTGGACGAAAATATCCATGGCGAGCTGGCTCTCCCTCCCTATATGGAACGGGGAGAAGAACCCTCCGATAGCGAGCGCTACCAGACCGTCTATGCCAAACAGGAGGGCGCGGTAGCAGCCCCCACCGCCGGACTGCACTTTACTCCAGACTTGGTCGCCTCCCTGCCCCATGCCTTCCTGACGCTTCATGTTGGCCCGGGTACGTTCCGGCCAGTACAGGTTGACGACCCTTCGAAACACCGAATGCATGAAGAGGCCTTCGAGCTGGGAGCCGCTTCTGCAGAACAAATCAATCAGGCCGAAAGAGTGATCTCGGTCGGCACAACGGTGACTCGCGTCCTTGAGCACCTTGGGCGCAATGGCCCTCTCCTTGCTGGCCAGGGGCACACCGATATCTTCATCTATCCCCCCTACGAATTCCAGATCGTCGACGCCCTCCTCACCAACTTCCACCTTCCGAAAAGCACCCTGCTCATGTTGGTCAGCGCCTTCGCGAACCGAGCCCTGATCATGGAAGCCTACGAACAAGCGGTCCGCGAACGTTACCGGTTTTTCAGCTACGGCGACTGCATGCTGATCCTTTGAGGTATCTCTCGAAGCAGCGGACGAAGCTTCCGGCCGAATTGGTGGGCGGGGCCACTATCCTGCCAGGCTCAAAGAATTGAGGCAGTCTTCACAACGGGTGAGATCGCAGAGGCCTAGGTTCTAAGTCTTGTTTTTATGCAGAGCCTTGGATCTCACTCCGTTGATTAACTGCCTGTTACTCTTCCTACCGTGAGGCCGCGGCCTGATTTTTTCTTTTTATCAGATTTGCCCAAAACGGACTCTCCCTCCGCACAGGCGCAAGTTCTCTCCTTACCTTTATGCGAATCCCACGAATGCTCATCTTCGGTAACGATGGCGACTTTGGGGCGGGCCGTCCCAGATCCTGGCTGATTACTATTCCTCCTGATCGCTCTTTTCAGGCCTAGCCTTCCCCGGCGGCTCTACCGGATCTTCAGATTGATCAAGGATCCGAAACCGGAACAGGAACAGGGCTCCGGAGAAGATGAGCGCGACGACCACTGTCCCCATCACCGGGGACATCCACTCTTGTGGTCCAGAGCCCAGGGAACGCAGAACAAGGAGGGCTCCAGCAGCCACGAGGATGCCGATCAAAAAGGACAGCGAGAAGGACCGCGGCTTCCCCTTCCACCTCCTGTAGATGCAGCCGGCAATGAACATGAGAACCATCACCAGAAACAGCAATAGAAAGAGGGGGAAGATGACCACGATTGCCCCTTCCCCAAAGAGCAGCGCCACCGGGATTACCCCCACGAAAAACATCAGAAAGATGGTAGGCCAGCACCCGGTCCGGAGCGGGGTGTGAGGCCGGGGTGCCCCGCAATGCACACACGGCACGCGACCTGCCCCCATGAGCCCATTGAAGAGGGTCATTTGCCCACATTTCTCGCAAGGCATTTCCTTGGGGACGTCCGGCTCTGTCCAAAGGCTCATGATCTTCTTTTTTGGGGTAAGGATGCGATTAAAGCCACGTCCTTAACTTGGTGCGAACTTTTATCCTGACAGCGAGCAGGGCTTTCCTCTTCGGGCCTTGTCCTCAGCCTCGGAGTTCCAGATTTGTGCCCCTTCGCTGAACCCAAGCAACTTTACCCCTAATTTGACCTGTTCTCTACAGGCTTCCCTGCTCTAGCGTGCGCTAGGATGAAAGCGGCCAAGTTTGTAATTTCCTGCCTGTGGATCGCAGTCGGGCTCACCAGCGCAGAGACAAGCCTTGTTCCCCCGGGGGGAGAGACCACATGGCGCTACCTCGACGGTAAGGCCGTTCCGGGGGAGGGCTGGTCCGCTCCGGGGTTTGACGACTCGGAATGGAAAAAGGGCCGCGCCCCTCTGGGCTACGGAAAGGATGGCGTGGAGACCCTCATCCAGTTCGGCGCGAACGCAGAAAAAAAGCCCCTCACCGTTTATTTTCGTACTACTTTCCAAGGCCCTTCAAAGGAAAAGAGCGAGTTTGCAGAACTAGGGCTCATCGTGTCCTACGACGATGGAGTGGCCGTCTATCTTAACGGCGAGGAAGTGGCGCGGGGCAACCTTGAGGAGGGTCAGCTGACGCCGGAGAGTGCGGCCATCAGGGCCGTCAGGGAAAGCGGCGAACTTGTCACCACCATCCCGGCGGGCTCCCTCAAGTATGGGGCCCTCAACACCCTCGCCGTGGAGGTTCATCAAGCCGGCCCGACCAGCAGCGATCTCTACCTTGATCTCAAGCTCTCCGGACTCCAGGAAGACGAGAAGCCCGTCCTCGACCCCTACCGAGAAGGAATGCGTGCCCTCCAGCGCGGTGATGCCGAGGAAGGATCCCGCCTGCTTTCCCAGATGTCGCCGGGCCACCCCGAGTATGCCCGCGCCATGGCAATGCTTGGCTGGCAAGTGTTTGCAGAGGGACTAGGGGAGCCGAAACGCGGCTTACCGTTCGTCAAAAAAGCCTACGAGGTGGCGCCCACGGACCGCCAGGTAGTGCGCTCCTACATCAAAACCCATATTCTCTCTGGTGTGCTCTTCGACCCGGCAGCTATCGCGCGGGAGCGTAAGGACACAGTCATCGATGAGCACAAATTCCTTGTCTCCAAACCAAAACTCAGAGAGTCAGAGCTCATTTCCCGCGCGGATTTAGAGGCAGACCTCGACTATCTGGAGCATGTCCTGGTGAAGTGTTTCTCCTATTTGGAGCTCCGGCCCGTAGACTACCGGGGAGCGCTTGACGCCATTCGGGGCTCCCATGACGAGGAGACCTCCCTTAACCAGTTCCGGCTTCAGCTGGCCAAGCTCATCAGCCTCTTCTGTGACGGGCACGCCCGCTTAGCCTCTCCCCCTTCCCAGTATATGCCCCGCGGCTATGCCCCCTTCGTGGCCGGCAGCTACAAGGACCGGGTTTACCTTGCCGATGGAGAGAGCTTCCTCGACCCAAAGCATCCTTACGTCACCTCGATCGATGGGCGCCCAATAGTGGAATGGTTGGAAGTCGCGTCCTATACTGTAGTGAAGGAGTCTCCCCAATGGAGGCTGCGCCAGTCCCTTCAGATGCTCAGCTATGTGAATTATATTCGCGCGGAATTAGGACTTCCCGCGAAGGACACGATTCAACTCGAACTTGAATCAAAAAACCGGAAAAGCTCCCGCAAGATGGAAGTGGAGGTAGCCCGGCGGCCCCAGAGAGAGGCCGAGTTCCCAAAGGGAGACAGCCGCAGGATCAACGAGGTCGGGTATATCAGGCTTCCTCAGATGACCGGAAGCAGCCGCTTTCTCACACAACTCAACCGATTGATGGGACAGTTCAAGGACACCAAGGGAATGATCATTGATGTTCGAGGTAACCCCGGAGGTTCCAAGAACATCCTTTTGACACTCATGCCCTATTTTCTGAAACCCGGCAGCCCCATGCGTATCATTGAATTTTCGGCCTATCGGAAGCCGATGGAGCTCCCTAGGCCCATGCCAGACGGATTCAATATGTCCAGCATGTCTGCCCAACCGGTGACCTCGTCTCACTGGAAAACAGAAGAGCAGCGAAAATACATCGGGGACGCGATTAAGGCGTTCAAGCCCACGTGGGCTCTGCCGGAGGGGAAATTCAGCGACCTCTATGTCCTTGCCTTCGACTCCACTATGAACTCCGAAGCCTACTACTACGAAAAGCCTCTGATCATCCTTCAGGATAGCGGCTCATTCAGCGCCAGCGATATTTTCTTGGGTGGATTCAAGGGCCTGCCGAACACAACCCTGATGGGCACGGCAAGCGGAGGAGGCAACGGCTGGATGGACAGCTACACCCTTCCAAACACCGAGCTGGAGGTGGTCCTTTGTCAGACCGCAAAATTCCGACCATCCGGAGAACCGTTTGATGGCCTAGGCGTTCCTCCGGACGTCGTGATGGAAGCCACCCCCCGGGACCGGATGGGGAAATCCGATAGCGTCCTGGATGCCGCACTCCTGCGCCTGACCAAGTAGGCGATCTTCAGCAAAGCGCCGAAGGATGCCCTAGAGCTTCAGTCGGATCCCGAGCACCACGTGCTTCTTCATCTCGATCTGGGTGTCCCCGCCAAACTGCCTTTCATAGCTGAGGATAACGGAACAGTCCTCACTCATGCGGTATCCAGCAATCACCTCGAAGAGGTCCGAGTGCTTCTCGGGGAGATCGGTCGAAAGCCCTCGGTCGCGAAAATTGGTTGAGGTATCGAGTGCGAAGACCCGCGAGTAATTTGCCCCGAAGAACCAAGAGCCCCGTTCCCAGCACAGCCCTGCATTGGTGAGGATGGCATCGGTTTCAACGCTCCGCGCGAGGAGGTTCTGCCAAGTGTAGCCCCCGAGCACGTGCAGCGAAAGATCCGCGGTGAGGTCGAACTTCCGGTCAAGAGTGAGCCGGAAGTTCTGGTAAATATCAAAATCCGCAACCTCGTATCTGCCGTTGAGACTGAGGTCATCGGTATAGTTGTAGCCCACAGAGACCAAAAACCCCTCGCCATCGGCGGCAAGGCCAGTTCCCACGACCTCCCCCAACCCATGAATGATACCGATGGTGGTATGAAACTCCCCCGCGCTCTCATTCGATCCGATTTCCGCTTGGCCGACACTGGCGCCAAGACCAAGGACAAGGGCCACAAGGGCAGGTTTAATAGTTCTCACAACGGGAAGCGTAGTCCTCATTCTGACAGGGGAAGTAAAGTGGAAAGGATCCATGGATACCCCTCCTTCCGTCCATCTTCGCTGATTGATCGTTTTGGCGCCTTAAAAAAAGGTAACTTAAGAAAGCCGAACTGTGAACTATCCACAGCGATAATCACCCCTCTGTCTTGGTTCAGAGCCCAGTCTCCTTCTTCGGCCTCGTATGTGGCCTCCCATTCAAGGGCTCCCTCCGGGCCATATTTGATCACATACACCTCCCACTGGTCGGAAACATCAGAGCCTGACCGTGCGTCGCGATCCGGTAAGCTTGTGCAAGACCGTCGCGAAGGCTCCTTCCCCCGGTATTCATTTTCCTTCGGGTCTTAGGGCCTGCAAGCTAGGCTTCCTCTCCCTCATGTCCCGCTCCTTTCTTCTCATCTTCCTCGGCCTATCCGGACTGGTAGCGGCCGCGCCCCCGCCCAATGTGCTGCTCATCATGGCCGACGATCTCGGCTACTCTGATCTGGGATGCTACGGAGGAGAGATTCAGACCCCCCACCTCGATCGCCTTGCCGAACAAGGGCTTCGCTACACCCAGTTTTACAATACGGCCCGATGCTGGCCCACGCGAGCCGCGCTGCTCACTGGCTACTACGCTCAACAGATCCGCCGAGATATTCTTCCGGGGAGCCAGACCAGAGGGGCCAGGGGGAACCGACCTAAATGGGCCCCGCTGGTTTCTGTGCCTCTCAAACAAGCAGGCTACCGCTGTTATCATTCGGGTAAGTGGCACCTTGACGGAATGCCCCTCAACAATGGCTTTGAGCATTCGTATTATCTCAAGGACCAGAGCCGCTTCTTCAGTCCTCAAACACACTGGAAGGACGATGGGAAACTGCCTCCCGTCCAGCGGGACTCAAACTACTACGGAACGATCGCGGTCGCTGATGCCGCCATAGGCCATCTTAAAGAGCACGCAGCCAAGCACCCGGGCACGCCATTTTTCCAATATGTCGCATTCGCAGCCCCTCATTTTCCTCTGCATGCTCTGCCAGAGGACATCGCAAAGTGCGAAGCCCGCTACCGGGTAGGCTGGGACCGAATCCGGGCCCAACGGTGGAGCCAAATCCAGAAACTCAAAATCGTGAGCGGAGCACTCCCGGAGGTGGAGAGAGAAGTCGGTCCTCCCTATCATTTTCCCAAGCATCTTCAAATCCTCGGCCCGGGTGAGGTGAATCGCCCTCTTCCGTGGGACGAGCTCAGCAAAAAGCAGCAAGCCTTCCAGCAAACCAAGATGGCCATTCACGCCGCAATGGTGGAACGGATGGACAAGGAGATTGGCCGCATCCTGCAACAGCTACATGCCATGAACGCATGGGAAAACACCCTCGTGATTTTCCTCTCCGATAATGGGGCCAGTGCCGAAATCATGGTCCGGGGAGATGGCCACGACCCCAAAGCCCCCGCGGGCTCTGCCCCCACTTACCTTTGTCTTGGCCCGGGTTGGTCCACTGCTTGCAACACCCCCTTCCGCCGTCACAAGACGTGGGTCCATGAGGGTGGAAGTGCAACCCCTTTCATCGCGCATTGGCCCGATGGCATCAAAGGGGGCAACGGCCTGCGTCGCACTCCGGCCCATGTCATTGACCTTGCCCCAACCCTCCTTGATCTCGCCGGCTTGAAGCCTGCCCGAAAAGAGCCCGCCCCTGGCCGGTCTCTGAAACCTACCTTCGCGGGCGACGGGGAGCCCCTCCATGAGCAACTCTGGTGGCTCCACGAGGGCCATCGCGCCCTGCGGAAGGGAGACTGGAAGCTGGTAGCCGCAAAGGGTGATCCATGGGAGCTCTACAATCTTGCCTCCGACCGAACCGAAACTGCGAACCTTGCCCAGAAGTATCCCAAACGGGTTGAGGACCTGAAAACTCGCTGGGAGGCTATGGCCTCTTCCTTCTTTGAGACCCTTAAGCACACGAAGTAAGGCCTCGCTCCCACAGAGAACTCGTGTCTTGCATCAGCACTCCTCACCCCTAAAGTGCCGGCGTCAGGGGCCGTGGAGGGGCGGCTGGTGAAATCCGCCAGGTCCGAAAGGAAGCAACGGTAGCCTGTCCGACTTTGCCGCGGCTCCCTGACACTTTTCCTCTGGAAAACGGGCCACTCCTTTCGGGTTCAGGCACGGCCCTTCTGCAACCTTAAAGCAGGCCGCAATCTGCTTCACGAAAGATTCCGTGATTCTATCCAGCTGCAGAGGATCCGGCGCCTCTCAGGTCACAATGTCAGTCAGGACTCGTCCAAAGACATCGGTGAGCCGGAAATCGCGACCGGAATGGAAATAGGTAAGCTCCTTATGATCCAGGCCCATGAGGTGAAGAATGGTCGCGTGCAGATCATGAACGTGTGCCTCGCCCTCCGTTACCCGGAACCCGAATTCATCGGTGGCTCCCTGAATGGTTCCCCCCTTTATCCCGCCCCCGGCCATCCAGGTCGAAAATCCGGCGGCGTGGTGGTCGCGCCCCCCGGTTCCCACCGGCGTCCGGCCGAATTCCCCCGCCCACACGATCAGGGTTTCATCAAGTAAGCCCCGGGCCTTGAGGTCGGCAAGGAGGCCCGCAATCGGCTTGTCGGTCTGGCCACAGAGTTTCTGGTGCCGCTTGTCGTTGTCCCCATGAGTGTCCCAATTCGAGTGATAGAGCTGCACGAAGCGAGTTCCCCTCTCCACAAGTCGACGGGCCATAAGGCAGCTCTTGCCGAAACGGTCTGCCTCACCCTCCCCGATTCCGTAGAGCTTCTGGGTGGACTCTGTTTCCTCGGAAAGGTCGACGGCCTCGGGGGCATGAGCCTGCATCCGGTAGGCAAGCTCGTAGGCCTCGATCCGGGCCGCTAGCTCTGAGTTCACCGGCAGATGGCTCTGGTGCTCCTGATTCCAGGTCGCAAGAAGATCGAGCTGGTCCCGCTGCGTGTCCTGGGAGCGATTCATCGCAGGGTTCAGGTTGGGCACAGGAGTCCCTGACGTCTTGAACACCGTTCCCTGATGGCCAGACGGCATGAAGCCGGAGCTCCAGTTCTGAGCTCCAGAGTAAGGAGCCCCATTCACAAGCACCACAAAGCCGGGCATATTATTGTTCGACGAGCCAAGGCCGTAGTTGGCCCATGACCCCAGGCAGGGGTGCCCCTGCCGGACGAAGCCCGTGTTCATCTGGAGCGAGGCCGCTCCATGAGCAGCGCTATCGGCCTTGGTGGACCGGATCACCGCAAGATCGTCAGCGTGCTCGCGGAGGTGCGGGAAAAGCTCAGAGATTTCGATCCCAGATTGCCCGCAAGCCTTGAACTCAAAAGGAGAGCCCTTGAGCTTCCCCTTACCCTTCTGGCTGACTCCCTTGGCCGGCTTGAAATCATACTCTTCTCCATGACGCTTCCCCAGCACCGGCTTGGGATCAAAGGTGTCCATGTGGCTGGGCCCTCCGACCATGAAGAGGAAGATGCAGTTCTTGGCCTTGGCCGGAAAATGGGTCGAGGGAGTCACTTCTCCAGCCTTCACCCCATCCCGCGCCAGCATCGAGGCCATCGCAGTTCCGAAGAACCCATTCCCCGCCTGCCAGAGGAATTCCCGGCGAGTCCTTCCGCAGGGGAAATGAAATGGGAGGGGAGAGGGCTTCATTGTTCCTAGCGGTAACTGAACTCGTTGGTATTGAAGAGCACCAGCGCGAGCGAAGCGAGTGGATCGATCTTCTGCTCCCGGGCTGCCTTTCCGAGAAATTCCTTCGCTTGCTCCATTTCCCGGGTGCTTGGCGGACGGCACAGGATGAGATCAAAGGCCGCCTCGATCTGAACTTCCTCCCCCTTCAGTTCTCGCAGGCGATTCGCGAGATGGACCGTTTGCTCGTTGATGAAGCGCCCATTCATCATCAGGAGAGACTGCACCGCAGTGGTCGAGACACCGCGCTTGGCGCAACTACAGGAGGAGTCCGGGTTGTCCAACACCGCCAGTTCCGGGAGCGGGATGGCGCGCTTGGCGAAAACATAAACGCTCCGCCGGGACGCCTCTTCCTCCGTCGAGTTTTTCCAATCTGCTCCCGATGAGGCTCCAACCACCTTGTCGGCAAAAGGCGGGTAGATGGGAGGGCCGGTCATCTCAGGGTTGAGCTTCCCGCTTACAGCAAGAATGGAATCCCGGATCACCTCTGCTTCTAAACGATGGAGAGGCCATCGCGAATAGAGCTCATTGTCCGGGTCCTTTCCCGGGGCCGGATGCGCGGCCGAGAGTCGATACGTGGAGGATAGGACAATCTGCCGGTGCAGGGGCTTGAGCTTCCAGCCTCCCTCGATCAATGAGCTAGCCAGCCACTCGAGCAGGCCCGGGTGAGTAGGCAAACCCCCTTCCACTCCAAAATTATTTCCATCCTCCATCAGGCCTTTCCCGAAATGATATTGCCATACCCGGTTGGCCATGACGCGCGCCGCCAGAGGGGCCTGCGCCCCAGTAATCCACCCCGCCAAGGCACGCCTGCGGCCCGGCGAATGGCCGGTAGGCTGTGGTTCTTGCAGCCCTCCCGCGGCCAATGCGACCGGCACCCCGAACGGGATGGCTTCGCCCTTCTGGTGAACGTCACCTCTGATACGGAGGTGCGTTGGCTTAGGTTTGGCGCTATCAGGATAGACCCAGGCCATCATGGGCTGGGGCTTTTCCTTCTCAAGACTCTTCAGCCGTTGCTCAAGCTCTGAGATCGTCTTGCGCTCCTCATCGGTAGCCACTTCCCGGACCGCACCACGGACCCGGTTGCGCTCCCGCTCCAGCATGTTCTGCTGCTCCTTGGAGCGTTGATCTCGGGCGAGCGGAATCGCTTCAATCGTAAGAGCTAGCTGCTTCTCATTCAACTTCGCCTTACGCCCCTCCGGCAAACCATCCGTCGCCCAGCGCTCGAG
>Ga0115011_10000367_pt1 | contig 38747 bp, 63 predicted proteins | sample TroAtlMetagenome_2_FD_88705 | JGI IMG/M metagenome (GOLD analysis project Ga0115011, IMG submission 88705) | Marine eukaryotic phytoplankton communities from Atlantic Ocean - Tropical Atlantic ANT8 Metagenome | ecosystem: Environmental > Aquatic > Marine > Oceanic | place: Tropical Atlantic... | reverse complement strand
TTCATAGTTATGCACCTGATATTTACGGTTATGATAACATCAAACTGTCATGTTTACTACAATTAGTAGGGGGTGTCAAGACAAAGAAGAGAGGTGATATCAATATTCTATTAGTTGGTGATCCTTCAATGGCAAAATCTGAACTATTGAAATATGGTAAAAGTATAACACAAAAATCAGTTTATACATCTGGTAGAGGTTCTACTAGTGCTGGTCTAACTATCGGTATGGTAAAACTATCAGATGGAAGAATGGTAGCACAAGCTGGTGTATTACCTTTATGTTCTGGTGGATATGCATTCATAGATGAATTTGATAAGATGGGAAAAGATGACAGATCTTCTATGCATGAGGCAATGGAACAACAAACAGTATCTATAGCCAAGGCTGGTATATCATTAACATTAGAAGCAAAAACAAGTATAATGGCGGCAGCTAACCCAAAATTTGGTAACTATGATCCAGACTTATCATTAATGGATAACATAAACATACCAAGTCCGTTATTATCAAGATTTGATCTTATTTGGTTAATAAGAGATGGTGTTAATGTCACAGAAGATATAATGAAAGCTAACCACATCCTTGATGGATTTGATGAGACAGAAACCAGCAGTGATTGTAGGTTTGATAGTGATGAATTGACAGCATTCATAAATGAAGCAAAGAAATGTACACCAAAAATTACCAAAGAAGTAAGAGATGAAATAGTAAAAATATATGAGAAACTCAGACAGTCTTCTAACACTGAATTAAATGTAGGTATAAGACAGCTTGAAGCATTGATAAGATTATCAATGGCTCATGCTAAATTAAGATTCAAAGAAAACGTAGAATTAGAAGATATTAACTCGGTCAAGAATTTATTAGTAGATATGTTCTCTAATTTTGGAATTGATTTGATAGCATCTACTGGTAATCAATCAACATTAATTGGTAGTACTGGTAAAATGTCTAAACAGCAATTACATATACATATATGGGATCAATGTAAAGATCAAAATGGATGTGTAAAAATGAGTGAGTTCTTTAAGAAGCTTGATGCAGAAGGCATAGGTGACTTAGAAAGACAGAAGATATTTGGAATGTGGGAAAAAACAAATCAAATTAAGGTGATGCCTGATGGTACTTGGAAAAGAACATAAAGGTAATATAGAAGATGACATATCAGATGGTATGTCAGAAACTATAGAAATTGAATCCGAGCCAAAAGTAGATTTATCTGTAAATCAGTTAGATGGAGTTGGAGGTGTAACAACTAAAAAGTTAGAAACTTTTGGAGTTACATCTCTAATTGATATTTGTATTAGAGGTGGTCGTGAGATATCAGAGATTACTGGAGTAACAAAAGCAAAAGCAGATGGATGGGTTTTCAATGCTCAAAAAATATTAGAAGATAATAATATGATTAGAAAATCAGACTTAGATATTATTGACTTGATGGAATACCAAGAAAACTTAGAGTCAGTTCCTACCAAATGTGTAGCAATAGACGAGTTGTTTGGAGGCGGTATTAAACCAGAATGTGTATATGAAGTATATGGTGAATTTGGTTCAGGTAAAACACAGTTTTGTAATACATTGACAGTTGAAACAATTAACAACGGTGATAATGTTGTATGGGTTGACTGTGAAGATACTTTCAGACCAAGAAGAATAATTGAGATATTAAAGTCAAGAGAATATGCTGATTCTAAAGAAGAATTAGAAGACTCTTTAAAACATATTAGTTATTTTTATACACCAAATACTGAACAATTACTAGGAACTATCAACGCTTTATCTAAAACAATGGAGGAAAAGAAGGCAAAACTAGTCATTATTGACGGTGCAATAGGTCAGTTTAGAGAGGAATACCTAGGTAGAGGAACATTAGCAGACAGACAAAATCAAATAGCTAGACTTATGACACATATTAAAAACATATCATATTATTTTAAGTGTACTGTTATATTTACAAATCAAGTTCAAACTGATCCATCTATTATGTTTGGTGATCCAGTCAAACCAATAGGAGGAAATGTTGTAGGTCATGCCGCAACATATAGAGTATACTTTAAGAAATCAGGTAAGAAAAGAATTGCAAGAATGGTAGATTCACCAGAACATCCACAAGCAGATGCTGAGTACAGATTGACAGCAAAAGGTGTGGAGGATATAGAAGAATGAATATTACACTCATGTGGCTAGAATATGATTATAGGGGTTGTATACGTCCTTACCCTAAAACATACAGAGGTTCATACGTTTGCCTGCATTGATGCCACATGGTTTTATTAAATAAGGGGGGTATTTTAACATAAACCCTAGGGAAAGAATGAGATCTTCCAATAGGAAAGCAGTATTATGGTTATTAAAAAATGGATATGATGAAATTTGGTTAAAACCACATGGTAGAAGACAGGATTTAGTATACAATAGAGGTGAATGGTATAGAGCATTAGATCTTTGGAACTTGTTTGATGGAATATGTTTTGATGAAAAAGGTAATATAGTATTACTCCAGATAAAAACTAATGCTTGGGCTCCTGAAAAACCATTTACAGATTTCTTATCTGATAAAAAGAATCTCAGGATATTGTCAATCAATGTCAAACTAGCAAAGTTTAAAAAATGGGAGGTTCTAACTAGATACTATGACTGAAATAATTGGAAATGGTGAAGTAACTGCTTTATCAATCTTAAAAAAAGAGTATGGTGATTCTATAGAATATCGTACACAAGTACCGTTCAAAGACTTAATGTCTTGGGAATTTAAAGATGGACTTTCAGAGAGGCAAATGAAAGAATCCGTAGACATAGTATTATATACTGGATTTGAACCAGTATGTATTAGAGTACAAGGTAAAGATCATAAAGGAGTATTAAAGAGTAGTAGAGACACAGTACAAAAACAAATGCTAGAGTGGTCTAATTGCAAAGTAATAGATCTCTGGTGGTATGACTGTCCTACTTTATTCAAAAATATAGAAAATGATGAAAGTAAAAGGGAGGTAATTGAGGCAATATCATGGGTATTCGCATAGAAAGACTAAAAGGCTTATGCCATAAATGTTACAGATCTGGAGTAAAAGTCTCAGTTTTAAAGGGAAATATAGTATGTGATGAATGTCACGCCTAATATAAATATGAAACTTTAATAATGAAAAACCATTATTGGTGATATGGACAATAATGTGAGTGTAGATATGCGTACATATGGAGATGATAGAGGCACTTATTATGCAGAATCTCGAAGATGTGTGATAAATCTCAACCAACATGAAAGTTTAGACGATGTATTACAGACAATTCAACATGAATTACTACATTTCTGCTTTGATAACCTAGGTGAAACAGTTACAATGGATGAAGATCAAGAAGAAAGGTTGATATTTTGTATACAATGGGCTAATGAATCGATTTAAATCCATGTATGGTTCTATATCTTTCTTTATTTCTAACTAAACCATTACAACATGAGCATCTCATTCTACCATTTATCTTTAATTCTTTGATAACATTGGATTTACTTATGAATTTTGCACAACCTTGACAATAAAAATTGACACCTAATTCTTTTTTAAACCTAGAACATATACCATTACACATGTTATTTCTCCAATAATTTATCATTGACTAGTTTATAACATTTGTCACAAAGATCTAATGTGTCATGACTCATTGTTTTTGTCAACAATAAACATATGTTACATAGTTTATCTGAGGTCATCATCACTCCCTTTCTTTGATTCAAAATTACCTGTTGCAGTAAACTCTTCATATACGCTTGTACCATTCATAGCTTCTTCTTCAACCTCTTCATATATTTTTTTAATGTCTGAATCTGTTAATTTTCTACATCTATTTTTCCATATAGCATATAACATTTCATCTACATTAACATCTACATCTTGTTTTATTGCATCCATTGTCATTAAAACTGAAAGGTGATAGAGAAACCTTTCTCTTTCTGATAAAGTCATACTGGATTTGCTAATGCATATTCATGCATAGAAAGTTGTCTTTTCAAACCATCATCATCCATCGCTTTAAAATATTCTTCCTTATCTCTATGAATAGGAATCCATATTTCTTTCTGAATCTCTATGATTCTTTTAATAGTTTTTGAACGATTGAAAACCACTTCTGTTATCAATTCTTGATCGGTTAACTTACTTATAAGTTCTTTGATCTCTATTCTACTGTATATATTTTTGTCAATTTCTTTAACCATTAGGAAATTAAGTAAAGTAACTATTTAAGTGTGTCTAGTACAGCCATCTTGAACTTATTTGTAATTAATTTTACACCTTCATTCATTTGGTTGACACTTACTACTCTTTTAGGTGAGAACACATATGTTAGATTATTTAATTGATTTCGGTTAACAGAGATAGCAAACACAACTATTTCATTAACATTTCTTCTTGCTTTTTTAAATGATTTTTTATTCATATTCAGTAAAGTCTGTGAAGATATAGAATAACCCCAACTTTGATATTGAGGCTCACCATCAGTTATCATTATTATCAATTTTTTCCTACCTTTCATACTTTTGGCTACTCTAGATGCATAATCTATAGCTAAATGTGTAGGTGTATATGGATATTTCTCATAGTTTTTTACTCTAGTTGTTACATTATCACAATCAATCAATTTGTTAATATCAGTTATACCTACGTTTCCTTTATTATCACTAGACCAGACATTTGCTTTTAATTCTATACTTGGAAAGTCTTTTACAGAATGAAACAAAGTTGCAACTAAATCTCTTGCATCAGCCATTTTATTTCTATTTTCCATAGATCCAGAGCCATCTATAGATATGACTACTGATAAACCATGATCTATTTTTACATCTTCAAAACATTTGTTTATATCATATCCTCTAATTTTGTTTTCTATATAAGATTCCATATCTAACTCTTCACCATCATATCCTATGAAGCTTTTAGGCATTTCTGATATTTTTCTAAACACATTTCTTAGACTATGTGACAAATGATAATCAATATTATATGTAACTGGATTTCTTTGTACTGGTTTCATGTATGAAGGTCTTAATGGATTTTCATGTTTTTCATTACTTAACGAAGATCTTAATTCATTTAAGTCTTTATTACCTTCTTTTTCAGACAATAATAATTCTTCATCATAATCCTCATCAGTTTCAATACTATCTATTATTTCCTCAATATTTTTTTCTTTTATAAATGATTCATCAGTTTCCATTAATTCTGTATCTCTACCATCCAAAGATTCAAATTCTAATGTTGGTGGAAAGTCTTCATTCAAAGATTCTTTTAACCACTTATCTAATACTGGTTTTAATTTTTTTAAAACTATTAATGCACCAAGTCTTCCTTTATTCTCAACGTCATGTAATGATTTTGTAAATAACTCAACATTGTCATGATCTTTAACTAAATCAGTTCTAAAGAATCTAATGTTTAACATTACACTTACAGGGTTATCGTTACATTCTTTATGTAACTTTCCTGTTTTCCTTAAAGCTTTTTCAAATCTTTTTTCATTTGCTAGCCATAGTCTACGCATTAATGACTCAATTCGTTGATCTTCTAACAAATTCATCATATTCCAGTATGTATCTCTTACTCTTTCTGGAATAATAGTGTCATTGTATGCTATTCTATTTTCTAATATAAACTCATCAACCCATCCAGTTACAAGCTTATTTGCCTCTGCAATAGGACTTTCCATTATAATATGTCCTATCTCATGGTTAAAAGCAGTGAATTTTTCAATACCTTTTTTTGCTGGAGTAGCTACATTCAAAGTAAATTTTTTAGGATTTTTTTTATCTTGTATTACTTTGTTATCATCATCCCAAAAAACAACAGTTATTTTACAATCTCTCATATGTTCAGCAATATCAGAAGTTTTTCTAAAAAAGTCTTTATCGCTTAATAATTCTCTATCTCTAGCCATTTCTAATACTATCCTTTAATTGGTTATAAGCATTTCTAGTCTTACCAGCATAGTTTTTATTTTTAGGACTTTTATAATAATTAGCTTTTGCTAGAACCATCATAACAATATTTTTTGGATATGCATCTGGATGCTTAATAACGCAACATGTTATGCACATACCATATTCATTCCAACATTTTTTATTCAAAGTTCTTTTAAATGATTTTTTACATATTTTACATCTCATAAGTCTAATTCCTCTCCACATGCATCACATGTAAATACTCTAACTTCATCTTCACCATTAAATACATAATCCATATTGATTCTTCCTTGGTGAGTACAATAATATTCATCAGTCATTGTGGGTATCTCTCCATACATCATATGCATCATCTTCATTAGGATCATACATATGACCGTCTTCATTACATACTTGGCATCCTTCAATACTTTCATCTTCACCTCTACCATAGTCACAGTATCTTTCACCGTCACATTCAGGGCATACATCTTTACACCCACATTGGCAAGGTATATCAGTAGTATGATATATTTTTTCAAGTTCTTTATTTATTTTTAAAAACCAGCAATGCATGCATAACTTAGGATCTGGTGATGGTTTTTCATCAAAGTTATGAACATTTTTACAAGAAAAAGTAGGGGGTGTCATTTGAAAGTCACTCCAAATGTTTCTTGTACTCTAGCTTTGATTAGTTCAAGTTCATGAGGATCTGTATATTTTATCATAATAGTCTCATGTATTGTTTCAAGTAATACATTGCTTATGATATTTGGATCATCATCATCATAGTCTGCAAGTAGATCTCTATATACTTCTACAAACTGTATGATATCCCTTGTTGACAATACATATTCTATATCACCTTTTACCCTTAAACCATATGTGTCTTGAGCTAATGTAAGTAATGGCTCTTTTACAGCAGTTTCAGGTATATCAGTCCAGTCAATAATCTTAGTCATTTCTTCACTGTTAGGATAATTCCATATCCTACCTATGAATCTGGATCTTAAATCCTCTGTAAGATTATTCACACCAGCATACTCTATTGGATTGGTTGTAGCAACTATTGCTAATTTACAATCTGGATTTAATTTATAAGTTCTACCTCCAGCACTACAACTATGTCTTTTATCCAATGGTCTGTTCAACCATTTTTGTATGTCAGGATTTAATGCACCAATCTCATCTATGTACAAGACGACATGCTTGAAATGATTACTGGCTTCAAATGCAATAGGAAGTATTCCTCTTTCAAAGTAAGATCCATTATTGTCTATCTGCAATCTACCTTCTAGTCTTGCAATATTTGTACCAGCACTGCAATTAACTTCAACTAAACCAATTTTTTTATCTTTACATATGGAATGTATCAAGGAAGTTTTACCTATACCTTTAGCACCATATATCAAGTATGGTTTATTTGCACGTTCAATTACTTTTTCAAGTCTTTGTCGTTCACCATGTAGATCTATGTAATCACCCATATCTTCAATATTATCTGGATGATAAATATCAAAGTTGATTTCATTTACACGATCTAATGCTTGTTCTGTCATACAATAATATTATTTTACTATTATTTAAGTAGCACTAGTAAGAATTCTACTAGTAAATCTTTAATACTAATATTACATATTTTAGACATGGCAATAAAAAAAGATAACATAGACAGATTTATTGAACTCATTCAGGTTGAAGTAAATGATGATATAAAGATGCATGTATTAGATAACAAAAGTATTCATCTAATGGAACACTTATCAAAACCAGTAGTTAATTATGTTGTAGCTATGGTTTTAGATAACTTATGTAAGAAAGCCCTGTTAGGTGATCAATATTTATCTAAACAGGAGGAAATGGAATGATAAAATGTTCATTATGTGATCAATGTTTTGATGAAAATGATCCATTGATTGAAAAAAGAAAACAAAGACATGAGTTAGGCATGCACTCTAAGAACAGAGTAATCTATTCAGAACGTGATGAATCAGCATCTAAACCAATGGGTAATCATAGATATGGTATAGTAGACTGGATTTTAATTTAATTTTTTTTATTTTTTTATTTTTTTTATTTTAGTGGAAATATAGGGGTATATAAGCATATCTTACTAGACATACTTAAATACAAGCATTCTGTAAAATAATTGCGTAAATCTAGTGTAGACTAGTTTCAGGGATTACCCTCATGCTCTGCTAGCTGAACATGACCAAACGGTAGCCCTCTAAGATTTTTTCACTAGACATGCTTAAGTACTAGTATGACAATAATAAGTATGGCAAAATTAAACGCAAGTCAAATCCAAAAAGACATGGAAAAAGCACAAAAGGCTTTTGAGGATGCATGCAGTACAGCATCATACTATCTACATGTAAATGGTATGAAGATGGATGCAGTAAAAGAAGTACTACATGACACATTAGAAAGATGCTGTGATAAGGTAGAGTTTGTACGAAAATCTGGTGCTGATAACAAACTATGGGATGAGTTCTATGGTAAGGAGGAAGATTTAGAATGACAGAAAAACCATTCAAATTAAATCGTTACTTTCAAAAACAACCAGATTATGAAAAAGCATTCGATATCTTAATGGATTTTTGGGATTACATACCAGATGAAGACAAAGAAGGAGTACACTATAGACTTACAAAGGAGGCTGGAGTATGAGTAAATTTCTACAAGTAGACAGCAATGGAAGACCTACAGAGTCACTCCATGACTGGTCTGTTAGAAATAATATAGAATGTCAATGCGGATGCAGAGATCCTCAAATATGTGAAGGATGTGAGTATGAATGCCCAGCGGATTCATTAGAAGAAGGATTCTGTGAAGAATGCATACTTCAACAACAACAAGATAGGTATGAGTCTTACAACGACTTAGACTAATCTTTTTTTATTTTTTTATTTTTTTTATTTTTTACCAGATGTAGATATTATTGGGGTATAAAAGCATTGCTTACTAGACATGCTTAAGTAATAGTATGACAATATACTATTATGCATGAAATGATTTTAAGATACTGGAAATTGGATGACAAAGATGTTCCAGAAGAAGTCGTTGATAGAGCTGTTGAGTCAATAACCAAGTTTGAACTTGAATGTGGTGATGATTATTATGCAGATTATGATAATCATTTCCCTGATCCATTAGATGAGTTATTGAACTATCCTAGACCTAAGTATTGGGATTTGGATCGTGGTAATTTCATACAATTTGAGTTAAGAAAACCAGAAGGTATGAAAAACTATGAGTCATTTATGAAGTGGTTAGGTGTTCCTTTAGACTTAGCAGAAAAAATTAACTATCAGTTCACAAATGATGGTAGTTTTAGGTATGAAAAAAATACAACGATTGAATGGGAATGCTTAGAAGTATTCAATGAAGAGACAGAAGAGTATGAAATGACAATACTCACAGAAGATGAAAACAACATCCTGCTAAAAGCTACTGAAAAATTTGATTGCATGATATATGATACATTGGTAAATCTTAGAGAAAATTATCAATATAACATGTATGACAGAGATCATCATATAGACATGGCAATAGCTAATGACTGGTGTTTTGACATAAATGGTGAATTTGTCACACCATAGTCACCTTTTTTTTATAACCAAACAAAACAGGGGTATAAAAGCGTATCTATAACAAGCAAAAAAATTATTGAGCTTCTAACTCAATTTCTTCTGGTTGATATTCAGTGAAGTTCCAAGTTTTACCATCAGTTCCAAAATTTTCCTTAATGGTCTGATTGTTCAAGTCAACAACATATTCATATTCTTGACCACGATTAGCATCTACACTTGGTAATACACCAATACCAGTATGATAATCTCTTTCTTCACCTTCATACTTAAACCAGAAGCAGAAATTTGCCACGGTATATTCAAGATCACCGTTACGCATTCCATTCCATTTAACAAATTCCTGAATAGTTGGTACTGTTCCATCAGGATAACCATCCCAATGTTTGTATACAGCTATTGTATTTTCACCATCAGTGAATTTGATAATACTTCTTGTTGCCATACTATAACATAAACAAACTAGTATTTAAGCACATATAGTTACATTTTATTTTTTTTATTTTTTTATTTGCGTAAAATTAGGGGTATATAAGCATTGCTAGTACACTCTCACATGAAAGGGGTATAAAAGCGTTTAGCTGCAACAAAAAAATTATGTAGGGTTCTCACAAATCTTGCGATCCATGTGATTCTCTATGAGTTTATCAATGATTTTGATAGACTCAATGATATTAGATGATATAGGATCATACTTTAAGGCTTCATCGTAAGTAAAAGTTACACAAGCTCTATCCATGGACACTTTTAAGGCTGTCTTTAGTCGTTTTACGACTTCAACATATCTTAAACCATCATAGTCTAATGTCTTACTCATCCCATCTAAGTCCTTCATCATACTCATCCTCACTTACTTCATTAATAACTTCATCCTCAATGTTTTCACGCATTGAATCCTGATAATCACTAAATCCGCATCTATAAGCAGTTGGATCACAATTCTTAAGAACATCGGAAGGATAAAATGTAGAATAACCTAGTTCATAAGGTTCACTAATTTCATCCAGCCATTCATCATAAGATTCATCAGTTAAGTTATCGCATCGTTTTTCGACTTGATCACTTACTGCATCCTCATAAGGTATTTTCTCATCAGTCATTAAGTATCATATTGAATTATCATATATAAGATTAACTAGTTAAGATTTAGTTAAGGAGGGGTATAAAAGCGTATTGATAACAAAATAAAAAAAAGGGGTCAATCGCATATGCGATCTCTTGCTTCTTTGATAGTTCTAAAGACACCAGCCATACTTGGGTATTCAGGATCACATAAGTCTCTGTATATGTAATCTAAGTTCTGTTCAATATCGTGCATAATTCTACGACTTGAACCAATACTGGTTGATCGTGTCTCATCATGTTGTGCATCATCGGTTTCTTCAAGAATAATATCATCAATGTAATAAATTGCTGTCTCCATGTATGAACGCAATTCCATTAATGCATTAATCTCTTTAGTGGTAAAAGTCTTCAAAGCTTCTTCATGGACTCCACCAACAACGTGATCAACGTATTTTCTACCGTTGTAAGGTTCACCTTGATAACTAGGTTCATCGGTTTTAACCCTATCATGGTATTCAGCACTTACTATATCAAAGATTTCACCGCTGTAATAAGCCGTGTCTCTTGGATCTAAAGCTAATTCACTCATTAACTAACTATTAATCAACATGATATAAAAGAGTAACTAGTAAAGAGAAAGACCCTCCAGACCTCCCAAAGAGAAAGGGGGTTATTAAGCGTATCGCTGACATTCAAAAAAAAGAGTTTACCACTCTTCACCGTCTTGGTTAAACTCATCCCATGCCATAGTACCATCAGCCAATACCTTTTGGTGGTATGGGCAATCACCCTTATAAATTGGGTCATCGGTATCTCTTCTAGTTTCATAGCCGCATGCATTGCAGTATTGATCACGTTTTACCATGGTATGACTAAAACAACATAGTATATAAGGACAACTAGTACGACATTATTTCGTACAATACGAAATAGGGGTTATTAAGCGTTATGATAAACACAAAAAAAATTATAGGATGTTCGTAATGTCTTTGTTAAATGCTTTTTCAAGTCTATCTTTTTGACCGTCACGTACTTGTTTCAAGTCATTTAAAATAACTTGTACAACATTCCACTCACGTTCTAAAACCTTAAGTTCATCGGACATTCTAGCCAATGTATGATATTGGTTAGGGTTTTTATCCATGAAATCCTTTAATTCATTACTAAGTAACCTTTTCAGTCTATTTCCGTTTTGAGTATTAAGTCTTTCAATAAATGCATCCAGACCTAAAACTTCACTTTTTACAATCATTATACACACTATACAAGTATAATATATAAGAATATCTAGTAAGAAATCAAATCAAACAGGGTATAAAAGCGTATTGTTACGCAACAAAAAAAAGGGGTTAAGGCTGTGGTACTGATCCACCAGTTAATTGATCAGGACTGGTTAAACCCATTTCTAATAATCTCTTTTGGAATGGATTAAGAGCCTTATATTCTTCACTTGGTTCTTCAACTACTACATCCTCATATAGCCATGAATCAATGTTTAAGATGCATTCATCTATCATTCTTTCAGCTTCTGCTTGTAATTCAGCCCAATATTGATCAGGGTCACCACAATAATCACCTTCATCATCATAAAGTTCAAACTCTTCAATGGTTTTATCCAATATAGGAGTATCAAATACTGTATTGACTTGAGCTAATTCAGCCTGTCTATGCTTCATACCCATATTACAGCCACCATTATTCATAATGTCATAATATGTATTTTGAGCACATCTAAACACATCAATAGCATCATTTGTGGCGTGACCTTCATGTGGGATTCCACCCTTATCCACTGGTAGAGCATTGATTTTATCACACTCTTCTTGGTATAAACCAGTATTTTGACCATAAGATCTATCACTCATTAACTAACTAAGGTACACACTAGTATTAAAACCTGTATAGTAAGCAGAACGAACTAATAGGGCTATAAAAGCGTTATACTGTTATATAAACATGTTATTTGATTCCTAGAGTTTAACGAATACACCAGCGATCCACATAGTATTTAAAATTATTTTTTTTTATTTTTTTTTAAATTTTTGTGCCCAAATCGGGGTATATAAGCGTTTTGTGCCCTATTAGGGGTATTAAAGCGTTACTAATCCTAATAGGGGTATTTAAGCGTTGTGCGGCATAATGGGGTTTATAAGCGTATTGTATACCACTTAAAAAAAATGAGATGAGGATTAATCCTCGCTGTATGTTCCGTCATATGGATTTGGTTCATAATCTCCATATTCATCATGAAGATCAAATTCGTTTTCTTCCATGCTCATGTTTATTTTACAGTGTAATAGTATATAAACAGTAATAGTACCAAAATGGTTAAAATGGGGTATTAAAGCGTTATGTATTCCCCAAATAAAAAAGGGAGTTAGAACTCCATCCTTATACCTATATTAGATAGGAATTCTACTAAGTCATCATCCTCAAGTGCTTTTATTCTTGGGAGAATTGCTCTTATTGCTTCTTTGTCATCCTCGGTGTTATCACCGTAAATGTGCTCCATTCTCCAGTATAATGCCTCCTGCTCGTTCTCGAATGGTGCGTGACATTTACAGCCCTTGAATTGTGGGATGTTTACTCTTTGTCCAAGTGAATAATCCATCATAATTAAACAACGGTGGCATCATATATAAGCAGTATTAGTAGCAAAAATCGCCCACGCCTTGGAAGGAACGCTTTAATAGCCCACAATGATCAACAAGGGGTTTATAAGCGTGTTGGTATAAAAAATTATAGGGTTATAACTGACCATGTTTCGGTCTGTATCTCGTCATCTTCTTCATATTCCATATTAGGGAACATTTCAAAGGTGATATGATAAGCATCGTCCTCATTGTCATCAATGTATAACGGATCACTGGTGTCTATGTATTCCTCAAGAACTTTAACAGCATCATCTAATGATTTAGCAGTAAAGCTATAATGATCATATACATTGTTAAATCCATCATTCTCATAATGAACTATTTTGTATTCAGTCATTAATTAGTTATAGGCTGTATTATTTATAAGAGTTGTTAGTAATATACCCTTAAATACCCCATTAAGACCCAAAATAGGGGTTAATAAGCGTTGTTACAACATCATAAAAAAAAGGGTTATACTTTGATCCAGTCACCGTTCCACGGCTCACCATTCAAGTATAAATTATAGGCTTTTGTGTTCACATGTACACCAGAAAGACCATTTAATCTTTCTTTGGTGGTTGGTGTGCTCCAGCCTGCTGTTGTGATAAACAAATCACCGTCTTCTATTTTGGCTATCAAATTACCATGCAAATACATTTGTTTTTGAGTTACAAACATATTTGATTTGGTCAATTTGTCACCTGAATAAAAGGCTCTAACAGCCTCTTGAGTAATCTTGCGACTCATACCTGATCTACCTCTTCATCGTATAAAAAGGCATCTAGTATCTTGTTAAGATCCTCTAATCGTTTGTTAATACGACTCATAACTATAACACGCAATGCTAGTATTTAAACTGATATAGTATCAACATTATGAACAGTATGCTTACAATGCATACCATTCGCACCCTTATATACCCCTAAGTGATCAAGGTGGGGTACTTAAGCGTTTCCAACTAGCAACTCTTATAAGCAATAAAACAAAACTATTATCATGTCAGACGTAAAGTATGATATTGATGAAACTGGAAATCCAGTCTATGAAGTGCCAATCAGCCTCATAGCAAAAGAGAGCCAGTTAAGTCAAGGCAAAGAACCTGTGACAATCGGATGGTATACAGACTATCACGGTGTCAGAGGGGATATTGCTATAGCTATGGGTCTAGTTGAAGCAGATCCTTGGGTTAAGTTCGATTACACCGAACCAACACCAGAACAACTAGCAGACCGCTATGGCAACACAAACATCCAATACTAGTTTTTTTGGTCATCAATAAACGCTTTTATACCCCAATTATAACACATGATAAAAAAAAGGTTATAGGGCTTTACAGATAGTATCACTCATTGCTCTAAGTGCTCTATCATTGGCTTCAAGTTCTTTCTCAACTAATTTCATCAAGTCTTCTGCAAAGTCTTCAAACTTGCTGGCATAATACCATGCATGTTCACCGCAACTTTCAGCATACTCATCAATGAGTTTATTGATCTGCTCTTTTGTGACCATATCATTTATCTGGTGTCATAGTATTAAAAGGTGTATAGTATTAAACGCTTTTATACCCCGACTCTGAAAATAGCCTACTAGACAGCCTTAAATATAATGCCACTGTAAAAGAAACATGTCACAAGACTTTAAACCAGAATACGAAATGTGTTCATGCGGTCACTTTGGCGGTTTCTCACCAGACAGCCATAACGGACATGAAGCACACTTCTCAAAAGGTCATGGACGGTGCACTCACTATGGATGTGATTGTAATCAGTTTACATGGGTTGCCTTTTGTAATTCAGAGGGCAAGTTCCTCGACTAATTTTTTTTGGCATCCAGTATGGGGGTACTTAAGCGTTACTAATAGGGTAAAAAAAATACTTAGGCTTTCCAGAGGAACATAGTTCCGCCATCATGCCATTCAGCGAACCACCCTGCTTCGTCAAGTATCTTCTGAACTACTGGAAGTACTCCAAAGTCATTGTAGATGCCATGTGGGTTGTATTCGTATTGGTAAGAAAACATACCCAATTCCATAGAATGAGTTTTGCCTTCATCATCGGTGTAAATATCCATAACGGATGGTTCACCTTCACCACCTGTCCAAATACCACCAGCGTTTCCATCAAAGTCCTCACTAGGTTTAAAGAATGAATCCTTGCCTTGTACACTGATCTTCTTTAACTCTGAGATGAGTTTTCTTCGACTCCAAACTTGTGTTTGTGACATAGTTATTGTCTGGTGACATTGCTTATAAGTCTGTCTAGTAGATAATCAACACCAATACGCTTTAATACCCCAACAGAATCAAACAGGGCTACTTAAGCGTTATGTATTGAACAAAAAGAAAAGGGGGATTATGCCTCCTTGATAGGCATGTTCAATCTACTCATGGCTTTTGAGACTTTCTCCCAAATATAGCCACTACCGCTAAAGATAGCATCATCACCTTTACTGATCATGAGCTCTTTGACAGCACATAAAAGAAATAGGTTAGCATCTGCAATGCTGTCTTTGTTGGTATCTAAGTGATACCCAAAGGCATTGATCATTGCTTGTCCAACTGCATCATAGCCAACAAGGTCAGCCATTTCAGTTAGATGCTTTTCTAACTCTTTCATTGCTACTTCTCTAGCCTCGTAGTAGTACTCTACTGCTGGTTCTAGTTGTTCTGTAGACATAACAAAATTAATATCTACATCATATATAAGCACTGCTAGTACAATAACATACTAGTAAGGCTTTAATACTACCAAAACAATTCCACAGTGTTGAGAAACAAGATCATCCGTTCTAGGTGCTCATGGAGAAAAAATGGATTTTGAGAAAAATCGGGGTACAGAACAGGAAAAAAATAGATACAAATCCGAACAGGGTATGTATCAGAGTAAGAAATGTATCTGGTGCTTAATGGAAAAAAAGTATGAGATAAGAATTCCTAATCACTGTGAATGTGAAAGTTCATAGTCCTTTATTATTTTTTTAATAGTGTCTACCCTATGTTGTACCTGAGCAATGGTTGCTCTTCCGTACTCGTTTCGGGTGGGAACTTTGATCTTTTCAAGTACCTGTTTCCAGTCTTCATAGTGAGCCTTCCATACAGATTCATCTCCAAACATGATTATTTTATGGATATTACTATATAATAAAGGTAACTATTTATAGTGCTAAAACATAGATACAATGAGTTACAGGACTAACTGGAATTCTTAGTCTTTTCTGTGGCTACTCCGTGGTTGGTCTACCTTTAAAAAGCGGAGTAGTCTATTTTATTCAAGTCTCTGGATAAAACTTTTGTATGCATTTGTCACATTCTTGCCAAGGACTGTTATACTGTTTTTTACATCTAGGACACTTCATTGAAATAATCCCTTATTGCCTTGCCATATTTTTCATGAATGCGTTTGCATTCCTTGGAGTTAAAAATTTTGTTAATTTCTTTCATGTTAACGCCTAATCCCATTAGTCAAAAACACCGTCACTACAGTCTACTACGCTTCCGCACTTTGGACATATCTGGTGACATACTGTCATCTTGTCCATTGTCTCGTCACACCTAACACATTTCAAATTATTTGGTTAAACCCCATATGTATAATGAAAATATTAGTCCTGCAAGTGCTACAGAAGCCCAAAAACCAACTGCTAAAGCCTTTTCTTTTCTATAAGCCATCTCATATATTGTCCTTGTTTTTCTTGTTATATCCTCTGTATGCTTCGTCTACTTCGCATTTCAAGCAATAGTCAAAGAAAGAAGGTTTTCCACAGTTCTTACACTGACTTATTTCCCTAACATAGTCCTTGCCTGAAAATGACTTTCTAAGACCGTTAATGAAATTGTTAATACTTTCCCTAATCATCCTTGACCCTCCGCATTACCTTGACCTCGTTGTTTGCAATTACGTCTGACTTGTTTTTAAGATTTGTGTTATCCTTGTCCATAAGATGTATAGTACCCTGTAGCCTGAATATGCATTTATAACACTGTTTTTTGGAATGATCTTTGATCAAATCTCCACATGCCATGCATATGACTTTTTTTATTACGTTTACGCTTATTGCCATCCGTCACCATGCTCCATAGAATCCATCCTGTCAACCATATCCATAAGCATGCGTTTTATTGCATCCTGTCGTTTTTCAGGCATCCAATCCTCATGTAACAATAGTAAAAGATCTTGAACTGCTGTAGTCATGACTCTTGTTTGATATTGCATTATTTATAACTATCGACCATTGTATTTGAATATTCGTCCATCTTATATTCGGTTTGATCGACTTGTTCCACAGGAGTTTTATACTTGCTAGTATAGTCGTTGTAAACGTATAATCCTATGAATATCAATCCCAGCGGTGTAAGAAACCCTGTACATAGACAGAATATGCCTAGATAAAGATATGCGTTACTCATCATCCTTCTCCTTTTTTATGTTTCGTAGTTTGTCTTGTATGGACTTTAGGTCTTTTCGTAGGAATTTCATCGATTCAGCCATCAACGACATTTCTTCGTCAAATCTTCGCTTTGCCATGATACAACTACGCAATACCACTACTTAAGCGTTACTAGTCTTATAAAACATATCACCTAAAAAAAACTTCGAGCCTTCGGCTCTCAGTTACTCTGTATCAGACGTTTCCTTTATTTCTTTAATTTTATCCTCAGCCAAGAACGTGAGTTTCCAAAATGTACGTTTGTGTTTCATGGGTATGTCTTTTATGTCGGGCACTTTAGCGTACATTGCCTCAAACCAGCGTAAAATATTACTAAAATCTTCTGGTTCTAAATCAACCATATTTTTTCATACTATCCTTTATTAATAAAGTATTCTATTTAAACGGAATATTAATATATGTTACTTTATATCGATTAATATGGCTGATAAAGCATTTAAAGAACCAAAAGAAGTTAGAGAACCAAAGGCAAAAAAATGTGAATGTACTTGTAAAGGAAGTAGAGATACACAATGTTGCAAGCACGGTGATTATGACTATTTATGTTAACATTTTTGTTACAAAATAATTACAGAAAGTTTATAAGTACGCTTATATGATGATTATATAATGGGCGTAGCCGATACCTTTAGAACCGTAGTTAAGAACCTAACCACCCTTAACAAGTCACAGACTGATTCTACAACAAGACCAAGTATGGCACAGCCATATATGAGTACCGATACAGGTGCTAAGTTACCTATATTTCCATTCCCACTTATTATGATTTATGAACTGGCTGATAATATTGATGCCTTAAGAATTCCTATTGAGACTCTTAACCGTGAGATGTTTAAGAACGGATTTGAGGTAATAGAGAAATTCAAGTTCAAATGTTCCAACTGTTCTAAGGAATTCCAATACAAACCGTTGAAAAATGACAATCCTGATGAACAGCCTTTTGAGAATAATCAGGACAACGAGTCTAACCAGTTGCCAAGAAGCGATGCAAAAAAGGCAATACCAAACGAGTTAAACCAGACACATGAGATGGAATGTGATTCTTGTGGAAACACTAACATGTTAAGACCAAAACCAGAAAACAGAAAGGTGCTTGAAGACTTGTTGGAAAACCCTATCAACGGTAACGATCAGACACTTGAAGACTTGTCAAGACAGTTGGAAAGAGATTTGGAAATTGCAGACAATGCATACTGTTTGGTACTAAAGAGTTATGATATTAATGATACAACTGGCAAGATTAATCATGAGAAAAGTAAGATTAAGGAATTTTTAAGAATAGACCCTCCTCAAGTAGCAATGATTGCTGACTCTGACGGTAGAATAGGTTATGATGACAAAAGAAACAAGGTATTTGTATGTCCGAGATTCGAGCACAGGGATAAAAGACTCACAACAGACAAATGTGACAGATGCGGTGCAGAAGCACTAAAGGCAGTTATCGAAGTAAACTCTGTATATTCAGTAGGAATCCCCCAGCCAAAAAGGGTTGTATACGGTGAAGGAGAGGTAATATGGAAAGCAGGGAAGTATAAACCAAGTTTAATTTACGGCTTTTCACCTATTTATAGTATATGGTCAAAGGCAATGGCTTTATCCCATATGGATGAATACATCAGAAAATACTTTGACAAGATGCGACCCCCAAGAGGCATGTTGGTTATTGCATCAAGAAACTATGAGACTTTTAGAAAGTCATGGGATGTATTGGAACAAAAGGCAACAGAAGATCCTTACATGATTCATCCGTTACTTGTAGAGTCAGACAAAGGTGGAAAGAATATGGCACAATGGATAGACTTTACTGGTTCACTCAAAGAATTAGAATTTACAGTTATTAGAAAAGAATTAAGACAGATTATTGGTGCAGTGTTTGGAGTACTTCCGTTGTACTACGGTGAACTTCCTTCTGGATGGTCACAAGAAGGATTACAAGTTACAATTACAAACAGAGCAGTTAAATGGGGTCAGGATATTTTATACAAGGCATTTCTTTACAAAATCAGCAAACTTGTTGGTGTAGAGGATTGGGAACTTAGATTAAAAGGTGGAGAAGAAAACGACAAACTCAGAGACTTGCAGATACAAGGTGTAGAGATACAGAACATGGCAGCTATGCAAGCAATGGGATTCGAGGTAACAAGAACACATACTGGAGAATTCAAGGTTTCTAAAAATCCACTGCTTTCACCAGAGGCAATGATTCTAGGACTTCCAGAGGAGGAAAAACCAAATACCAGTGGTTCAAAAGGTAGAGGTAGAGGAACTGCCGCACCAAAAGAGGATCAACAAACAATGGACGGTCAGCCAAAGAAACAAAGACCTTCTGACAAAGGAGGTGTTGCTCAAGGTCATCCAGCAAGCGGCTCTGGTACAAGTCAGTCTAAAAAAATGAACTTAGAACCAAAGGCATATCCAGACGGCATAACAAGTACAAACTTTGAAACAGTCAAAAAAACATTACAAGACTCAATAGACTTTGACTGGACTAAGAAAAAGACAGTTGAAGAATTGAGACAAAAGGCTTTTATGACAGTAAGACAAGCAAGAGATGTGGTAAAATCAGAATTATCAGATGTAAAGAGATGGGAGGATGACGAAGAATGACCAAAAAATTCCATGTTTGTGATGAAGGTTGTGAACCAGCAGGAACAGGAATACATACAACAGAAACTGCAAAGAAAAAAAGATTGCCATCTGGTACAAAAGTAAAGTCAACAAAAAAATCTGCTGAAAAAGCACTTAAAAAACAAAAGGAGAAAATAGAGACTACCAAAAAATTCAAAGAAAAATATGTAAATACAGAATTTGGCAAGGTAAATGTGTATGTTTCTGACAGTTTTGACATAAATTACAAAATAATTGATGACACGATAGAAGAAATAAAAAAAGAATCTAAAAAAATATCAAATGATGAATATTCAACAAATAATGTTAATCTAATACTTCAAGATGCACTGAAAAAAATAAGACTGGCTAACAATTAACATGGCAACTAAACTAAATGTAGACAAGGGAGGCGAAGACATAGGTAAAAAACTATGGAAGAAGCACCAAGATGACGAATATACTCATGTAAACAATTACAAAGAGGCAATTTGTCTAAACTGCTTCACAAAAGATGCAGCTGCGGCTACCATAGCAATGATTTGCGGTGAATGTGCTGGTAAAAGAGGCAGAGAACCTTTACTTGCAAAGATATCTGACAAATACTACGGACTTTGTTTGTTTTGTGGAGAACATAAATTTCATTTGGAAGAAATTAACGCAAGATTCTGTCATCCATGCCATAGAAAAATAGCAAACGTTACAAAAGAGTATAATAAAAAAGGTGGAGCATTCGGTACAGACCCATTTTGGAAAAGAATGAGAAAAATTCACGGAAAAGATTGGAAAATAATCATGTCTGGTGAAACTGGAAGAAAAGTCTAGTCTGTTTTAAGAATTAAATCTATTTTGTTCATACCAACGTTGTAAAACTTGTGAGTCCAGTCTATTTTTGTTTTCTTTTTAGGTCTTTCACCCCAAAATCTTCCTGCTTTGAAGAATTGACCAGATTTACCTAGCCATTTAGGAAAAAATGTTATCTTATCATCTTTAGGATCAAATTCAACGTCATCATATTCAACTAATCTTTCTTCACCACTCAAATATTTTTTAATATTGTTTGCTTGATACATTGCAATGCTTCTTGATACATCTGGTCTGTCAAAAAACTTTTCACAGTCGATAACAACCATTATTTTGTCATCAGGTTTAACTATCATATCCAAACATTTAAGAGATGCAGGATTTATTTCACGTTTTTCATCAACTACATCTTTATTTCTTTTCAAATATTCATCCAAATCTGAGTAAATATGTATACTAGTACCCACACATATATTGATATATCTTTATTAATAAACCTTTTTATCAATTTTATATGGTCATAGAGGATGAGGATGATGAAGTAACACTTGAAGGATGTGAGTGTGGAAACAAGAAATATGGATATTATAGTGAACAGGGTCTTTTGTTCATATGTTTCAAATGCGGTAGATTTTACAGTTATGACATGCCTGAACCAATAATAAGGGCATTTACAGAAGATCCTAACATGTTAATGGCATTGATAAATAGTGAATATTTTAAACCTATAGAAAATTTGGCTGATGAGTAACATTAAATACTAGAATCTTATATTAACTCTATGGTAGAGATAGTAAAAACGTTATTTGAGGAAATTGTTATATGTATGGCATTAGGAGGAGGGGGTATATTATTTGGATTTTTTAGAAAATTATACAAGACTCAGAGTGATTTGTGCTCAAAAGTAACAACATTACAACAGGCGTTATTATTGTTAAGCACCGCATTGGATAACCAAACAAAGAGAATACATGGTGAACAGGTCGGAGAAGTTGATTTATCCGAGTTAGTGCGTAGCCTTATAAGCAGAAAAGAGTAAACTATATATTATCTTGAGATTTGGGTGTATTATGGTAGAACCATTATTAGTAGTTGTGTTAGCAACAGTTAGTGGTGCAATATTGAACACCATTAGAGGATTCCTACATTCTGACGAAGGATATGACATAAAGAAATTCTTTGGTGCTGTTATTGTATCAGGCTTTGCTGGTATAGCTATTTCACAAACAATCGGTTTATCAGGAATTGACCTCCTAGGTCTAGCACTGATAGGTTTGACAGCAGGATTCTCAGTTGATTATGCTGTTTCAAAAGCAAAAAAAGTAGCCGAGTAAGTGTAATATCTTAGTATATTATACCCCTCATTTTTTTATCTAACTTTAAATACTTGTTATTTCTATCATATATAATGACCGATGGCATGATTAGTAAGATTGTTACCAAGTCAATGACTGTATTAGATCACACTGATGAAAGGTTTTTTGAAGGTTTCTTGACTGTTGAAATGAAAGATAGACAGGGTGAAATTACAGTAGTCGATGAATTATACAAATGTCTTCCAATATGGATGGATAGAGGAGCACCTATAACAGATACACATTCTAACAGAGTTGTAGGTAAGGGCATTAATTTTATGAAAACAACATTTGAGTCAGAAGGTGTTACATATCCAGCAATTAAAATAACTGGAAAAATACATAAAAATTATGAATTAGACGAATCAATTTGGGATAAAATTAAATCAGGAGAATACAAAGGACTTTCATTTGGAGGTGCAACAAAGACAAATAGATCACCAAAAGTAATGAAAGATGGAAGTATAGCATACGAATTAAAAGACCTTGAGCATTACGAAGTTGCTGTTTGTAAAGATCCAGCAGTACCATTGGCACTAATTACAGATTACAATCCTATAGCAAAAGCCGTATCAGAGGGTGAAGAACTACCAAATGGTAAGATGAAAATAGGATGTGACAAGTTTGGATGTTATGTTAAAAGACCAGATTTAAAGAAAAAAGGTGATGATTTCTCAAATGCAGACCTAATATCAGGTACAACAAGCAATGATATTGATTCAGGAGGCATGGGTAAAATGAGTAAACCTACTAAATTAGACGGTGGTTTACCTGACTTGAAAGCACCAAAAATCAAGAATGATCCAATAGGTAACAGTGCTGGTTCAGGTGTTAGAGGTATGGGTGATTTTGAATCAGCAAATCAAAAATCTCCAGAAGACCAGACACAACAAGTATCAAGTGTTGAAGAGAAGACTAAAGTGGTAGGTGCATTACTTGCTGGAGCTGGTAGATTATTATCTGGTGTAGCATCAGGTGCGGCAAAAGAAGTTGCATCACAAGCAAAAGATGCAGTAATTGATTCCACAGAACCAGAGATAGCAGACAAGTCTGCATATGAGACAAATCAGCATAATATCAAGTTAGGAGAAGAATCTATACCAAAAAAACCAAACGAAGAAATCGTATAAATCTTTATATAGGGCTAGATCTTCATATCTTATAACAACATGGTCGAAGAAATTAATTCTGAAACACAAGTGGACACTGTTGAGAAATCAGCAGATACACTAGTTGAAACGGAAAAATCTTTCCAACAAACTGTAAAATCAGGCATTGATACATTAACTGAGGTTGTACAATCTATTGCAGAATCCCAACTTGCTTCCACACAAGCAATCGAAGGACTTGCAACAAGAGTAAAAGCCTTAGAAACACCAACTGATCTACCACTATCCCCAAAAGGAACAGTGGCTGGTGACGATGTAGGTGCAAAAGTTACTGTACCAGATACCTACCAATCTAATTCTGTACAAGCAGGATTAGATGACGATAGATCTGGTGACAAAAAACCAAGCTCCGACAAAGGTGGATTAAAAATGCAACAAAAAGCAGATGATACAGAATTAGTTGAAAAATCCCAACACACATTCACAACCGAAACACCAAGACCAAATGCAGCTTTAGAAACTGTTGAAAAATCACACACTGATTCTTCACAAATCCTAGAGGATGCAAGAGCTGGTGGATATGACGGTTTGAGCAATGTTGCAAAAGGAATTTTAACTGGAAAGTATTATACACCTTCACCAGACGAAGTAGGAGTTTATTAAAATGGTTCAAGTAAAGACAATCGATGAACTAGAAGCTCTCTATTACGGACACAACAGAAATCTCTTGAGAAAAGCAGATGCTCCAGTAACCACATCAACTGCTGGTACATTTAATGCTATCTTCGGTGCTTACGCATGGGCTCAATTAAACCTTGAAGCAAATGCATTTGGTATTTTGCCAAAGTACCCTTGGGATAAATCTGGTTGGCGTGTTATTACAGCAAAACCAACTCTAAATACCAACTCAGGCAATACTGCTTTAGGTGGTACAGCAGAGGGCGGTACTATCGCAGAAACTGTAAAACCAACAATCCAAGAACTCGATGTTAGACCAAAGACAGCTCAGTTGCCTTTCTCAGCATCAGAAGTTATGGAATGGTTAGCAACTCACTCCAAAGACGATATTTGGGGTGGATTAGGCAGTTTGCGTTTGTATATGGCTGTTCAACACAAAGAGTTCTTAAATAGAATGCTTTTAGCAGATGTTGAAGGCAGTGTAGCATCAGGTGCATTTGCTGGTACGAATGATTTTGAATCCCTAGATAGAATCATCTCAAGTAACGCAGAGGAATCTGCATTAGGTGGTTCTGGTTCTGGTTACTATGATCCATGGGCAGCTAACGCAACAGTAGACAGAGATAGTTCATCTACCTTTGACTCAACCGTTGAATCTGCAAGTGGAACCATAGGTACGAATGGTGTTCTTACTGACGACACTCTAAGAACTTTCTTAAGAAAGATTAGAATTGCCGCTGGTAAAGATCCAAACGTCTTCCTCGGATCTCATGAAGTTTATTCCGAAATACAAGGTTTGTACATGCCTTCTGTCAGGATTCCAAATCCTTACGGTGAGAGCTTAGTTCAAGTCGATGTAAATGGTATTCAAACTTTCAAGGGAACAGGTGTCGGAATTCATGTAGACTCTATTTATGGAGTTCCATTTATCCCAACAAAAGATGCACCATCAGACTCTGGTGATGCATCAGAAATTGGTAGACTATTTGCATTAGATACATCTGATGCAGAAGGTTATGGATATCCAAGATTAGGTATACAAATCGCAATTCCTACCGAATATTACGAGGCAACAAGAAGAACCCCTGCATACCCATTTGTCAACAATGCATTTGTTGAGAAAGGTGTATTCAGAACTATGGGCGAAACTGTTTGTAGACATTTCAAATCCCAAGGAAAGATTAGAGATATCAAACTTTAGTCAATTCTTAATCCCTTTTTACTTTTTTTAATCTTTATATATAGGTGTTTGCTACACTAATTAATGGCAGTAACAATCAGTACATCAGATTGGACAGATGCTAACGTGAGAAAAACCCTCTCATGGCAAGCAGCTTTAACTTCAAAGTTGCGAGTGTATAAAGTCACAGTCACCGCAGGTGGCTCTGATGCATATGCAACCAACGGAGTGTCAGCCGATCTTAAAGAAGGTCGGATTTCTACACTAGTTGCAGTAATTCCAGAATATACGGATTCACTATACAAAGTAGAATATGACAAAGCAAATGAAAAAATCAAACTCTTTTCAGTAGGAGGCTCAGCAGGAGCAGTATTTGCAGAAGTCGCAAACTCAACTTCTATTGCAAACAAAGTGTTTGAATTTCTAGTTATAGGCTACTAGAGTCCAAAAACAGCCCTTTTTTTTATCATAATGTTTATATATTCGTAGATGCCACATAAAATCATGGTAGAATATAATCATAATGTAAAATCTTTCAATGCTGATACTACAATTAAAGGTAATCATGGAGTTATTGTAAGTGTATATGTCTCAAAAACTGGTTCATCAGGTTCAAAATGTGTATTTAAAAATGGAACAACTTCATCTGGTACAGAAGAATTTACAATATTTTCAGAACAACAAGGTTCATATGTTGGTATAAACAGACGTTTTGAAGACGGTATTTTTGCAGATATTACTGGTAATGCTGAATACACTGTAGTTTTCAAATAGAATCTTTAAATACAGTGACTCAATATATGAAGTATGGCTACCACTTATTGTAGTGTTGCAGATGTATCAGATTTTCTTCGTGCTCCAATCACTGCTACTACTACTCCAAACAAGGCTCAGGTTGAAAAAATAATCAATAGAAAAGAGGATGAATTTGACAGAAGGACTGGTCACGCATGGAGAACCAGAACAGTAACAAGAGAAGTTCATGATTTACCATTACTTTATAAATTTGGATGGGGTACACCTGTCTTTCTTAAACATAGAAGAATATACGATTTAAACGGAGCATCAGGAGATAAAATAGAAATTTGGCAAGGTGCATCAGCAACATGGGAAAATATACTAGGTAATGAATCTTGGTATGACATGGAATATGAAAGAGGTACACTTGCTTTAAGAGGTTTTATTTTCAGTATTCTAAGAAAAAGCAGAGTAAGAGTTACTTACAGATATGGTGGAGAAGAGTATTCAGGAGATACAACTATTCCTTACGATGTTGAAGATGCTGTTGTAAAAATGACAGCAATAGAAATACTTAACACAAGTTTCAGAATGGACGAGCTTCCCTCTGGTGGAATGTCTAATACATCCGAATCCAAAAGAAAATGGGAAGAGGACATTGAGAAATGTATTGAGAATCGCAGGGAAATATTCGTGATTCCATAATGAAATTAAAGTTTGCTAGATCATTACAATTAAAAACTGTTAATGAATTAAAGAAGGCAGGTTTTACCGCTAAATTAAATGGTAAAAAAGTACATATTGATGTTGGTAAAACAATAAAATCTGTTGATATGGAGCAGGAAGGAAGTATAAAAGGCTTGATAGACAGATTGAAGGCAATGTTTAGACCAGAGGAAAATATCTATGATGAACCTCCAGATACAGCAGTATTACAAAAAAGCGGTCAGTTTCCAGAAGAAAAATTACCAGAAGGCTATTCTCAATATATTTTACCAGCAACTGCTAAACCAAATATATCAAGAATTAAACAATGGGTCAAAGAAATAAAATTTCAAGGAAAAACCAATGAGGAATTGCTTAACGAATATAATGAATTAAAAGGTACAAATTTAAGTGATGCAATTACTGCATCGCAAAAAGAGGATTTGATTGATTCCATAGCATTTAAAATATCAAGAAAAATTTGGTATGTTGGAAGAAAACCAGCAGATATGACAAATTCAGATTGGGATGAAATGACAAAAAATATGCGACCATCTCAAGGAACTTATAGTGAAAATGAACAATGGAATAGATTTCCATATACTAAAGACTGGCAATATGGGAGTAGTTCATAATGGAAAGACCTGAGTGGGAATGGTTAACAGGAGGAGGAGATGAGGATGACTAGTACAAGCTATACATCTGCTGATTTATTAGAGTCAATATTAGTTGATAATTGGACTTCTGACAATGTTCCAAATGTACAAAAAGCATGGGAAAGAAGATCTGTGGGTTTTATAGATGACAGAAGAGATCAGATTATTTTGACACCAAAAGCAGAAAATATCAAATATTTTGGTCTTTATGGAAATGATCACTGGCACGATGTTACGATAGATTTGGATATTAGGACTTATCAAAATGATGAAAGACATGCAGATATTGTGTCAGAAGTGATAAGAATCATAAAAAGTAAGATTAGAGGAGGTACAGATTATACTGATTTAAGAGTAATTGCATCATATACAAGAAATCAATACATGCGTAATATGTTCAATCATATAATTACAATATCCATGAGAATATCAGAAAGCAGTTAGAAATCTTTAAATACGGTGTCCAGTTATATAAAATCATGGTACGAACTGGTGCATATGCATATGTTAAATATGGTTATGAATCAGCTTATGCAGGATCAGCCACAATAGACAAATCTTTTGGTTTAAAGGCATCTGTATCTGGATGGACTTTAACAACAAATAGAATAAAATTGGGTAAATTAGGTCAAGTAGAACCAGCAACATTTGCTTATGGTACACAGGCTGGTACTTTGTCGGTGGGATTTGTTTTATCAGATGTTACTTCACATGATATTTTTAAGGGATTTTATGGAAGTGCAACAGGAGCTGGAACACACGCATCCCCATATCTATACCCTGCAACTAATGCTCAAGGAGCTGCCGCTAAAACATTTGTAGGTAATACATTTAGTACAGAAATAGGTTTCCAAGGAGAAACAGATACAATGACAAGAACCGTAAAAGGATGTATTATTAATTCATTAGGTATAACTGCCGCAGTAGGTGATGTTGTAAATTGTTCAGCAGATATTCAATATGGAAAAGAAGATGCACCATCAACTAGTTTTGGTTCTGCACCAACAGAAGGTTCAGCTCCATTCACATTCGCAAACGGTCAATTAAAATTATCAAACGGTTCATCAAGTGTTGTAATAGCAGAGATACAAGATATTGATATCAACTTTGCACAAAACGGTGACTTGTTATACCAATTAGGTTCTAACCAAGCAGTAGCTGGTGTCAAAAGAATATTGGATGTTACTGGAAGATTTAAGGCTTCATGGAAGAATGATGATGCTTTACAAGCAGTAATAGCACAATTAAAAGGTACAGCATACAAAGAAACTTGGGGAGATAAATATTCAGGATCACCTGAATTTGAATTAAAATTCACCAATGGTGTAAGTGGTTCTGGTAGAAGAGAGATAACAATAACAGGTGTAGGTCTTTCAATAGGTGATCATAATGTATCTGGTTTAGAGCCAGCAGAACCAGTATTTGAAGAGATAAACTGGCAAGTTAAACATGTTAGAATAGAAGCAGTAAAAGCAGACTAGTAAGGTTTATTAGTAAGCCTAATATATTTCTTTTATGGTTATAAAGAGTTTTGAGATAGATTATAACGGAACAAAAGAAACCATTGAATATGAAACCGATATTAAATACGGTGAAATGGAATCAATTCTTTCCAATTCAATAGATTTATCAGATGTTTCAAAACCAAAAGTAAACATACCTCAATATAGAATGAATATATTGATAAAAGTATTAAGAAAGGCTCCTTTCCCTGTAGGAGATACAAATGCAGTAAGACAGTTAACACAAAGTCAAGCTACAGAAATCATGAAGGAGGTCATGAAAGACTACCCTTTAGCGAAGTATTTAGGGGATTGGGTGGAGACTTTCACAGGCTCACAGATAAACACAGACATAGATACTCAGTCTACTACTTCTGTGCAGTAGAATTTGGATGGGATGAAAATCAAGTCAATTCTCTAGGTAGAGATTACCTAAAAAACATCATAGCAATACATATGGAGCAGAAAAGGCAGGAATCCTCTAATAGACGTACCAAGAAATCTTTTTAAAGTATAACATTTATAAAGAATTATGGTAGAAGATGAGTCTCAACAGGAGGGTGTAGATGTTGATGCTCTTGATAAGACTTTAGAGAAATTAACCCAATCTTTTGAGAAATTAAACAAAAATTTAGAGGATTTTACTAAAACAGCCAAAAAAGGCACAACCAGTTCAAAAGTAGACCACGATAAGATACATAAGCAGAATATGGAAAGACAGAGATCTTACTTTGAAAATGTAGAAGCTATGAAAAGATTATCACAAGAATTGAAGGGTGGTACAAATTCAATGAAAATGTTTACTGGTTTGATAACCAAAGGTGCTACTGCTGGATTGGTGTTTCAAAAATTAACATCCAGTGTGGAAAATTATATAGCAGAGAATGCAAAATATAAAGATGCACATGCTGAGTTACAAGAACTGATTAAAAAATATGGTAGTATTGGTGATGATCAAGGCAAGGGTAGAGATGAAAGATGGTCTAAGGCAAGTGATCAGGAAAGAGCAAGAGGTGCAACATTAAGAGATAAAATAAAAGATAAAGATGAATCTGGACTTGCAAGTAAAATGGAAGGTGCTAAAGAATTCTTTAGTAAACATAAGACTGGAATGATGATAGGTGCAGGATCTGCTGGTATATTGTTAAAGGTATTGAAAATGGCATTTGATGCATCACCTATGATGCAACAGATACAAAAATTACTCAAGTTTGGTATTATGATGGTATTAAGACCAATAGGTGACTTCTTTGGTTTTATCATGCGACCAATAATGATTATGTTACTTAGAAAGTTTATCATACCTTGGTACACAAAGATGTACCCACAGATGATGAAATGGGGAACTGAGATTGGTACAAAACTAGCTGGTGCTTTAGGTGCTTTAGCAGACGGTGATGTAGGAGGAGCATTTGCCGCATTATGGGGTGAAGTAGATTGGGGAGCAGAAATATGGAAAGTATTGAAGGTTGCAATAACACCTCTCGCAATAGGTGATTTAATATTTGGAGCTTTAGGAGAAGGAGATAATACAGGATTCAATGCCATTGGTCAAGCGATAAACAAATGGTTTACAGAAGGTCTTGATGAACTTACACCACAATGGAATGAATTATGGACTGATTACAAAAAATGGGTTTCAGACGGTATTGATGGTATAACTGCTCAATGGAATAATATATTTTATATTGTAATGGGATGGATTGCTGGTGGATTAACCACTGTTACAAAATCTTGGAATGCTATGTTTGACTCAGTAAAAAAATGGATCGGTGATGGATTTGACAGTATAACAAATAGTTGGAGTGATATGTTTTGGGTAGTATATCACTGGTTGAAAGACGGTCTTGCAGGAATAGGTACATCATTTATGAACCTTGGTGGTTTAATAACAGGTGCTATTGAAAATGCAGCTAATCTTGATCTAAATGGTAACGGTAGAATAGGAATGGCTGATGGAGGGCAAATCAATGAGCATATTTTAGGTGTAGGTAAAAGTGGTCAGATATATGAATTTGGTGAGAGAGGTAGTGAAACAGTAATACCTAATTCTGGTGGAGGATCTGGAGGAATAACCATAAATATACAGAATATGTCTGCTTCCCAGCAAGACTTAAATAATCTCAGACAGACCATATTAGATGTGGTTCAAGAGGCTAACTCAAGGAGAGGTAGGATATGACCGAATCAGGCTCAATTTTAATATACAAAACATCCTCAATGAACACTGCCAATGCCGCTGTTCAAACTTTTAGATATGAAATTGACAATTTAGGAAGTGTAAACATATCATTAGATCAACCAGTATCACCTATGGCATTACCTCAAGAGGATGCAAGTGAAAATGTACTGGTAAAAATGGAAGGTAATACACAGTCTGTTACAATTAATTGGAAAGTGACTAACAACAGTTCTCAACCATTAACATCTACAACCAAATTATTAGGTTCAGCAATAGATACAGATATAACTGAATTCTATGCTGGTTCATCCCCAAGTGCAACATGGGCTTCACACAGTTATACTGATTCAGGTGAAATTGTAAGTTGGATATTAAACGAATTTCAAGGTAGAGATTTATCTGACAGATACCTTATCAAAATACCAAACATGGGTGTAATGGAAGGGTTTATTACAAGAGTTAATGCCAACATAGAGGGTTCAAGCCCTGTAGTTTACAGTTGTAGTCTTACATTTATTATGGGTAATGTCATCTCAATTTATGAGACTGATGCTCCAAGTGAACCAAGAAACGTCACTGCAAGTACTGTTAACAATTCAGGTGGAAGTAGTGGAACACAAACAAGAATGGTTTTAAGTTGGAGTATACCTAGCGATTCTGCATCAGCAATTACTCATTACGGTGTATGGGTAAAGGATGATACAAGTGCATATTCAGGTGAACCAGATTATACTGTTTCTGTTAGTACCACAGCTAGAAATAATGAATTGGCTGGTCACGTTACAGGTGGAAGTAATTATGAAGTTTCATGGAAAGATGATACTAATTATAATGCAACAGATTTTGTGAAAGAAGATGGATCAGCATTTACTGCTACTAGTTGGGATAAGATTAAGGGAAAAGAACTTGTTAGTGGAAAAACGTATTCTATGAAAGTTGCAGCTTCTAATCAAGCTGGTGGTTACGGATTAAAATCAGACGAAAAAGTCGTTGTGATGCCTTAATGAATGAAAAGGTAAGACTATACATTGAAAACAAACCTGTACAACTAATATCATCAGTTGTAGAAAAAAATGGTACAAGGGCTGTAGATGCAGGAAGATTTGTAATACCAAGAAAATACACAGTTAACAAGGGAGATCAGTTTCAATACTTACAGGATGTTATAAGTCCTAAATATTTAGTAGGATTGTGGAATATGGAACATAATACAAGGGATGAGTCAGGATATAATATAGACGGTGATGAGACAACATCTGGTATACATCAGGGATCATTTAATGAAGGTGCAGACGGATATTATTACAGAAATACTAATTCAGGAAGATGTATTAAAGTGACACATGACAGTCATTTGGATTTTTCTGGTCAATTTGATATTATTCTTTTAGTTGGAAATTTTTATGGTAGTCCTAATTCAACAACATCATATCTGTTTGGTAAAGGTACATCTACAAATTCCATTGAATTGTCAACCACATCTGGTTCATCCAATTCAACTCCAATGTATTTGAAACTGGATATGAAAATAGGAGGTTCAACTACAAGTATAACTGGTAATGTAGATGTTAATAGAAGTAGTGGAAATGTTAACAGTGGTAATATGTTAAATTTCAGATGGGTAAGAGTTAAAAGAGACTCTAATAACTTGGTTACACTTTCTGTAGACGGTGTTTCACATGGAACTGCAACTATTACAGGAGATTGTAGTACAACAGAGCCATTGTATATTGCTGGTAATAGATCTGGTGCTAGTATAGCAGATGACGGTTTAAAATTTGCACAACTTAGGATTTATTCGGGTGATTCATTGACAGATGACCAGTATGATACGCTAAGATCTGCTAGAAGACCTACTGAAATTATGAAATTCGGTGGAACTGTTTGGAAAATAGATGAAAAATCAACTCATAAGGTATGTTATTGTAAGGGATTGTCTGATAAATTACATAATGTAGAAATAAGTAATTCTGGTTACAATATTTTTCCAACATGGACTACTGGTGATTCTGATATAGAAAAAAATCACTATTATAGCAAAGATGGAAGGGATATATTGGAGGATTTGATTGATGTTTATGACTTAGGAATTAATATAGCAACTGTTAATGATAATTTGACCACATCTTTCTCACAATATCATGCAGTGGGAAGTATTTTATCTAATATTTTGCTTCTTACAATGGCTGGAAATAATGATGCATCGTTTCATATAACACCTAGAGGTACTTTATTATTAGAAGATGATGACATATCACATGATAAGATATTGTTTAAACAAGGTGCTAAGTCAAGAATACATGATTTTGGAGTAGATGATACAAATTTAATTACTCATCTTATATTGTTAGCAGACACTACACCGATAGAAGGTGTTCTTAACAATAGTGTTAGTGATTGGAGTTCTACATTAACATCTGGTGAAGGTTATCAACAAAATGCAAATATAATGCGTGGTAAACCAATTAGTATTCAGGTAACTGATCCAAACGGTCTTGAGTTGGAAAGATTAGGTGCTAGTGATAATCTACCTATGTGGTCTAAAATATCTGGTGCTCCATCCTCAACTCAGTTTAAAGTTGATTTTTATAATAAAAAAATATGGTTAGGAGCTAGAGTTACTGGAACATACATAATAAAATACACATATGTTGATGCATTTAATATTAATAAACAATATTCTGTCAAATCATCTACATTTGCTACAGAAGGCATGTATTCCAAAACAATGCATGTACCACAATTCGCAGGAGGTACAAATTTAGCCACTGTTGGTACTAGAATATTCAGTAAATTTAGTTCATCAAACAGAAGAGTTACTATAACCGTACCAACACTAGTAAACCATATTCGTGAGAATTATGAGGTTGAGGTAGAAGATCCAGATCACGGTGTAGGTACTGCTGGAAACCCAATATCATTATCAGTGAAAAGTATAAAATATTACTATCCAGAGGGTAAAACAGTAATAAATTTGGGAGAACATATGTTTGATTCATATGATTTAGACAAGGCATTTGGTGAATCTATAAGCACACAGAAGGCAAATATAGTAAACACTCCTGTATAGTTCGTAATCTTTAAATAGCACAATAGTTTAAGATAAAACATAATGTTCGGAAAAAATCAAACTAAACTAGACCCAAAAAACAACATCTGTGTAGTCAGAACAGATGTAAATGGAAATAAAGAATGGTTCTATGGTAAAAACATAGTAACTAATGACGGAGATATATATTATGCTATAAGAGGTGCAGGAGATACCCCATCAAGCAATGAAAACTTTGGTAAAACCAAGGCAAGTTGCATATTACAAAACCCTTCTAGTGCAGATACACCAGCAAAAACAGACGATTATGGTGAAGTTTCAACCCCAATCACAACATCTGGTGCTGAAAAACTTGTTTCATCAGGATATCCAAAAGCCAATGATACAGATTCAGACAATACTGGAAAAGGTACAGACGTAATCACCTATAAATTTGAATGGACTACAGCACAAATCAATACAGCATCTGGAAACCCAATCACAGGTGGATGTATTTTAGATACAGATGCTACCCCTGCTGACGGTGTAAAAATACTAACACACTGGAACTTTGCATCACCTGCAAGTTTCCACAAAACAAACACTGATACACTAACCCTATACGTTAATCACACAATGAACGGAGTATAGACATAATGTCTATATCAGCCGCAGGTGTCTTTAGACTATTAGAGAGACTTAACATGAAATTTCCATCTGGAAGCGGAGGACTTGATGATAAAGTTCAATACGGAGAAACTGTTAGTTTCAAACTCACCTCGGTAGATAAAACTATTAGAGGTAACTGAGTTAGATGGCACGAAAAGCACTTTATAAACACGCAACACAGGTAAATACAAGTTCATATCCAGATGACGGTTCAAGTCCTGTAGGTTCTAATGAATGGAATGAAGCACCAGATCCACAAGGAATGCTGGGTTTTACACCAGCAACTGCAACAATAACAATATCAAGCGGAGTAGCAACAGTAACAGATACAGTTACAGTAGTTGCCGCAGAATCAGGAACTTCTGATACTTTAGACAAACTAGCAATTACAAATACAAATCAATATGATTTAATCTATTTGTTTGCAGATACAGGTGACACAATTACATTAACAAATACAAGTTCTCCATCTGCTGATGGACATGTTAAAACAGTCAGCAATGCAAATGAAACACTATCATCAACAAGTCCTACAATTCTTATCAGAAAAGGAAATTATTGGTATGGATATGGTGGAGGTGTAGTCAATGCAGTATCAGATATTGGTGATGTAACTATCTCATCAATAGGAAGTGGAGAATTATTGAAATGGAATGGTTCAGCATGGATTAACAATACTTTAGCAGAAGCAGGTGTTGCAGCTTCAAGTCATACTCAAGCTGCAAGTACAATTACTGACTTTGATACAGAGGTAGCAAATAATTCAGCAGTAACAGCAAATACAGCAAAAGTTACAAATGCTACTCACTCAGGTGAAGTAACAGGAAGTACTGCTTTAACAATAGCAGATAATATAGTTGACGAGGCAAATCTTAAAGTCTCAAACACACCTACAAACGGATATGTATTAACTGCTAGATCAGGAAATACAGGTGGAATGACTTGGGAAGCAGCTTCTGCTGGAGGAGCAACTGCTGTTCACGAATTTTCAAACACTACTACTACTACTTATACAGGCACAGCATCATCTTTTGGAACAGTAGGAACTGGAACAAGAGACATATATATTAAGAAAATTGATGCTAATAATGAAGGTGTCTTTACTAAAATTTGGAAAAACGGATCTGCTGTCGAAGTACAAATCGCTTGAGGTTACAAGTTGACAGTAACTTATCATGCAGGTAGAAGGATTCAGGGAACAAATCAAGATAGAGTAGGTGGCATATCATCAACTGTACCAACAGGCGGTGTAGGTGGTTGGAAAGAGTTAGGAAGAACAACACTATCAGGTAATGCAGATGCTATTAATGTCACTAGCCTTGCTGATAAAAGATATTTAATGGTTTTAACTCGTACTTTAGATTCTGGACAAACTAATGTAAAATACAAATTTAATTCAGATTCAGGTAGTAATTATGCTAAAAGACAATCAATAAATGGTGGTTCAGATTCAACAGGAACTTCTCAAACAAATATAGAAATAGTACAAGATTATGCTGACGATGATAGATTTCAAGTAGGATATATTGCAAATCTTGCTTCAAAAGAAAAACTAATGATTAATAACGCAGTAGAAAGAGGAGATAACTCAGGTGCAGGAAATGTATCTGCAAGTGTCCAAACAGTAGCCAAGTGGGGAAATACAAGTAATGCAATAAGTGCAGTTAATGTTTTTAACGATAGAACAGGAGATTTTACAAGTGGTTCTGAGGTAGTGGTCTTAGGTTATGATCCTGACGATACACATACAGATAACTTTTGGGAAGAATTATCTAGTGTTACTACAACATCATCAGGAACAATTTCTAGTGGAACAATTACTGCTAAGAAATATTTAATGTATCAAATAATTGGCAAGAAAGCAAGTGGTTCAGGTACAGGTTCTCCACGATTTCAATTTAACGGAGATACAGGTTCTAACTATGCACAGAGAAATGGTATCAATGGAACTCACTATACTTATGGAAATCAATCATCTGCAAACATAGGTGGAGATGGAAATACAGCAGGAGAAATGGCTATGTTTACAGGATTTATAATTAATGAAGCAAGTAAAGAAAAATTATTCCTAGGTTTTTCTGCTTTTGGAAGTTCAGCAGGTACAGGATCGATTGGGAATAGAGGAGAGATTTTTGATAAATGGACTAATACATCTAATCAGATTACTTCTATTAATTGTATGAATCTAAACTTTGATGCAGGTGCAAAAATGACAATATGGGGTAGCGACTAAAATGCCTTGGAATAGATTAGGAACTACAACGTTATCAAGTACAGGTAGCCCTATTACTGTTAGTGGTTTTGATGCAAGTACATTCATACAAGAGTTACATCATGGTATAGCTTATGGATCTTATGGTTCATCTTTAAGATTAAATAATGATTCTGGAACAAAATATGCAAATAGACGTAGGACAAATGGAACAAATGAAAATTCAGGTACAAACAGAACATTCATTGAAAATGTATACGGTGGAGATACTTTAATGATTTCCTTTATGGGTGATATTGATGGAGAGGAAAAAATGATAATTAATTTAGGTGGTTTTTCAGGTAGTAGTGGAGCAGGAAACGCACCAAACAGATTACAGTTGATAGGAAAATATGTACCTTCTCCAACTGCTAGAATCACACAAGTTAATAGATTTGATTCAGAAGGTGGAGCTCATGGAATTGACACTAATTTAACAGTATTAGGTAGTGATGTTACTTTATCTGCACTTGCTACAAATGTCCAAGTAGGAAGTCGTTATGAAGAAACAGATACTAGGAAGATATATTTCAGAATTGATTCTGATTATGTAACTGACAAGTGGTTTGAAGCTGGAACTGTACCCTATGCAGGTGGTCGAGGTGTGTTTGGTGGTGGACTCAATACAAGTTCATCAGCAGAAGATACAATAGATTACATTACCATAGCAACAACAGGAAATGCTACCGACTTTGGAAATTTGAGTCAAGCAAGATATGGTTTAGGTGCTATGGCAAACAAGACAAGAACTTTGTTTGCAGGTGGAAGTACAGGTGGTGGTGGCAATCAAACCACAATAGATTTTATTACACCTGCAACACTTGGAAATGCTACTGACTTTGGAGATATATCAAATGATACAACAAAAACTTATGGTGTAATGTGTCTTTCTAGTGAAACAAGAGGTATAATAGGTGGGGGAGAAAGTGGTTATTCAAATAGAATAGATTATGTTACAATAGCATCAGCAGGAAATTCAACTACATTTGGTACTTTAGATGATGGAAAACAAGGTGCTACTACAAGTGATGGAACTAGAGGAGTGTTTATGGGTGGGGAAGGAAGAACACCAACTATGGATTATATTACAATAGCATCAACAGGAAACGCTACCGACTTTGGAGATTTGCGAGTAACATTATATGGTGGAAGTCATGGGTTAGCAACAGATGGAACAATAGGAGTATTTACAACAGGAGATAGTTATTCAGCAAATGTAGAAAAGATAACAATACAAACAACAGGAAATTCAACTAACTTTGGAAATATGAGTACAGGCAGAAGCAATCTTGGATTGGCTTCGGATAAAACAAGAGCTATATTTGCAGGTGGTAAAACAGCAAGTGGAAGTAATTATACAAATACTATTGAATATTCTGCAATACCAACTCCAAGTGGCAACGCAGCTGACTTTGGAGATTTGCAAGTTGCAAGACAAGTATTAGCAGGTGCAAGTGACACAGGAGCAGATAGATCTTGACCAATATAGAATTATTCAGCAAGGTAACTGAACTTGCAACTTTAGATGAAAAACAAATCTCAAAGATTACAGAAAGACTTCCAGAGTACAAACGTGGCAGTTCACTTATTGGACATTCCACATCACAAAGC
>Ga0115011_10000365_pt1 | contig 39030 bp, 28 predicted proteins | sample TroAtlMetagenome_2_FD_88705 | JGI IMG/M metagenome (GOLD analysis project Ga0115011, IMG submission 88705) | Marine eukaryotic phytoplankton communities from Atlantic Ocean - Tropical Atlantic ANT8 Metagenome | ecosystem: Environmental > Aquatic > Marine > Oceanic | place: Tropical Atlantic... | reverse complement strand
TGGGTCTGGCTCGTGCCTGAAACCGTGATCCCAGCCTGTGCCTTGTTGATGGTCAACGTTCCCGTCGCACTACCCTCGTTATTCGCATCATCAATAGTTGCCTTGACGGTGTAGATTCCCGCATTAGAGGGGCTAACCACTAAGGTGCCTTCCGAATCGGTGTAAGTTACCTCTACGTTTAACCCGGCTGGCTCAGTCGTCACCGTGACTTTCTTTTCATTCTCATCATAAGTTTGACTCAGCCCAGACAGGGCTACCTCCGCCAACACCAGCACCGGTGTTCCTTGCTCCACCCCAAACGCTATTCGGGCTGCATTAAATTCAACACTTCCAATATTCATTGGATCATTGTTTGTAGGCAGAAACTGCCAGGATGAATCAAAGTTAATCGCCATCAAAGCTCCAGACACATTATTCCTCCAAAGAATTTGATTAGCGCCACTCACCGTCTCAGCTGATATTGCAGTTCGCCCATGAAGTGACACGGTAATTATTTTACCATTAATTTTAACAGGCTTACTACCCTGAGGTGTACTTCCTGCATAAAGCCGATCTTGATCGTCCTTATATAGTTTAACAGATCCATGAGATTCTATTTCTGTTAACCCCGTATCCCCCCCTTCGTCATCTCCAAACGTGCCATAAGCGGCTGAAAATGTCCTGCTGGCATCAATTCTTTGCATTTTTGTTCTGGTTCCATCCAGATAAGCAACGTTACTTCCCATTATCTGCAACCCTTCAAACGTGACGTATGCATGGGCAAATCCCCATGCATTTCTGAGGTAGAATTTCTGAGTTACAGGATCATAGCTCTCATATGTGTAAGCATGCCTACGCTTGACACCATAAGATGAAGCTAGCCCACAGGGAGCGCCCGTACTAAAAACCATGGGCAAATCTGCTTCGATCAATGCCCGCAGCTTATCCGCCGTCCAATCGGTGCTGTCTTCAGCTATAAAGCCATAACTAGATTTTTGACCTGTGATGTGTGAAAGGGCCTGACCTGGATCACCTCCGGCGATACCAAAGTTATTCCCTATGCCATAGCGGTTGGTTCCATCCTGGGAAATGTTATCAGATTCATTCAACTGAACGTAGGCCTTTTCAACAAGCATCGCCCAACTCTCGCCCGAATCTGTATCCCCAAACTTCAACTTGTCCTCCCGGTAACCCGGGACAAACTTATCAACAGTCACCCAACGCTCAGCCCCTGAATTATCATAAAATCGGACGCCATAAGTACCATCATTATTATCCACAATCATATCACCTGCATTAACTGATGCGACTGTTCCATCAATTGAGCCAACCACCGTATCTGCAATGGCGCTTATTGCTGAGATAAAATAACAATCGCCTACATTCCCCTGGTTAACATCATCAGTACCGGCCCCGTTAAAGTAGAGCGGGAGATCAAGCCTTACATACAGTGACGAATCAGCCGGGCTATCTGAGCCAAGAAACCATTTTGAAATTAGCTTATCCAAGCGGTCAGTAGAGCTATCTGGATACAAGTTTCCAATTTCAACCCTTGAAGTCCGGCCATTATTGTTTTGATCACGACCTGTGTAGAATTGATTGGCTGGATCACCATTTGCAATGTTGTCTAATATCGTCGCAATATAATTACTTAAGCCCGCTTCCTTATGGTTGGCAACCAGAATTCTTAAATCGTTCAATTCAGCCTCATCAACCATACCACCATCCTTGACACTTTCCAGAATCGCCAGCACTTCAGTTCGGGACAATGTATTATCTGAAATTCCGTTAGCTACCAGCGTGGTAACCCCACTGTCATTGAGAGTCGCAATCCAGTTTACGGACGGCTCGGTCTTAGGAGCGCGGCTCTGTATCACTTTGAGATCATACGCATATGGCACCACAGAATTTACCCTAAAATTAACACCGCTCGGTTGCCCTGTAGTTGCTCCTACTGCTAAATAGTAAACACCCGTTTGCGTTGCGTTATAGCCAAGGTTATCGTTCGTTTCTGTAACAAGCAGTCCCCCTTCACTTGAATGAAGAAACAGTCTTGATTGAACCCCGAGATCTATCTCTGCGTTGACCAATCGGCCATCTATCCTAAATGTGTATGATGCCCCCTCAATTAGAGAGACTTTGTACACGTCTCGATTGGCGGCATGCTCGATTGAGCCGGACACAGAATTACCTACCCCCAAAACCGAAAGCGCCTCATCTGCTATAGCATCAACAAAATCCGTATCCCACTTAACAGCGCGATAACTATTAAGCCCCAGGTCAAAAGTCTGAAGCGAGAAAGTACCTGTAGCAACGCCGGCCGTACTAACCCCTGAAGCATGAGACCAAAAGCCACCTGCATCCAAAATATACTCTCCATCTATTGGGGCAGTGTATTGTAAAACAAGCTTTTCTCCAGAAGACCTCAGTTTGTCGCGTTTGGGACAGGGGAACACTGGCGAACCTTTATTGTCCCTTAAATAAAGGGATGGAGATTGCATAGAGTCACCAAAAATGTGGAATTCATAGGCACGGGCTTTAGATAAATTAATCTTATACCACCTCCTGTCATTTGGCAGTGTGATCTCACCCTGCACTATGTTTCCAATCGTATGTGAGACAGCCGAAGCAACAGAGTCTGACTGGTCGTCATTCTTAAGCTCCAAGTCCTTACCTATGAAAAAGTCATCACCAGATGGAGGGCTATATGTATTTGTGCACTTCATTGTAAATTGACCGGAATCAATCCCAGCTGTATCAACATAGTAAATACCATCCTCAGTGGCTGTATAAGTAATCGACGGGTTCCACCAACCATTTATTTGATCGTTATAGAGCAGCTGATTTCCGTGACTATCACGAATTCTAAGTGTGGGATCTTTTAGCGAAACTCCTATCAAATCAAATCGATATACATGTCCTCTCTTCAAAGACACCTTGAACCAGTCCCTGTCGTTGACTCTCTCCAGATTACCATTTGTCTGTCCCCCCACTTCCAATATAGCAGATGTTGCAATCGAGCTAGCTACATCATCGGGGATATGGACCAAAGTTAAATCATAGATGTTATTCCCACCCCACGATTGATAGAGGATTGGATCAACAAAAAATGTACCGGTTCTATTTGCTGTATAGGTTAACTGGGCATGGCCATCCTTGATCGTCTCCACGTCAATTGGCTCACAGTACCAGCATTTTTCAGGGTCCCCTGGATGAAGGTAAGTCCCATCCTCCGCAAACATGTACATGCCGGGACTGTTTAACGGATCTGTAAATAGATCTATTTTATAGGTGTTCCCGGCTATTAACTGCATCTTAAACCAGTCTCCATCCCCTCCTCCTGTCCCGTGAATGAGTTCTATATTAGCACCGTTTTCAACTCCATTTTCCCAGGTGCCGGAAGCAGTGTCGCCCACATTCAAAACACCCGTTGTCAAAGGGCTCTCTTTTTGATCATCGAATAAATGCGTTACCTTGAAAGTGACATCGCCCGCGATATTTGCACCAACTTGTATATAATAGGTGCGAGGCACAGTTTCTGGCTCTAAATGATACAATGGAGTCGAGTAATAGAATATTTTTGAGTTTGTGGAATCCACCCCTAACTCCTCGTTACTCCCCCAGTAAGCACCGTAATCCCAACCATCCACAACTTTACCGAAACGATCCCTAACAGTAATATTCGAAAACACCCCCGCCCCGGCTTCCTGCACTTCTATCGCGTAACTCTCACCTGCCAACATCTCAATTTGAAACCAATCAAGATCACCTCCGTAATCTATTTTTGTTGCGACAGATTCCTCAAAGGCAACCGCAACCGCACTATTTCGAGTTGAACCGACAACATCTGCACCTGAAGCGTCAGGAAGCGAGTTCATAGAAATTTGATATTCCCCCGTATCGCCATGCCATGAGGCAAACTTCAGATAATATGGCGCGGAGTATTCGGGGGTCCAATCAATGATATCCGCATATTGCGTTGCAATACTATCAACCGGAAGCTTCGTGGATATTATACCGTATCCCCCGACCCCTACGAAGTACCCCAAATCACCCGCCCCAACGTTACCCCTCAAAACTCCGGTTAAAGTGGTTACCCCCTTTTCGATTACCGCACCCACAGTAAATGAGGCACTATTTTTGAACTCAAGGACATCTCCAATTTCAAATTTACTTTTTGTTGGTTTAACGACAGAGATACTTGCTGCACCATTTGATGCATTCTCGCTTATCACCAAATCAACCAAATAAGCCTTTTCATTATCCGCAATATTACCCACCAATAGTCCTGTCAGAGTTGTCATATTAACAGTCGCCTCAACTCCTATTGTGAATACTGCATCACTTGAGAAGACAAGCACATCGCCGGGAGATAAAACCTGTCCAATTTTATCTACAATAATCGAAGTTGCCCCGGAGGCCGCTGCAGCATTTGCAGTAATGTTACCAATGGGCCTATTTGTTTCCGCTTTCACCTCCACATAAAAAGTTCCTGTTTCTGTCGCCGTAAAAAGCAGTTCAGAATCCTTTCCAGGCACACCGCTATGAGCCGAATTCACACCGGCATTATTATTACCAAGCTTGATGAATTGACCATCCGGATCAAACAACGTGAGCATTGGATCTGGTAAAGCGAGTATTTGGCCCATCGGCATCCCAACAAGATTTATCTGGTATACCGCCCCCTCCTCAAACATCACTGCATACCAATCCTTATCACCTGGAGTGATATGCGCCTTAAAGCCACCATTTACATCTCCGTATGCATTTGGTATCGCCCTTGCTGTCGCTACATCTTGGCCCGCATCTAGTTTTGAATATCTGTCTTCGAGTGCTCCACCCCAGTCCAATGCGCGCTGAACATCAACGTTATTAACCTCACCCGGGCCGTACAATTCGAATTGCCTATTGCTAATCGATTGATCCGGTTCAAATTTGTACCTTTGCCCCGCCATCAAATCCGCCCGAATCCAGTCATCGTCCCCCTCGGTTTCCAATTCCCCGGTAACTGACTCCCCCAAAAAGACTCGACCTCTTGTTTTATGATTCGATGAATAATCATCACCATAAAAGCTAGAGGTTATCATGTACCCCCCTGGCCCGTTATAACTGGTGGCACGCAAATAATAATAACCATCTGCTTCTGGCGTATAGCTAAAGCCATCTTCCCATATTCCCCCTTTCACCTCATTGCCTACATTATCATAAAGGGTTAACGCTGAATAATTTCCTGAGTTATTCCCTACACTCACAGCAGGTGAAGTCTCATAGGAATCAAATGAATAGGTGTTGCCACTAAAGAGATCTACCCCAAAAAAATCCAAATCCCCCCTCGGATTGCCGCTCAAGTCAATCTGCGCTCCTTTAATATCGTTTGGCCACAATTCTATACCAGAGTAAAAATCGCCATAAACACGACTCCCTGCCTGCAAGTAACCCGCATCATTTAAATTATAACTTGTTGGGGTATAACTCGGGTGCCCATCCGAAATAATGTAACCACCATAGTCATCACTTAATTCAGTTGATGAGAGATTAAAACTACCGGTCGCTGCGTTAGCGTTTTCTGGATCTATATCTGCATCACTATAGACTTCCACGAAGTAATCACCGGTATATTCAGCACGATGAATTATTGACCCCTCCGTTTCAACAGCACCATCTCCCCCAACTGTCAACTTGTCATAAACTATGATCGTTTCACCAGTAGAATCCCTCAGCACGACTGAACCATTAACCAGACTAATACTTTGGAGATTCCATCGATAAATCTTACCCTTAACAAGGCTGTACTTATACCAATCCCTATCGGAGTCCAAATCAATCGCACCACTAAACGAAGACCCAATTGATGGTGTAGCAGTGGTGGCTACCCCAACCGGAACATCATTCTCAGGGACAGTACCTGTAAGGACATTTGAATCTTTATTCTCAAGCCAATGACCATACTCCCCCCTCACCCCTCCCAAAAACTTTACGACATACTCACCAGAATCATCTCCAGGCGCCCTAACTCCTGAATGAGGCCAATAAGAAGGCGAGCTAGATTCTATTACCACATAGTAAACTCCGGCAGCATTTGAACCACCAGGCTGAAGGGCAAACCCAACTTTACCGTTTAGCCCAACACCATCATCCTCACCGCCATTTACCACCCAACCTCCATCTTTATTAACCAAACTTATTCTTGGATCATACAAGTCCCCGCCGACCTCAAAAGAATACCACTTCTTTATCTCTAAATTGACTTTTACATAATCTACATCGCCATTTGTCAAAATCCCCTTGAAGTGTGTGTTCACATCCAATGCAGCAGGGACAGAGCCGTCCACTTCACCTGCCGCAACAGTTTTATCCTCCTCTTCATCCCTAATACTTACAGGCTCTACAAGGTCCCCACCGCTTTCCACATCCAGCAACAGTGACCTATCCCCGCCAAAATCATTAGCTGCAACTTTTTTGACTATTAGATCTAAATCCCCTACATCAAAATTCCCACTGCTCCCTCCACCATAACATCTTAACAAATAATAACCTGTGGTTTTTGCTGTTATTATTATCTCCGCATCTTTCCCCATATAATCGCCAGAATCATTGTGAGCAATCCAGCGATTAACATTGCCACCGGCAATAGTCTTATCCTTTAGACCCACGACACCACTCTCCAATAATGTTGTAGCTTTTACGTCAAAAAAGAAATCCAGCCCGTTTATTGCCGATAAAATTTGATTAATGTTCGATGTCCCGTCTGTTTCAACATGAATATAAAGACGTGGATAACTGGGATCGTAGATTGCTGAAGGATCTGAACCAGGCGACAGATCCGAAACCACCTGGAAAGACATATCAGGATCAAATGTACTGTCATAAGAATAACCGTCACCAGTTAGCGTCCCATCCCTGCTCCCTTTAAAAGTTATAGTTTTCCCTACTAACTCAACCTTATATTCAGAAGGAGAATTTACTGTTCCAACTTTAGTACGTTTTTTTGAAGTGAGCGTTGAATTTGCAGGTACGGCAACAACTTGATCCGTAGTCAAAGCTAATTCAAAACCATCCCAATCTCTAGACGCAGTCACGCCTTCGTTGATGGCATAAAGCCAGGAGCCAGTATATTGATTAACCGTGGCTATACCATATTCCGGCTGAGAGGCGACTGAATAGGTTATGTTTTCTGCGATTGGACCTGCCAACTCAATTATAGGATCATCTAAAGAGATTCCCTGAGCCTTGAAACTGTAGCGTTTTCCAGCTTCCAGTTTAAACAAAGTCTCAACAGTGGCCCTATGATTATTCCAGCCATCTGACTCTGTGAAATTAGGCCCGTCGTTGAACACTTCTCTACGGAGTGTTAGCGATCCTGTTTCAGGTATTACATAGTGGCTGATGCCACCAACAACTGTCGCATCAATGTTTTTCGAACCTCGTATTGTAAATCTAACACTGGCTTGCGACCCATCTGCGGCTGTTATCCTAAAGGAATCAGAAACAGATTCCCCTACCAGGAGAGTCTCAAGACTGGCCTTGGCCGTGTAATCCCAAGCGCCATTTGATTTAAGCGAAAATAATCCATATGTATTGTCAGTTTCGACTTGCTCAATAAAATAAGATTGCCCTGCATCCTTGTCAGCAATCCTGAGAATGCCGCTTGCCCGATCCAAATTTGAATTCAGCGTGGCGTCCAGGACATAGTGCAGTTTGGAAATCGCAGGTATGTCATTTGACCCGTTAATATTCACAGTCAAACTCCACTCGGTACTATCTAATGCTGTAAACGCGAACACTTCAGAGTACTTGGCACCCTCTGTGAGAATATCGTGGGCAGCATTGGATACATAATCATACTTACCGTCCTGAAAAATCTTCACTGACCCATAACTACCCGTAAGCGTTTTCTCCTCATAAGTTAAAGGCGTACTCAACCCAGAATTGGCATCTCCATTGATTACTAAAACCGAATCGGTCTCAGTTAAGTTTAATTCCTGTGAAAACACTTCAGCATTAAAATATAAAACTGAAACTATCAAATTATACAGCACTAACCTTTTTTTATTAGTCATTAATTTAATACTCCCTTACTTTTCTTTACAACAAAGACACCGATGATATTTTTAGAATATTGATAGTATATAGTAGGAATCGCAAAAAAAACAAAAATATAACTAGATTAAAATATACGTTACGTCAATTCTTAACTTTCCCCCTCGCATCACTTCACGTCTCCTCGTGCTCTACGTTTAAGAAGAACCTCTTCTATACTTTTTCTTCGATGTAGGCAGCGATTTCGCTAATGAAGAGCTTGCCATATTCGGCTTTCTTTTTTTCGCCGACACCACTGATGAGCCCGAACGATGCCATCGTAGACGGACAGTCCCTTGCCATTTCGCGCAGGGCTACATCGCCGAATATCATGTATGCAGGGACACCTCGGCCGGACGCCAGCTCTTGGCGCATCTCTCGCAACCGCTCGAACAACATTTCGTCGCACTCGATCTCACCGGCTCGCTCGCTGCGCGACCGCCGTTCCCTGCTTTTCGGCTTGGCCACGACGGGACGCGTCAACTCCAGCGACTCTTTGCTGCGCAGCCAATCGCTTCCTTCCTGCGTTAGTTCCACGACGCTCATGCGGCCGGGTGTGAGCCGCGCATAGCCAAGCCGCATCAACTCACGGCCGATTGCCTTCCATTCGTCGCGGCCAAATTCATCGCCTATGCCATGGGTGGAAACCTGGTCGTGCCCCCACTTGCGAATGGCCTCCGTGTCCGCGCCTGTGAGGACTTCCACGACATGGTTCAATCCAAAACCGAAACCAGACTTTCCATGAATGCGGAACAGGCAGGCGAGGAACTTTTGAGCTGCCTCCGTGCCGTCGAATGTCTCCTTTGGATCGAGACAGTTGTCACATGCGCCGCAGTTTTTGTTCGTGAAGGCTTCGCTAAAATAGTGCAGCAACGACCGTCTGCGACAGTCGCTCGTCTCGGCGAAGTGAACCATCTGCTGGAGTAATTGCCGCGCAACAGTGCGTTCATGTTCGTCTGTTTTCTCCTCGATAAACCCGATCTGCTTGGCCACATCCGAGGCGTTGAACAAAAGCACGCAGTCCGCTGGCAGCCCGTCGCGCCCTGCCCTGCCCGTTTCCTGATAGTAACCCTCGATGTTCTTCGGCAAATCGTAATGAACCACGAAGCGTACATCTGGTTTGTCGATGCCCATCCCGAACGCGATCGTCGCGCAAACGACCTGCACCTCGTCACGGATGAACGCTTCCTGGTTTTTTGCCCGTGTCCCGGCATCTAGCCCGGCGTGGTACGGCACTGCCCGGATCCCTTGATCGATCAGGCGATTGGCCAACCGCTCGGTGCCGGCACGAGTACCGCAATAAACAATGCCGCTCTCGCCGTCGTGCCGCCTGGCTACGTCAAGCACCTGCCGCAGCGGTTGGCTGCGCGGGGTGACGCGATACATCAGGTTGGTCCGATTAAAACTCGCGACGTAGCGCTTTGGATCCCGCAGCTCCAACTGCGACACGATATCCGCCCGAACCCGCTCAGTCGCCGTGGCTGTCAACGCCATCAACGGCGTCTCCGGAAAGCGCTCGCGCAACTCGGCGATCTTCCGGTACTCAGGGCGAAAGTCGTGGCCCCACTCGCTGATGCAATGTGCCTCGTCAATCGCGATCAACTCAGGCTGCCACTCGACCAAACGCTCGAGCATCTCCGGTAGCATCAATCTCTCCGGTGCAACGTACAGCAGTCGGTATTCAGCGTTATACAATCCTGCCAGGCGTCGTCGAGCCTCAGAAGCATTGAGTGTCGAATTCAGGTATGTCGCCGCCACACCGGCCTCCTGCAGTGCATCAACCTGATCTTTCATCAGCGCGATCAGCGGGGAGACGACGATTGTCAGCCCTCCCCTAGCCAATGCCGGCAACTGGTAGCAGAGCGACTTGCCGCCGCCAGTTGGCATCAGCACAAATGTATCGTGCCCGGCAAGCCCGTCCCGCATCACCTCCTCTTGCAGCGGCCGAAACGACTCGTAGCCAAAGAAACGCTTAAGCAGTCCGCTCAAGTCGGGCTCCCCCACGTCGCTGAAAAATTCCGTGTCCATGGCGCGCCCCGTTGTAAGCCACCACCCGGACTGAATCAAACTTGGTTACATTTTAAACCGCGAATGAACGTAAATTCACGCAATTAAAAATTTGTGTTCATTCGCGTGAATCCGCGGTTCGCTCTCTCTGCTTGGCCAAGCGCTTTATTTTAGCTAGATTGCCGCTCACATGAGCATGACTTTGGTTGAGTCCACGACGGAGATGCTGGTTCGGGAACGTGTTGCTGAGCTGGGTCAGCGGGTTCTCAACGGCGGAGAAATATCCCGCGTCGAGGCAATTGAACTCGCTCGCATCGAGGACAACGCCGACATTATGGACCTCCTCGCGTGGGCCAACCGCATCCGCGAATATTTCAAGGGCAACAAGATTCATCTCTGCTCAATCGTCAACGCCAAAGCCGGTGCCTGCTCGGAGAACTGCTCCTTTTGCGCCCAATCTGCGGCGTACCAGACCGAGTCGCCGCGATACGGTTTTGTCGATCCCGAGCCGGTTGAGGAGGCGATGGCCGAGGCAAAGGCCAACGATGTAACCGCCGTTGGGCTGGTCGCCGCCTGGCGAGGACTCAAGGAAGGCCCAATGCTCGACGAGGTGTGCGACCGCATCCGCGAGATGAAGGAGAACGGCAAGTCACGCCCGGATGCCTCGCTGGGCCTGATCGAAAGCCAAGCCGTCGCCGACCGGTTGAAGGACGCCGGACTTTCATGCTATGGGCACAACCTCGAGAGCTCCCGCCGTTTTTTCCCAGAGCACTGCACGACGCATACGTTCGAGGATCGTCTCAAGACGATTCAGTTTTTGAAAAACGCCGGCATCAAGATTTGTTCCGGCGGCATCATAGGCATGGGTGAGGAACGCGAAGATCGTGTGGACCTTGCAATGCAACTGCGTGAGATCGATGCTAATGTCGTGCCGATAAACATCCTCAACCCGATCGAGGGCACGCCGCTAGAGAATCAGGAACCACTAGCACCAATGGAGATTCTCAAGACCATAGCTGTGTTCCGATTCATCCTGCCGCGAAAAGAGATCATGATTGCCGGCGGCCGCACGGTAAACCTCCGTGACATGCAGAGCATGGTGTTCACCGCCGGCGCGAGTGCGCTGATGGTCGGCAACTATCTCACCACGCTTAACCAACCAGTCGAAAAGGATTTGCAGATGCTGCGCGACCTCGGACTCGATCCGGACTGGGACAACGACTTCGCCGATCAAGTTTCCGGCGGTGATAGCTGCGGCAGCCGCTGTGGTTGCGACGAAAAACCGACCGAGGCCGACGCCACCACCTGAATCCTCCCGCAAATGACTGCGCCGCTCAGCAGAAATATCGGCAGTTACTGCGGGGACACCATCGACATCGACAACGTGCTGCGGAGCGCCCTCACCGCCGCCCAAGCGCACGGTTGGTCGGTTGCAAAATTCCCCAACGCCGGCGACTTGCCACTCTACGGTTTTCAGCGCTTAGCCGAGGACCCGCAGCTGACCGTTTACATTTCCACCGGCATCCACGGCGATGAACCGGCAGGGCCGCTGGCGATGCTCCGGTTGATTGAGGCCAATGCCTGGCCAGTCGGCGTCAGTCTCATAGCCTGTCCCTGCCTCAACCCGACCGGCTTCCCTAACAACACCCGTGAAAACCGGCCCGGCATCGATCTCAACCGCGACTATCGCCACATCGAGACCGACGAGGTGCGGGCGCACACCAAATGGATCGACTGCCTGCCCCAGTTCGATTTTGGTATCTGCCTGCATGAGGACTGGGAGGCAAGCGGCTTTTATTTGTACGAACTGAACCCGGACAACCTGCTCGCCGTGTCGGAGGATGTCATCGATGCCGTTGGCCAAGCCTGCCCGATCGACCGCTCCGAGTTCATCGACGATCGGCCTGCCAGGGGTGGCATTCTCAAGCCGCTCGTCTCGCCCGACGCACGCGCGCTTTGGCCCGAGGCATTTTATATCGTGCTGAAAAAAACCCGCCTCTCCTACACGCTCGAGGCCCCGTCCGATTTCCCGATGGTGACGCGGATCAATGCCCTTTGCACTGCAGTCCGAACGTCGATAGAGTCACACTTGGCCAAGCGATGAAATGAAACCAGAAACTGCCGAGAAAGTGTTGGTGTCAGTTTTACGCGCCGCAGGCGTTGTCTGCGCATTGGCAATCGTCCCGATGTTGATGCCGATCGCATAGGCGTAGTTCGGTCACGCCGTCATTGACCTTGGCCAACTTCTCGGCGAGCCCATGGTCGAGTACCTAATGCGTGACATGTCCGACATGTGCGCCCCGTAAGGCTGGTTAATGCTGCTTTTGGCAACCGATGTGTAAGCTATCACCGAGTCATCACTTTTCAGGCCGTCGCACCTTTGACGTGGCCACCTGCGGGACAATCCTCATGCACAGACTGCCTGTTCTCGAGAAATTCATCCTCATCGACGGAGCCAGTTGCTGGCTTTACTGCATCCCACCCTTTAGCTGCAAACCCGGCTGAACATTCAGAACGCAAAAAACAACAGCGGCGAGTAGAGGCCGAAGTCGGCCATAGAACGGAGAAACTCGGCGCTGAACCGGTCGCAACGATCGTGAAGCCATGCCAGGCCAAGCGCACTAATCCCGACCGACAGCAGCGCGAGTTGTACTGCCGCCTGGCCAATAGCCGCGGCAGCAGCAATCGCCGACAGGCCAAGCGCAATGTCGAGCCATGACAAGCGGCGGACGAACCTCGGATGGGCGTTAAGCAGCGAGCCGGGATCATCCCGATCCGCCGTGACGACCTCCCAAGCGGTGATGTGCGAACAACTCATCGCGCACAACACGCCGAAGCCAAGCACCGGCAGCAACAAGCTTGGCCAAGCGCTTGGCGACTGCGACCAAACCAGAAGCGCGCAGCCCACCGAAAATACAAAACCGACGTGCCATTCTTTCGGCCAAAAACGGCTTCGCAGCAACGGCCACCAATGCGTCGCCCCAAAGTGTGCCACTGTGAAAAGCAATACCACACCGCCACCGAGCCAAGCGCGGGAGTTTAGCCCTGTCACCGCGAGGACAAGGGCGACAAGTAAAATTACAGCGGAGACGCCCATCCAGATTGGTTTCCCCTGCAGTTGAATCGCGTGCCGTGCGGTCTCCGTTTGTCTGCCCGACTCGGCGGCGTCCAGCGCGCGGTCGGCGCAGTAAACGAGCCACGTGCAGCAGAAGAGAAGCACGCGCTCGCCCCATCCCAGCGACACATCAGCAATTCGGGCAAACTGTTCCTGCCAAATCACCGCAAGGAGCGGCGAGTCGAGGTTAAGCAGGTTCGGCCAAAGCCACCAAGGGGTGCGGAATGCCGGTTGCACGTCGCAGGAGTTTTAAGGCAACCCAACAAATTTGAAACGAAAAACCGGCAACGTAGTCTTTGACATTTGCGGTGTGCAATCGTTGGATTGCCCAGCAACATGGCCGATATCTCGATCCCCACAATTTCACTCCAATCACTGGACTCATCCGCCCACCGCTCGGACTCGGTGCGAGCCATCGGCCAGGCGCTGGAACAATCCGGTTTTTTCATTGTCGAGAATCACGGTATTTCGCCTGAACAGATCGCCGACTGTTACCGGGTGGCAGAGACTTTTTTTACGTTGCCGGAGCAAACCAAGCTCGCCTACCACCGGCCGGAGTTGAACGGGCAGCGCGGGTTCACCGAGTTCGGGCGCGAGCACGCCAAGGACAATACCCAGCCGGACTTGAAGGAGTTTTTCCAGATCGGCCGCGAAGGGAGCGAATCGCTGCCGCCCAACATTTGGCCAAGTGAACCGGGGGAGTTTTGTGAGGCAATCGGCGGGCTGTATCGCCAACTCGAGGGCATCGGTATGGCTCTGCTCGACGCTTGCAGCGAGCACCTTGGCCTGGAGAAGGATCATCTGCCTCGCCTCGCCGAGGGCAGCGACAGCATTTTGCGCGTGATTCACTATCCGCCAATCGAGCAAAGCGCCGACTCGGCGGCACGCGCATCAGCGCATCAGGACATCAACTTCATCACACTGCTGATCCAGGCAACCGAGGGCGGGCTGGAGTTACAGGCGCCGGACGGCGACTGGGTGGCGATCGAAGCCAAGCCGAACCAATTGATCGTCGATTCATGCGACATGATGGCCAACCTCACTAACGGCCAGTTCCGCAGCACGATGCATCGCGTGGTGAACCCGCCCGATCTGACCAAGCGCCGTTTGTCGATGCCGTTCTTCCTGCACCCGACGAAGGACACCGACCTGACTCCATTGCCAGTCTGCATCAAGCGCACAAGTGGCGAGGCGGATTTCCCAAGTTGGACGGCGGGAGAATTCCTGGCTAAACGCCTCGCGGAAATCGGCCTTGGGTAGCAGCTATTTGGAGGCGGCTTCTTCGACCAGTTTCATCGACTCGCGGATGAGAATCCCGGCGGTTGATTCGCCTAGGCTGGTGCGGGTGACATAATCATAACGCTCAAAACTGTTCCAGTCCTCCTTGGTCAGAATGTAGCCCAGCGCGTCGTTGGTCAGGCCAAACAGAAAATTGTGTTGCCCCTTCATTTTGCGTTTGAGGTAGTAGCCGATGTTCGGCAGAGCCTCACCGGGGATGGTGAGAATCTGCGCGTCGCCGACATGCACCAAATTGACACGGGTGGTGATCGTTTTTGCATCCGGCTTGGCCAGTTTCAGCGGCGACATTTTCAAGAGGGCCAACAGCATCGGCGAGTCGACTGGGAGCGTCACATCCCGCCAAGCGCAATGAATTATAGGGTTTTTTTGCTCGACCGAGGCATGGAGAATCCGTAGCGCCTCATCGGCGAGCAAGTTACCGATACGACGGCACTCTTCCCAAGTTTGCACGTCTTTGCCGTCCGGCCCACGAACGTCAGCGGTGACCATCCCTCCCTGGGCGCCGTTCATGAAAATACCGGTGCCGCCGCCGCTCGACGCGATTCGATCATACAGAGGCCCGACCATGTCCGGACTGAGGACGCCCTGGCTCGAGCCAAGCACCTCGGGGTGGATGGCATAGTTGACCAGCGTGGCGAACGGCTTGCCGTCGCGACCGACCGCCTGCATCACATTGCAACGCGGGTCGTACAGTTGCGGCGCGTAATAGTTGTAAGCAATCTTACCGATGGCCTTGCCTGTGGCGATCCGTAGCGACGCGGGTTGCAGCCCGGCGACCGCCTCGTTGATCGCCTCGGCGGCTTTGTTGCAAACGAAGTTGAGATACTCGAGATCTGCGTCGGTGCCCCCCCTGCCGTTGGGGAAGCCGTAGCAGTCGGGCGCACTGTGCGTGTGCGTCGCGCCGATCAAAATATGCGCGGCCGGAATAGCCTTGACCTGCCGCCGCACGCGGTCACCCAGCGCAGCGGGGAAGCCAAGAAAGTCCGCGCTGACAAACGCCACCCGTGTGTCGCCGTTCTCAAGCACCATCGCCCGCACCGTGAGGTCGCCGTATTTTTTGGTGACCGGATTGGACGGGCCAACACCACCGGACACCGGCAACAACGGCTCCGGAGTAACCACCCGCACCGCTATACCGGCGCGAAAATCCGCGTGCGCGATCGTGGCGTAACCAAGCGCGACGGCGAAAAGAACAATGAATCTGATCGTTTTCATAACTGGAAAAGTTCCGTGAGAAACGTGACGCCGAGGAGGCAGGAATGCCACCAAGAAAATTCATCAATGCCCAGCAAGATGCCGCACCCGGCCGGCTCGGGAAGCCAGCCCCACCCGCCACCCTCGTATTCCATTGAAAGAGCGGCCATCAGACGCCAGATTGGTCAGACGCCAAATGGCCACATCTCACGAACAGTACCTGCGAAAATCGGCTGGCCCACGGTTGATCAAGGCCAAGCCGCACCCCGGCCTGCGGATGATCGTCGTCATACCCTGCCATGACGAGCCGGATCTTGTTGGTGCATTGGAGCGCTTGGCCACCTGCGAGCCACCGCTTAGCCAGTCGGAGGTGATCGTTGTCATCAACGGCTCCGAAAAAGATTCGCCCGCGGTGGCCCGTCAAAATCAGGACACCCTCGACCAAGCCATCGACTGGCTGAGCGAGTGCGGCAACGCTTGGCTGCCTATCCACTTGTTGCAATTACTCGATCTGCCCCCGAGGCACGCCGGCGTTGGCCAGGCGCGCAAGATCGGGATGGACGAGGCACTGCGGCGGTTTGCCGACATTGGCCAGGCGGAGGACGGTCTGCTCGTCTGCTACGATGCCGACTGCCGTTGTTCGGCCAATTACTTTACCGGCATCGAGTCGCACTTCACCATGCGGCCGGATGCGCCCGGGACCAGTATCCACTTCGAGCATCCGCTTGACGCCGGCGAATGGGCCGCGCTTGGCTTCGGCTATACACCGCCCAGCCAGACGGTATTCGACGGAATCGCCGCCTACGAACTGCACCTTCGCTATCACGTGCTGGCGCAGAAGTTCATCGGTTTCCCGTATGCCTTTCACACCATCGGCTCCGCAATGGCTGTGCGTGCCTGGGCCTACGTGAAACAAGGTGGGATGAACCGTCGGCAAGCCGGTGAGGATTTTTATTTCCTGCAAAAAATCAGTTGGCTTGGCCAAGTGACGGAGCTGACCGGCGTCACTGTTTATCCCTCGCCACGTCTATCCGATCGCGTGCCATTCGGCACCGGCAAAGCAATCGGCGACTACGTGGCCAAAGGCAGGTTAGCGACCTATCCGCTGCAAGCTTATCGCGATGCGCTGTGGCTGATTGGCCAAGTGGAGGCGCTGTGGGAAACCGGCCGGCCAAGCGATGCTCCGCCCGAAGCGATGGCCCGGTTTTTGGGGAAGCCGTTTATCGGTTCGATCATGCCTGAAATCCGAGCCAACTCGGGCGATTTGGGCGCGTTTCGTAAGCGGTTTTTCCGCTGGTTCAACGCCTTTCGGTTGATGAAATTCCTGAACTTTGCGCGGGATGAAATCTACAGCCCGACGGAGGCAGAATATTCTGCAACCAAGCTGCTTGAGTGGATGAAAATGCCGCTCCCTAGTTCAGGCAACGCAGTGGATTTACTGCGAAAATTTCGTCGACTGAAGAATAAAAACTAGCGCCGGCCTTTGATAAAAGTCGCCCGTTCCTGTAGCCAGAGGATATCCTTATTGCGTATATTTCCTTGGTTGTGATCACCCCAGTGACCTTCATCGGTCCTTGCCAGCAATTGTTTGGTTCTGGGATCGATCCACTTATGAACCCTTGCACCGCCGTCCATATATCCCAACGCCGCACTATCGTTATGATAGCCAGCCGGCACATGGTAAAAAGAGTTATTCATATTATGACCAAAAAAAGGTCGGCAGAGGCTCACCGGATGCACCTCGATAAAGGTGAATAATTCTGAAGGTCCCTTTGCAGAATCGGACATCTTGAGGTAACTCTGGTAACGCCTGTCAGGCTGGTTCCGATAGGCCGGTTCGCCTGCGCCTCGGATATTCGTGTCCCAGCCTACAAAGCTGTTGAGTGCATAGCTGCGCAGGCGTGGCTTTGGGGTCATCCTCTTTGAAATAGGATCTCTCACGATGACGGTGCTTTTGTCGGACGGACAGCGGTAAATGCCCGTGGACTTAATGTACTGGCCGAACAGCGAAAGCCTCTTATCGATCAGCATCTCAGGTTTCCCGGCATCCTCCGGCCGGCCGGAAAAAACACCACCCACCCAGGTCAAGCGTAAGTTTCCGTTGCCATTATGCACAACTTTGTCCTCATGGTCGTCCGCGTATAGTTGCATCACGATGCCAAGCTGCTTAAAGTTATTCAGGCAAATGCTCTGGTGCGCCTGGCTTTTGGCCTTGGCCAACGCCGGCAGCAGCAAACTCGCCAGGATCGCGATGATAGCAATCACCACCAGCAACTCGATCAACGTAAAACCTCTCGTTCTGTTTATCTTCATTCTAATATCCTGTCTTGGTTACTTTTTCTCAGGCAAAAAACACCCAGTCTTGTTAAAAGTCAGCTACATATAACTGTCTCACATCCGATGAATCTCCTTCGAATCCATCGGCGCCACACTCATTGTCCGGCGTTAGTAACCGGCCCAGACCAGACCAAACAGTACAAGCAAAACACGCCGGTTAAAAGGCGTAATATTAAAGTCGCAGGGCTATAAATTACACCTTGATACTCCAATTGCAACCCGAAAAAAGTAGCAAAGTGCCGTTAATCCACTCCGCAACGCTGCCGCACTTGGTCAAGGGCCCATTGGGCGTGCTCGGCTATCAAAGGTTCGGGGTCGGCGGCAGCTCGCTCGAGCGGCGGAATCGCCAAGGCGTCGCCGACGTTGCCAAGCGCCACACAGACGTTTCGCAACACGCCGCGGCGCTTGGTTCGCTGCATCGGTGTGCTACGAAATCTAGCCCGGAAACCGTCGTCGTCCAGCGCTAGCAACCCGACCAGATCCGCTTGGTCAAGGTCGTCACGCCGGTGTGGCGCCATCAACCGGCCCTCGCCAGCGAAGCGGTTCCACGGACAGGCGTCTAAGCAGTCGTCACAACCGTAAATACGGTTGCCGATCGCAGGGCGAAACTCTTCCGGGATTGAACCCTTCAGCTCGATGGTCAGGTAGGAAATGCAGCGGCGCGCGTCGAGTTGGAACGGCGCGGTGATTGCTCCGGTTGGGCAGGCGTCGATGCAGCTCGTGCATTTGCCGCAGTGGTTGCGCTCCGGCTCGTCCGGCTCTAGCACAGCGGTGGTGAGGATTTCGGAAATGAAAAACCAGTTGCCGAGCCGTCGGCTGATGAGGTTAGTGTGTTTGCCGATGAATCCAAGCCCAGCGCGTTGGCCAAGATCGCGCTCGAGGATCGGCCCGGTATCCACGTACCAAAGCGAGCGGGCATCATCGCCAACGAGCGACTGGACGCGCTCGGTTAGTTCCCCAAGCGCCTGGGCAAGTGCGTCGTGATAATCCGCGTATCGAGCATACCGGGCGATGACGCCTTGGCTTGGCTTGGCCTGTTCGTCATCGCCACTGTCGTAACTCGCCGCCAGCGTGATGACTGACCGAGCGCCGTCGAGGACGAGTCGCGGGTCAATGCGCCTCGAAGCGTTGCGCTCGAGCCAGCCCATCGTGCCGTGACGTTGGCCCTGGAGCCATTTCAAGAATTGTCCCGCGCTCTCCGGCGGGGAGGCAGTGGTGAAGCGGCAGTCGTCGAAGCCCAGCTCGAGTGCGTGCTGCCGGATGGCCTCCTTCATATCTCCTTGCGCGTCACTTGGAGAAATTGGCTGAAGATCAGGTTGGCGACGTCCCTTGCGGAACGGTACTCTGTGTTGATAAGCATGTCGGAGCGGCTATACGCCGGTTTGCGTTCCTCGAGCAGGTCAATAATGCGCTGTTTCGGGTTTTCGGTGTTGAGTAGCGGCCGGTGCGACTGCCCCTTGACTCGACGACAGATCGATTGCGGCGAAGCCCACAGACAGAACACCATCGCGTATTTCTTCATGGTGTCCATATTTTCGGCATCCACCAAAAGGCCGCCGCCGGTGGAGATGATGGTGTTCTCGCGCTCAGCCAGCCGCACGACCACCTCGCGCTCGTACCGACGGAAGGTTTCCTCCCCATGCTCCTCAAAAATCCGCGGGATGGACTTTCCTACGTGCTCCTCGATGAACTGGTCAGTATCGAGAAACTCATAGCCGGCAACCTTGGCGACTATCCTACCCACGGCAGTTTTGCCGCAGCCCATGAAGCCGGTCAGGGTGATGTTGCGAATCTGTCGATTGGCATCCATGCCGGTGAACATAAAGCAAACCATGCCTCGACTCGCGTCTTTTCATCAAATTGCTGCTACTAATACTCGACCGCTTAGCCAAGCGGGCTTACGCTTGTCACGTGTTTAGGCCGTGCATTGACCTCCATGAGGGCAGGGTGAAACAGATCGTGGGGAGCTCCATCAACGATGCTCAGCCGGACGCCCTGCGCACCAATTTTGTCTCTGAAAAACCGCCCTCTTGGTATGCAGAACTGTACTGTCGCGACAACCTGCGCGGCGGCCACGTGATCAAGCTGGGCCAAGGCAATGACGATGCTGCCCGCGAGGTACTCGCCGCCTGGCCGGGAGGCCTTCAAATCGGCGGTGGCGTCACGGCGAATAATGCCGCTGAGTGGATCGACGCCGGGGCGTCGCATGTCATCGTCACCTCGTGGCTGTTTCGTGATGGTAATCTTAACGAGGCCCGGCTAAAGCAACTTGGCCAAACGGTTGGTCAAGAGCGGCTCGTGCTAGACTTGAGTTGCCGGCGACGCGGCAACGATTACTTCGTCGTGACCGATCGCTGGCAAACCTTCACCCAACTCCGAGTCGATGCCGACACCCTCAGCCAACTCGCCAAACATTGTGACGAATTCCTCATTCATGGAGTCGACGTCGAGGGGCTTGGCCAAGGCATCGACGAAACGCTGGTTCGGTTGATCGCGGGGCACTTGCCTATTCCGGCAACGTACGCCGGCGGCGCACGGTCGATGGACGATCTGCGGCGGGTGACGGAGCTTGGCCAAGGACGGGTGCACCTCACCATCGGATCGGCACTCGACATCTTTGGCGGCGATGGAGCCCGCTACGAAGACGCGGTCACTTTCAACCGGAAACAGACAGACAGTTAAATGAGAAACCCCGCTGGCTAGCGGGGTTTCAGTTTAAATTTTTCGCGCGCAATTATCTCACGCTAAATTTGTGAATGGTGGTTTGCGTGTATTTTTGCTTCTGACGCAACACAGTGTTCGGAAACTGCGGATGATTAATGGAATCCGGGAAGTGTTGCGCCTCCAAGCAAAGTGCGTTGCGGAACTCGTACTTTTGCCCTCCTTTACCCACCTCGGTGCCATCGAGGAAATTACCAGTGTATAACTGAATACCGGGCTCGGTGGTGAAAATCTCAAGCACGCGACCCGAGGTCGATTCCTCAACTCTCGCCGCCAAACTCAACTTACCGGACTCTTTCTTATTGAGGCAATAGTTGTGATCGTAACCGCCTGGTTCGCCTGTGATTTTGTCGATACGCGCACCGATGGCAGTCGGCTTGATGAAGCTCATCACGTCGTCGACCTTCAGGATTTCCCCGGTTGGAATACCAGTCGCATCCACCGGCGTGTAATGATCAGCGTTTATTTGGAGTACGTGATCTAGGATCGTACCCTTGCCGGCGAGGTTCCAATAGGCGTGGTTGGTGAGGTTTACCGGGGTCGCCTTGTCGGTTGTGGCTAGATATTCGATTTGCAGTTCGTCATCGTCAGTAAGCGTGTAGGTAACCTTCATCTTCAGCCTACCGGGGTAACCTTCCTCGCCGTCCGGACTCGTGTAACTGAAGGCAACCGCCGGGCCGGCCTTGCTCCTGCTCACGCGGGCGGACCAAACTTTTTTGTCGATTCCCTCGGTACCGCCATGCAGATGATTGGGATCGTTGTTGAGGGCCAAGGTGTATTCCTTCCCGTCGAGAATGAACTTGCCTTTGGCGATGCGGTTGGCTACTCGACCGGTTGTCACGCCAAAGTAAGGATGACCGTCGAGGTAGTTCTCAAGGTTATCGTGACCCAGCACGACGTCGCCCAATAAGCCGTCTTTGTCCGGCACATGCATCTCGGTAAGCATCGCCCCGTAGGTAATAATTCTGGCTTTAAGGCCGTTTTTGTTGACCAACGTGTAGGCTTCGACTGCTTTGCCATCCTTGGTTTTTCCGAATGCTTCTTTTTTCACAGAACCCTTGTTTCTTTTCTTCGCAGCGATTGCCGAAGGTTCGGTCGCCGCACCGGCGAGGAGAAATCCTGCCGCCACGCATGCCATTGTTTTTTTCATATTATATATGTGTTAATCCGCCAAGCGCAGCCTGGTGTGTAACAAATCAATTTTTATGGAGCGGCTAGACTGGTGTCAATGCCATTCACAGTTAGGCTCGATGAAATAGACCAAGGGTCTGGCGAGGCGTGACAAAAAAAACGGGAGCCGGCAAGGCTCCCGTTTGGCAAAGCTTTTTCGTGACTGGGCTAAGTCAGCGTGATTTGGTTACCGACCTTGAGGGTGACGATGGCTTTTTTCCAGCGCGCTGTTCGACCCTCGTGACGGGTGCGCTTGCGGCGCAAGCGACCAGTTACGTTCATGGTATTCACACGATCAACCTTGACCGACCATAAAGTTTGTACGGCATCACGAATGTCATCCTTGGTGGCGCGAGGGTCGGCAACGAGGTGAATCTGTTGTCGGGTCTTCTTGCCCAGTCGCTCGGCAGTTGCGTCGTTTCGTTCCTGAACGGCCATAACTTTCTCGGTCAGGCGCACGGTCTTGATTACATCAAAGGGGCTCATGCTAGGTTAATTGTTGAGGCGTTCTTCAAATTTCTCATAGCCGGCAGTGGTAAAAACCAAGACGTCGGGCCAGAGAATCTCGTAGGTGGTCAGCGTGTCGCTTGTGGTGGAGCGAACGCGCTCGATATTGCGTGCGGACAAGGCGATATTGTTGTCAACCTCACCGGTGACCAGCACGGCGCTCTTGAACTTGGTAGTAGCCGGTTTCCTAGGATCGATGCCCAGCGCATTGAGAGTCTTGGCCAGTTCTTTAGTGGTCGGCTTGTCGAACTTCAACCCGTCTAGTATTATGACCTGACCGTCCTTAACACGCTCGGTGAACGCCTTGCGCACAGCGAGGTCGCGAACCTTCTTGTTGAGTTTCTTGATATAAACTCGGGGCTTTGGGCCGTGCGCCACGCCGCCGCCACGCCAGATGGGATTGCGCTTGTAACCTACGCGGGCGCGGCCAGTGCCTTTTTGGCGCCACGGTTTTGCTCCGGTGCCGGCGACCTCAGCAACCGTCTTGGTGCAAGCGTTACCGGAGCGCTGTGCGGCATTGTAGGCTACGACCGCCTCATGTACGGCCTGGTTACCCTTGTCATCATCGACGGGTGTGAACGTGGCTTCCTGCTCGCCCTTGTCCACGCCGTTGGTGTCCTTGATTGCTACTTTCATTTTTTAAATCGTCAGTTGCCTCTTACTTGGTTTTCTTCGGCTTTTTCTTGGACTCGCGAATGACGACATAATCCCCATTGGCGCCTGGGATGGCTCCCTTGACAAGTAGCAGATTGTCGTCGGACTGCACCTGAATGATTTCGAGGTTTTGAACCGTGCGGCTCGCCTGCCCCATGTGGCCGGGCATTTGCTTACCCTTGATGACGTGACCAGGTGTTGAACCTGCGCCGATCGAACCGGGTCGCCGCCGCCATCCGCCGGAACCGTGCGAACCGCGACCGCCGCCGAAATTCCATCGCTTGACCACGCCCTGAAAACCACGGCCCTTGGTCTTGCCGATCACATCGACATAATCACCAGCCTCGAACACATCGGCACCGATCGAGTCGCCGGGCTTGACGTCGAGAGAGAAGTCACGAAATTCCTTGATGCGCCGAATCGGTGTAATGGCACGAGCGTCCCAAGCCTTACGGTTGGCCAAGCGAGCCTTGCCCTTGACGGTTCGGGAGGGCGAACGCGGCGCGTAGTTTTCCTGGCCGTTATGCGCCTTAAGATGGCCGCGCTTAGGCAAGCTCAACCGGTGTTCCTTTTGCCCGTCGAAGCCAAGCTGAACGGACTCATAGCCATCCCTGTCAGTGGTCTTGCATTGCAACACCTGGTTGGGCCCAGCCTGCACGATGGTGACGCTCACGGATCTGCCGTCCTCGGTGTAAACCCGTGTTTGGCCCAATTTTTTTCCTAACAATCCAACCATGGTTGCTTAAATTTTGATGGTGATGTCGACGCCTGCGGGCAGGTTCAACTTTTTCAATTCGTCCACTGTCTTGGCGGTCGGTTCCATAATATCAATCAACCGCTTATGCGTCCGCTGCTCAAACGTTTCCTGCGCTTTCTTGTCGACGTGAGGGGAGCGACCCACGGTAAAACGTTCGATACGGGTGGGCAACGGGATCGGGCCGGCGACCAGCGCGCCGGTGCGCTTGACCGTCTCGACAATATCCCCAGCCGACTGGTCGATCACCCTGTGATCGTATGCCTTGAGGCGAATTCTTATGCGGTTTTTTGGCATGACTATATTCTTTAAGTGCGTGCAGGTTTCTTGGTGCTCCCGCTGACGATTTCCTCAGCGATGCTGTTCGGCACTTGTTCAAAACTAAATGGTTCCATCGAGTAGGAGGCGCGACCCCGGGACAGTGAGCGAACAGCCGTCGCGTAACCAAACATCTCGGCCAGCGGCACTTCACACGTCACGGTGCAGAGTTGTTTGTCGTCGGTCTCCATGCCGAGAATCTTTCCGCGGCGCCGGTTCAGATCACCCATCACGTCGCCCTGATATTCATCGGGCGTGATCACCTCCACTTTCATGACCGGCTCGAGCAGAATAAGATTAGCTTTTTTGCAGGCTTCCTTGAAGGCAAAGATGCCGGCCATCTTGAACGCCAACTCATTCGAGTCGACCTCGTGGAATGAGCCATCAACCACCTCAACCCTGACATCGACCATCGGGTAACCAGCCAACACGCCGCTGGCGATGGCTTCGCGAATGCCAGCATCCACCGCGGAGTGGTACTCCTTGGGAATGACACCGCCGACGATCTTGTTCTCAACCTCGATGCCCGTGCCGCGTTTGGTGGGCGCGATATTGATAATGGCGTGGCCATATTGGCCTCGACCGCCGGATTGGCGGATGAACTTGCCCTCGCCCTCAGCGGCAAGAGTGATGGCTTCGCGGTAGGAAATCTGCGGGGCACCGACGGTAGCCTCAACTTTAAACTCACGTAGAAGGCGGTCACGAATAATGTCCAGGTGCAGTTCACCCATGCCAGCGATGATCAACTGCGCAGTTTCGTCATCGGTGAATACGCGGAATGTTGGGTCCTCTTCGGATAAACGCTGCAACGCCTCGGACATTTTGTCGCGATCAGCGTTTGAATTAGGCTCGACGGCCATCGAGATGACCGGCTCGGGGAAGGTCGGAGGCTCAAGCATCACATCCAGCTCCTTGTCACATAAGGTGTCGCCGGTGGTGACGTTACGGAGTCCCACGATGGCGGCGATGTCCCCGGAGTACACGGCATTCACATCGGTGCGCTTGTCAGCCTGCAACATAATCAGGCGACTGACGCGGTCGCGCTTTCGCGTGCGCGGATTGTAAATAGTATCTCCCTTCTTGAGTTGCCCTGAATAAACGCGGATGAAAACGAGCTTACCAACGAATGGGTCGGTCCAAAGTTTGAATGCCAACGAACAAAACGGGCCTTTGTCATCCGGCTCAACGGTGACCTCCGTGGTTTGGTCGTCCGCCTCGACCGCTGTGGCGGCGGAAACCTCAATCGGCGATGGCAGGTAGTCCACAACGGCATCCATTAGCGGTTGCACTCCCTTATTTTTGAAAGCTGACCCACCGAGGACGGGCACCATTTTCAAGTTGCAGGTTAACCGCCGAATAGCTTTCTTTAGTATCTCCGGGGTTATCTCTTTTTCCTCGAGTACCATTTCGGCCACCTCATCGTCGAGGTTTGATACGGCGTCAACAAGCTGTTCCAAAGCCATCTCGGCTTCTTCCTTAAGGTCAGCGGGGATATCTGTGATGTCATACTTGACACCTGTTTCATCGGCGAGATCGTAAACAATAGCTCTTTGACTCACGACATCGATCACGCCGCTGAGTTTATCTTCAGCACCAATCGGAATGCCTACCGGGTGAGCCTCGGCACCGAACTTGGTGCGCAGATCGTTGACAGCCTTGCTAAAGTTGGCGCCGGTGCGATCCATCTTGTTGATGAAGGCAATCCGGGGAACGTTGTATTTACTGGCCTGCCGCCAGACAGTTTCGGACTGGGGCTGCACGCCGGCCACACCGCAAAAAACAGCCACGGCACCGTCGAGAACACGCATGGATCTCTCCACCTCTGCGGTGAAGTCCACGTGGCCGGGGGTGTCGATGATATTGATACGATTGTCGATTTCCGCAAAAAGCTTGGTCAAACCATCCTCCTTTTGCTTCCAAAAACAGGTTGTCGCAGCCGAGGTGATGGTGATGCCTCGTTCGCGTTCCTGCTCCATCCAGTCCGTGACAGTGTTTCCGTCGTGAACCTCGCCGATCTTGTGCATGAAACCGGTGTAGAAGAGAATTCGTTCAGTGGTTGTGGTCTTGCCTGCATCAATATGGGCAGCGATACCAATGTTGCGAGTCCGCTCAAGCGTATACTCACGATCAGGCGAATTGATGTTATCTTTCTGTTCCAATGTGGCAGTCATTTATTCTTGTCGCTAAAAAACCAGCAAAACCATTCAAAAACCAAAGCTATGTCAGAGATCGTCTCATCCTCGTATAAACCGTTGGATGTGGGCAACCTGGCCAGGCGCTTGGCCAAGCGAACTCTTCTTACCTACCAGCGGAAGTGCGAAAAGGCCTTATTAGCCTGTGCCATTTTGTGCATCTCGTCTCTTTTGCGGATGCAACTACCCTGACCTTCACTGGCGTCCCTGATTTCAGTGGCCAAAGCATCCTTCATGGGCACTCCCTTGCGTCCCTGCGAAAAACTCACCAACCATCGCAACGCCAATGCCGTCTGCCGGCTTGTGGTGATCTCTAGTGGAATCTGGTAGGTTGCCCCACCGACACGCCGCGACTTAACCTCGAGTCGTGGCCTAGCATTGCTCACGGCTCTCTCTAAAATTTCCAACGGATCGCTTCCCTGCTTTTCTGCGGCTAACTTGTCGAACGCTCCATAGATAATTTTTTCCGCCACACTTTTCTTGCCCTGACGCATGGTTAAATTAACCAACAAGGTGACGGTCTTGCTCCCATACCGGGAGTCCGGTGTTACTTCGCGCTTTTCTGCTCTTCGACGGCGTGCCATGTCTTGTAAAAATCTCTTTCCTTACGACTACTTTTTCTTTCCTGCCTTCGGGCGCTTGACTCCGTACTTTGAGCGACTGCGCCGGCGCTTCTCCACTCCGGTGGCATCCAAGGCACCACGAACGATGTGGTAACGAACACCGGGAAGATCCTTCACCCTTCCACCCCTAATCAGCACAATGGAATGCTCCTGCAACGTATGGCCCTCATCAGGGATATACGCAATGACCTCGTATCCATTGGTCAGACGCACCTTAGCGACCTTCCTCATGGCGGAATTAGGCTTCTTCGGAGTCCGAGTGTACACTTGCAGACAAACTCCCCGTTTAAACGGACAGTTCTCCAACGCCGGGGATGCTGTTTTGGCTTTTACCTTTACCCGGCCTTTTCGTACCAATTGGTTGATTGTCGGCATTAAAAAATATTAAAAATTAAGTATTTTAAGTGCTAATCCCGCTCGAGGGGGCGCGGAGATTAGCAAAAACTAGTTCCGATGCAACAGGTATTTTGAACATTTCCCCGACTATTTTGTCTTCCCGGCCTCATCCTAGGAGAGGATTGTCGAAAAGGGGCTTTTCCTGCTCTTCTTCCTCACTCGGAACATCGGCGATCTCCTCGGTCATGGGCTTCAACCTTACGTTCCGGTGCAGATCAGAGCCGGTTCCCGCCGGAACGATGTGCCCCATGATGACGTTTTCCTTAAAGCCACGAAGAGTGTCGACTTTGCCAAGCGTAGCGGCATCTGTCAGCACACGGGTGGTATCCTGAAAAGAGGCGGCGCTTAGGAAACTCTCTGTCTCCAGTGATGCCTTGGTGATACCAAGCAACACGGGCTGACCCTCGGCTGCTTGGCCTCCCATTTTTTCAATTTTCTCGTTTTCCTCCTCGAAGGTAAGTTTCTCAACTTGCTCCCCCCAAAGGAAAGTGGTGTCTCCCGGTTCAGTGATGCGGATTTTTCGCATCATCTGCCGTGAGATTGTCTCAATGTGTTTGTCGTTGATTGTTACGCCTTGTAGTCGGTATACCTCCTGCACTTCGTTTACCAAATGATCCTGAAGTGCTTGCGGGCCGCAAACCTCAAGAATCTCGTGTGGATTGACAGGGCCCTCGGTCAACTGCTGGCCTTTCTTCAGCAAGTCCCCCTTGAATACGATGACATGTTTACCGATCGGGATCAGATGCTCCTCCTCCTCGCCGGACTCCACGTCGCGAATGATAATCGAGCGTTTGCCTCGTACCGTCGAACCAAAGTCCACAACACCATCGATCTTGGAAATCTCTGAGCCGTCCTTCGGTATCCGAGCCTCAAATAACTCTGCGACACGCGGCAGACCTCCAGTGATATCCTTTGTCTTGGCCGCCTGCCGGGGCGTCTTGGCGATCAGGCTTCCGGCGACAATGGCGTCTCCCTCTTCAACAACAATGTGAGCCCCTGAAGGAATCGGATAATTGGCGATGGCCTCACCCTTAGCGTTCTCGACGATCACCTGGGGATGCAAATCCTCTTTGTAATCGATGACAACTAGAGATTTTTGGCCAGTGGCCTCGTCGTCCTCATGCTTCATCGTCACTCCGTCGATAATGTCGTGAAACTTAATCTTACCCGGTTTCTCGGTGATAATTGGAATGTTGTAGGGATCCCACTGGACAAACACCTGTCCCTTCTTGACCTTCTCTCCATCGGAAACAGCGATTACTGAACCGATGATCACGGTATACGTCTCCAGTTCAAGGCCGCTTTTCTCATCCAAAATATGAACGATTCCGTTCTTGTTGAGGACAATATTGTTCCCGTCTTCCAACTCCACACACCTGATATCCTGAAACTTCAGGACGCCCTCGTTACGTGCCTCGATTTGGGGCTGCTTAAAAACTGCCGAGGCAGTTCCACCGATATGGAAGGTACGCATGGTCAACTGAGTACCTGGCTCACCAATGGACTGGGCGGCAATAATGCCCACGGCCTCGCCCATTTCAGCCATGACTCCGCTGGCAAGGTTTATGCCGTAGCATTTCTGGCAAACACCGCGCTTGGCTTCACACGTCAGCACAGAGCGAATTTTGACTCGTTCGACGCCTGCATCGTCAATTGTACTGGCGTGTGCCTCGTCAATAACTTGACCGGCCTCGCAAAGGTATTCGTCCGGGTTCACCGGATTGATGATGTCCTCAGCGGCTACCCGGCCAACCAAACGATCCTTGAGTTGGACTACCTCGTCCTCGCCCTCATAGATAGCCAATCGCCAAATACCGTTGGTGGTTCCGCAGTCCAACTCCCTTATGACAATGTCCTGAGACACATCCACCAGTTTCCGTGTTAGGTATCCGGAGTCGGCAGTCTTGAGCGCGGTGTCGGCCAAGCCTTTTCTCGCGCCGTGCGTCGAGATGAAGTAGTCCAATACGGTCAACCCCTCGCGGAAATTGGCCAAGATTGGTTTTTCAATAATATCCCCCGACGGCTTGGCCATAAGGCCACGCAAGCCGGACAACTGGCGAACCTGTTGACGGTTGCCGCGTGCACCTGAGTCAACCATCAACCAAATCGGATTGAACTCATCGCTGCCATTGTTGTCATCCAGCACCTGCAGCATCACGTCCGCAATCTGGTCGGTGCAATGGGTCCAGATATCGATGATCTTATTATAACGCTCGCCGGGTGTGATGACACCCCGGCGGTATTGCTTGTCCACATCGACAATTTGCTTCTCGGCCTTCGATATCTCCTTGGCTTTTTCCTTGGGAATGATCATGTCGTGCATTCCCATGGAAAGGCCGGACTTGGTTGCCGACGCAAAACCAAGCTGCTTAAGATCATCAAGCACGCGAACCGTTTCTTCCTGACCGCAATGCCGATAGCAATTCCAAATGATGTCCCCAAGGGCACCTTTGTTCACGATTATATTTGGAAACCCAATCTTGTCCGGCCAAATTTCGCTGAAAATAACCCGGCCAACAGTAGTCTCAATGATCTTTTTTTCCTTCTCCCCGTATGCGGAGTCCTCCCCAAAGTCGGGGTTGGCCAAGCGGATCACGTCGTGAATCTTCATCTCACCATCATCATACGCGAACAAAACCTCCTGCTTCGATCCAAACAAGCGCAAAACTTTTTGTTTTTTGCGAACCACCCCGCGTGGCTTGGCTGTGAAGTAATAACAGCCCAAGGCGATATCCTGGGACGGAGTAATGATCGGCTTTCCGCTTGAAGGCGAAAAGATGTTGTTGGTCGCCATCATCAGGTGGCGCGCCTCCAACTGGGCCTCGACAGACAGCGGCACATGCACCGCCATTTGATCGCCATCAAAGTCCGCATTGTAGGCGCTACAAGTCAGCGGATGAAGACGAATAGCCTCACCCTCGATCAATGTTGGCTCGAACGCCTGAATTGAAAGACGGTGAAGGGTCGGCGCGCGGTTCAACAAGATGGGGTGCTCCCTAGTCACCTCTTCGAGCACGTCCCAAACCTCGGGAGTCTGGCGCTCGATCAATTTCTTGGCGGAACGAACGGTGTGCACGTAGCCCAGATCCTTGAGCCGCCGGATGATAAATGGCTCGAACAATACCAGCGCCATTTTCTTGGGGAGACCACACTGGTGAAGTTTCAGTTCCGGGCCGATAACGATCACCGAGCGGCCGGAGTAGTCCACACGTTTGCCGAGCAGATTTTGACGAAAACGCCCGCTCTTGCCCTTCAGCATGTCGCTCAACGACTTGAGTGCACGGTTGCCGGCACCTGTCACGGGGCGACCATGTCGACCGTTGTCATACAGGGCATCGACCGCTTCCTGCAACATCCGTTTCTCGTTCCGGATGATGACCTCCGGGGTCTTGAGCGCCAAAAGGTTCTTCAACCGGTTGTTACGGTTGATGACACGGCGGTAGAGATCGTTCAGGTCGGAAGTGGCAAAACGGCCACCCTCAAGCGGAACCAAGGGGCGCAGATCCGGCGGAATTACCGGCAGCACCGTCAGCACCATCCACTCGGGCCGACTCTTGGACTTGAGAAAGCCCTGGTAAATCTTGATTCGCTTGGCCAGTTTCTTCCGAATCTGCTTGCTCCGCGTCTGGGTCATGGCGAACTGCAGGCTTTCAATACTCTCATCGAGGTCGATGGCAGCCATGGCTTCGTAAACCCCCTCGGCACCAATCTTGGCCACAAACGCTTCCGGCCCGTAGGTTTCCTTGGCATCGCGATACTCCATTTCCGTAAGGAGCTGGTTTTTTTCCAACGGCGTTTCGCCGGGATCGATCACGAGATAATCCTCGTAGTAAATAACCCTCTCAAGGTTGCGGGCCGTGACATCCATCACCAAACCGATGCGGGAGGGCATGCACTTGAAAAACCAGATATGGGTCACCGGCACCGACAATTCAATGTGGCCCATGCGCTCGCGTCGGACGCGCGCCTGGGTCACTTCCACGCCGCAGCGGTCGCAGACTACACCGCGATGCTTGATCCGCTTGTACTTGCCGCAGGAACATTCCCAGTCCTTAACCGGACCAAAAATCCGCTCGCAAAAAAGCCCACCCTTCTCTGGCTTGAATGTTCGGTAGTTGATGGTCTCAGGGTTCTTGACTTCACCCTTGGACCACGACCGTATGGAGTCCGGGGAAGCCACGGCGATGGCGACATGATCCACATGGTTTACCTTGTCGAGCCCTAGCAACTCTCGTGAGGATTCTGCTGTATCAATCATCTTTAAATTCCAGTGTTTAAGTTGTCAGGTTTACTCTCCAAGCAACAGGCGTGGTTGAGCACTTTCCTCCTTGGCCTGAACCACAGGATTGGTGTAACCCACGGTTACATCAAGGCCAAGCGACTGCATTTCCTTGACCAAAACGTTGAACGATTCCGGGACACCGGCCTCCAGCGCGTGATCACCCTTGACCAAGCTCTCATAAATCCGGGTCCTTCCTTGCACGTCGTCGGATTTCACGGTGAGCAACTCCTGCAACATGTAGGCGGCGCCGTAAGCCTCCAGAGCCCATACCTCCATCTCACCGAAACGCTGACCGCCGTACTGCGCCTTGCCCCCAAGCGGCTGCTGGGTAACAAGCGAGTACGGGCCCACCGCGCGGGCATGTATCTTGTCGGCCACCAAATGTCCCAGCTTAAGCATGTAAGTATACCCAACAACCGTATCCTGATCGAGTGGTTCCCCTGTCTGCCCATCAAAAAGGCGTGCTTTCCCGGTTGACGGAAGCCCGGCTTCTTCTAGGTATTCCTTGATCCGATCCTCCTTGATACCGTCAAAAACCGGTGTGGCGATCTTGATCCCGAGTTTCTCTGCCGCCCAGCCAAGGTGGCATTCGAACACCTGCCCAACATTCATTCGGGAAGGCACACCCAGCGGGTTGAGGATGAAGTCCACCGGCGTTCCATCCGCGAGATGAGGCATATCCTCCTCGGGGATGATTTTGGCGACAACGCCCTTGTTGCCGTGGCGACCCGCCATCTTGTCTCCCACTGATAGCTTGCGCTTGGAGGCGATGAAAACCCGAACCGACTTGATCACACCCGAGTCGATCTCATCACCGGCTGCTACGCGAGATGCCTGAGCCTTGTTCTTCTCCTTCAGGTCATCAAATTTTTTGGTGAAGCCACTGATAATTTCCAGGATCTTGTTCTTGATTGGGGACGGGTCAATTGAGATACAGTCATAGACCAGTGAAAGTTTTCGGAGCAGTGTCTTCGTAATTTTTCGGTTTGCGGGGATGATGACATCACCCGTCTCCGTGTTTGTGACATCCAAGGGGATTTTCTCGCCCAGAAGGATGTTGCTTAGATTCTCGGTCAAATGCTCGTGGAGGCTGTTAAGCTCCTTCTTGTACTCATCCTCTAACAACTTGCCCTGTTTCCTGGCTTCGCTCGCGGCAGCCTTGAGTCCCTTGTCGCCTTCCTTTTTAGAGGATATTTTCACACCCATCACTTTGCCTGACACGCCCGATGGCACTTTTAGCGAGGAGTCTTTTACGTCGGCCGCCTTCTCTCCGAAGATGGCCCTAAGCAGGCGCTCTTCCGGAGCCAGTTCGGTCTCGCTCTTGGGTGTGATTTTGCCGACCAGAATATCTCCCGGGCCGACCTCGGCTCCGACTCGGATCACGCCGTCCATGTCGAGATCGCTCAGAGCTTCCTCTCCAAGGTTAGGGATGTCCCGGGTAACTTCCTCCGGGCCAAGCTTGGTGTCGCGGGCGGTCACATCATACTCGCCGATATGTATTGACGTAAAAACGTCATCCTTGACGATCCTCTCACTTATACAGATCGCATCCTCAAAGTTGTAACCGTTCCAAGGCATGTAGGCGACCAGCACATTCTTTCCGATGGCCAGTTCGCCGCCATTTGTGCAAGGCCCATCCGCTATCGAGTCCCCCTTCTTAACCTTGTCCCCAACGGAAAGCAGGGGCTTCTGGTTAATACAGGTACCGGCATTGGACCGGTGATACTTGCGCATGGAATATACCCAGCAGCCCTCATCAGGGCGATGCTTAGTCTTGCGCCGGTTCTCGGGCATTTTGCCCGTCTTGGTGATCACAATTTCGTCCGCGGTTACAGATGCCACCACCCCATCCGCATCAGCCAATACAAGTGCATGGGAATCCCTCGCCACCTTGGTTTCCATACCAGTTGCAACGAACGGCGCCTCGGTAATCAGCAACGGCACCGCTTGGCGCTGCATGTTCGACCCCATCAGGGCCCGGTTCGCATCGTCATGCTCGAGGAACGGAATCAAACTGGCCGCCACGGATACCAACTGCTTGGGCGACACGTCCATGTAATCGACCTTGTCCGGCAGCATGTCGACAAAGTCCGCGCGGAACCTGCAGGCCACCTGCTCTGTTGTGAAGTTACCTCTATCGTCGATGGGCTGGTTGGCCTGGGCAATAAAATATTTCTCCTCAAGATCCCCTGTCAGGTAGTCGACCTTGTTTGTCACCCTGCCCTTAACCACTTTCCGGTAGGGGCTCTCGATAAAGCCAAAGTCGTTCACACGCGCAAAGGTGGCCAAGCTGGCGATCAAACCAATATTGGGCCCTTCAGGTGTCTCCACCGGACAAATGCGGCCATAATGTGAGGGATGAACATCCCTGACCTCGAACCCGGCGCGTTCTCGGGACAGACCTCCCGGGCCAAGCGCAGACAGGCGGCGCTTATGGGTCAATTCCGCAAGCGGGTTGATTTGATCCATAAACTGCGACAGCTGGCTTCGGCCAAAAAAGTCGCGCACAACCGCCGACAAGGCCTTGGGGTTGATTAGCTTAGCCGGCGTCATAGTGTCCAACTCCTGATCGAAGAGCGTCATCCTCTCCTTGACCAAGCGCTCAGTGCGTGCAAGGCCAACACGGCACTGGTTGGCCAAGAGTTCGCCCACGGTGCGGACGCGGCGACTGCCCAAATGATCGATATCATCGATGGTGCCATCCCCCAACTTGAGGCGGAGCAGATACTTTGTCGCCTCAACCAAGTCCTCCTTCATCAAGGTGCGGGAACCGTCGTCCCCCTTGAGGCCAAGTTTCTGGTTCATCTTGTAACGGCCCACCCGTCCCAAGTCATATCGTTTGGGATCGAAGAACAATCGCTTGACCAGTGCGCGTGCGTTGGCCGGAGTGGGCGGATCGCCTGGGCGTAGACGCTTGTAAATCTCCTTAAGAGCTTCCTCCTCATTATGCGCCGGATCCTTGGCCATGCAGCGTATGATCAAACCATCGTCACTTGACACGTCTACGATCTGGATTTTCTTGACGCCCAACTCGCTCACTCGCTTAACCACTGCCTTGGACAATGGCTCGAAAGCGCGGGCCACGACGATCCCCTTCGAAGGCTCCACCAAGTCGCTGATCAGAACCTTGTGTTCAAGGTCATCCATGCCAGCCGCCTTCTTGGTAGCAACCTCCTCGACTTTGTAAAATGTGTTCAGCAGTGAAGCGTCGCTGCTGGTATCGGCCCCCTCCAGAAAATTTATGGCCCGGAGGAAGGTGGTGATCAGAAACTTCCGGCGGCGCTTTTTACGGTCGAGATAGACATACAACATGTCGTTGGTGTCGAACTGAGCCTCAAACCAAGACCCCCTATCCGGGATAACCCGGAATGAATGAAGCATCTTACCATTCGGATGTCGAGTGGCCTCGAAAGCAACACCCGGTGAACGGTGCAACTGGCTCACGATCACCCGCTCAGCGCCGTTAATGACGAAGCTGCCCTGCGGAGTGATGAGAGGAACCTCACCCATAAACACTTTCTCCTCCTTCGTGCCATTTTGATCCTTTAAGCGGAAGAACACGTGCAGCGGTGCCCCATAGGTCTGTCCCTCATCGATGCATTTGAGCCAGTCCATCTTCGGTGCGCCGATCTCATAGTGATTGTACTTGAGCTCGACCTTTTCATCGTAGCTCGTCACCGGAAAAATTTCATTGAAAACCGCCTCCAAGCCAACGCTTTCACGCTTCTCTGGGCTAATTTCCGCCTGGAGAAACTCGTGGTACGAGTCCACCTGTATTTCAATCAGGTTGGGTGGAGTTATGATTTCCTTGATATTGCCGAAGTTGAGGCGGCTGTTAACTTTATTTGGCATCGATTATGTCGAGGTTTTGTCGGATCCGGCCGGTCACCGGGAGATTCATGGGCACACCAATTCGGGTAACACGTCCCCCCGTCTTCGGGGAAACGTCTCCACCCTTTAAATACATTGGGTTTCTAAAACTGTTTAAATAAATATTTGTTCTTATACGAAAAGGCATCGACTCGGGGGCGTTGCCGCCCCCGGGCCTAAATGCTGTTACTTGAGTTCGACGGCTGCGCCGGCTTCCTCAAGTTTTGCCTTGGCCGCTTCGGCCTCATCCTTGGACACTCCTTCCAAGATAGGTGTTGGGGCGCCTTCAACCAAACCCTTCGCCTCAGCCAAGCCCAAACCGGTCTTGACCGCACGAACTGCCTTGATGACTGCAATTTTCTTTCCGCCGTCACTTGTCAGCACGACATCAAATTCAGTCTTTTCCTCAGCCGGGCCGGCATCTGCGCTGTCCCCTCCGCCTGCAGCCGCAGCCGCAACCGGGGCAGCAGCACTAACGCCCCATTTCTCTTCCAGTTCCTTGACCAGCTCAGCGGCTTCAAGCACCGTCAAACCGCTCAACTCTTCCACTATTTTTTCTATGTTTGCCATTTTTTTTAGTTTCTTCGCCCCCGGAGCCCCGGGGATTTAAGTACGCAGACCGCGCACCGACGATTTACACTTCTGTTTCTTCCACGGCTTTGCCCGTCGAAAAATTCTAAATTCAATCAGTTACCCTTCTTCACCAAACTTAGCCCGGATGATCCTTGCCAAGCTCGCGCTTGGCTCAACCAGGGTTCGCACCAGTTGCGCGGCTGGTGCCTGCAACGTGCCCAGCAACTTGGCCCGCATCCCGTCCAGCGACGGCAGATCGGCCAGCATCTTGATCTGATCGGCGTCAAGACGGTCATTCTCAAGGAAACCAAAATGCCACTCGGGCTTGTCAAATTCAGCCGTGAAATTCTTCAGGATTTTCGCGGCACCAGTAAGCTCTCCCTCGCCTGTGACTGCTGCCAGTTGGCCCTTCAACTCTTGACCAAGATCTTCAATCCCAGCTTCATTGGCTGCAGCCTTAAAGATGGAGTTCTTGAAAACATGCAACTCAGATCTGGCGTCAGCCAATCGATTGCGCAGCTCTTCGAACTGGGCCACCTTTAATCCCTCGTAGTTTACTACAATGAAGTATGGACTGGCGTTTAATCGCTCAACGTACTCTCTTGTAATCAGCTTTTTATCTTCTCGCATGACTTATTCTTTCGCTTTCGGTTCAAGCTGCCTTCAATATTTCACGAATTTCCAGTGGGATCCCAGGACTCATGGTTGAAGAGAGCACACAGTGTTCGATGTACCGACCCTTGGTCGCTGACGGCTTGGCCTTGATGATGGCATCAATGATAGTCAATGTGTTTTCAACAATCTGTGCCGGCTTAAAGGACGCCTTTCCGGCAAGAACCTGAATGTTAGCCCCCTTGTCGAGCTTGTACTCCACCCGACCAGCCTTGACTTCCTGGACAGCCTTGCCGGTGTCATCCGTCACAGTGCCTAGCTTGGGATTGGGCATCAGTCCGCGAGGGCCAAGGACTCGGCCCAATTTGCGTACCTCCCCCATTGCTTCCGGGGTGGCGATGGCCACGTCAAAACCGGTCCAGCCGCTGGTCACCTTCTCAATGAACTCATCAAAACCGACGAACTCCGCCCCGGCTGCCTTGGCAGCTGCTATCGCCCCAGCCTCCTTGGTGAAAACTAGAACCTTGACCTCCTTGCCGCTGCCGTTTGGCAAACGGACGGTGCCGCGGATCATCTGGTCCGTCTTACGCGGATCAATACTCATCCTGAAAGCGAGTTCGATCGATTCGTCAAACTTGGCTTTGGGGAACTTGCCGACCAAGTCGGCCGCCTCGGCAACGGAATAACGCTTTCCGGGCTCAACCAGTTCCAGTGCTTTCCTGTATCGCTTACTTTGTTTTTTAGGCATTGTTTTTGGCGCGGTACAAATGGGACGCAAGACCCTCCCGCTGTTAGGGGTTAATCCTCGACTTTAAGACCCATTGAACGGGCGGTTCCAGCTATCATACGGGCCGCCATTTCAGAGTCACGGGCGTTCAAATCTTGTTTTTTTGCTTCAACGATCTCGAGTAATTGAGCCTTGGTCACTTTGCCGACCTTTGTCTTGTTTGGCTCACCCGAGCCCGAGGCTATTCCGGCAGCTTTTTTCAACAACACCGCCGCCGGTGGCGACTTGGTGACGAAGCTAAACGACTTGTCCTTATAAACCGTGATCACCACAGGGATGATGAGGCCCGCCTGGTCCTTGGTCGCCGCGTTGTACTGCTTGCAGAACTCCATGATGTTCACGCCCTGCTGGCCAAGCGCGGGGCCAACCGGCGGAGCGGGGTTCGCCTGGCCCGCCGGTATCTGGAGCTTAATGTAGCCTGAAATTTTCTTTGCCATCGTTTTTGTTCCTAAAATTTATCGCTTGGCCAAGCGCCACGCTCAGCCCTTGTCTACCTCCCAATACTCCACATCCACCGGGGTGTCTCTGCCGAAAATATTGACAGTCACCTTGAGTCGTCCCTTGTCCGGGTCGATCTCCTCCACCATGCCGTTGTTCCCCTCAAAGGCACCGTGATTGATCTTCACGGTTTCTCCAACTTCAAACTCCACCTTGGGCCGTTCCAAATCCTCTGAATCCGACATCCTCGTTTGGATATCCTTGATTTCTTCATCCGGGGTCGGTTCAGGTCGATCCCCCCCGACAAACCCAATCGCTCCCGGCGTGTCTTTGATGAAGTTCAACTGTTCAGAGATAGTTCTCTGATCCTCATCCCGAAGTTGCATGTGGATAAACACGTACCCAGGGAAAAGTTTTTTTGTGGATACTTTCTTTTCACCACCACGCACATCCACCACCTTCTCCTTGGCCACAAACACATCATTGATATGCTCGCCCATCTCCTCCACATCAATACGCTTATTGATACTGTCGAGCACTTTTTGCTCCTGTCCCGATAGGGTATGAATGATGAACCACTCGTGTGCCATAACCAATCAAGTTAACCCTTGGCCCCACCGATCTCTTTTAACAAGATATCCTGAATCAGCCAGCCGCCCAAAATCAAATCAGCCAAAAAAGTGAACAAACCCAGTAGCCCCACCGCAACAAGCACCATCCATGTGGAGCCGCGAAGTTCATCGCGACTGGGCCAGGAGCACTTTAGTAATTCCTCGCGGGTTTGAAGAAAGAACACCCGGATGCGATCAAGCAAACCGGTTTTTTTGGCGATGGCCAAAGCGGCCAGAAGCACTATTCCCCCGATGATCCAGCTCAAAGGCAGTGGACTGCTCACCGCTAGGCCGGGCACAGGCTGCCCCACAGTCGCGGTTGTCTGAAGTGCATCTAAATTACTGTTCGTTTGGTTCATATTGCGAACTTTATTTCTTTTTCAGCTCTTCCGGAACTTGGCGGAGGGGGAGGGATTCGAACCCCCGGAAGCTTTCGCTTCAACGGTTTTCAAGACCGCCGCATTCGACCACTCTGCCACCCCTCCGGTTTGGGGTTGATTTCAATCTATTGG
>Ga0115011_10000364_pt1 | contig 39038 bp, 37 predicted proteins | sample TroAtlMetagenome_2_FD_88705 | JGI IMG/M metagenome (GOLD analysis project Ga0115011, IMG submission 88705) | Marine eukaryotic phytoplankton communities from Atlantic Ocean - Tropical Atlantic ANT8 Metagenome | ecosystem: Environmental > Aquatic > Marine > Oceanic | place: Tropical Atlantic... | reverse complement strand
GAACCTGAAGCAGAACCTGAAGCAGAACCTGAAGCAGAACCTGAAGCAGAACCTGAAGCAGAACCTGAAGCAGAACCTGAAGCAGAACCTGAAGCAGAACCTGAAGCAGAACCTGAAGCAGAAGATGATTTTGAATCAACTCTAGCAGGCATAACATATACTGCGTCAGAGGAACAAACAACAGACGAAGAAAGTGGAACAAATGAAGATACTACTTCTACTTGTCCTGTTTGCCAAGCACCTGTAGAAGCAGGGGCATCAAAATGTAGTGTTTGTGCATTTGAATTCCAATAGTAGATTAACACGGAGTCCAAGCTGGAAAGGGATGAGATCCCTTAACATCATCTACAATAGCCAATACTGGGCATGGCATGTTAATCAATAAATCTAGTAATGGAGTGACTGTAAGTGGCATTCCTATTGATTCCCTACAATCAACTACAAGAGTAGATTGTATGCCATATCTTGAAATCCAATCTACTAATTCGGCTTCATTGCCTTCTGGCTCAACATCTTCCTCATTACAACGCATAGTTCGCATTTTATTTCCTACACAATTAGGATCTGCTCCCCAATACCATAACATATTTTGCTTAGAATATTTAGAAACTAATTCGATTTGTGAAAGCGACATTACTACAGGTCTATTCAACATGGGCATAGGTTGGCCACTAACCCAACGGCTATTTTCTCCTCCGTTCATGAATTAGCGAATAACATCTATTTGATGAGGATAACGCTTTGAGGTTTTTCTCAAAAATATAGGGAAGCATTGATGCACCCCTTCTGTCTGAAGGGAGATGTGACAGGAGCGGGAGGAGGTAGTCAAGGCGCAGAAGCGCCTCAGGCAGGAGGACAAATGATGTTCCTTTTGCTAATGATGATCATGATGATGATGCTTGTAATGAATCCTGAAATAAGAGCATCATTAATGAACTATGCAGATCCAATATTACAACCAATCGTACCTGAAAATTCATTGGTTTTGATGGTATTTACACTTGGTTCAGCGAGTATGGTTGTAAATACAATATTACGTTCATTCTTTATGGATCCAATAGCACAAGCACACATAGCACATAGACAAAGACAAATCGGACAAATGGCCAATGAAGCTCGATTAGATCAAAATAAAGTCGCATTAGACGTCTCAATGAAGATGAGAGAACAAATGCTGCCTGATCAAATGTCAGTACAAATGGGTGCATTCAAACCAATGATGTTTACAATGGTATTCATAATTGCAATTTTTGCTTGGTTAGCATCTTCTGTTGAAAACTTCAGAGTTGAATACATAAGTCTACCATGGTCGCCAAAATGGGCATTAGAGGATCGTGTAATGTGGATTTTCCCTGTATGGATTTTTGTATATATTGCCATGTCGGCACCTCTTGGTAGAATTATTGATAGACATATCAAGTTGATTAGATACAAAAGCCACCCAATTGTTGTAGCTGGAAAAACAATTAAAGAACCATTATTAGAACAATATAGGAAAACAAATGAAAAAGGGAAACCATTTTCATCTGGTTCAAATCGTAGAAATAATAATCAAAAAAATACAAAAAAATCAAGTCAGAATAAATCTCATCGTTCCGTAAAATTAGAAGGAGAATGTGAGATTTGCGGAAGTTATGAAGTAGAAAGAGCTGGTTCTGGGAAATTGAGATGTATTACTTGTAGGCATGAATGGAGATGAAGTCTTGGCAAAAATAACAATTAGTGGACATCCTGGAAGTGGCACTACCACATTAGTTTCATTATTAGAAAAAGAATATGAATGGGATTCTATAAATGGTGGGAAAATTTTCAGAAGTGCTGCTAAAAAAAAGAATATGAGTTTAGTTGATTTTGCTGAATTATGCTTAATTGATGATAAAGTCGATAAGGAATTAGATGAAGAATTAATTAGCATTATTGGAAAAACCAATGGCCCTGAAATTATAGAAAGTAGATTGGCAGGTCATTGGGCAACCAAAAAGAAGATTGAGTGTAAAAAGATATGGCTCAAAGTAGATGAAGGAATAAGGGCAGAACGAGTTCAAAAAAGAGAAGGTGGAGAATTAAGTCAAGTATTATTTTCCATTAAAGAACGCGCCGAAAAAGATGATTTGAGATTTGAAAAGTATTACCAAATTTCATTAGATGACATGAGCCCCTATACATTGGTTATTGATTGTAATACAATAACTCCTGAGGAAATCGCCAAAAAAGTAATTGCGCACCTAAAAGAGGAATAAAAATGATGAATATAAGCTCTGAGTTAGATGCCCCTGAATTAAATGGGAATTCAAGAGATTTCAATTCAAGAATGAAAGCAGGATTTATCTTACTTGATAAGCATCCTGGGCCAACTAGTCACCAACTATCTGCATGGGCAAGAGATTTACTAGAAATAGATAAGTTGGCACATGGTGGAACTTTAGATCCTTTTGCTTCAGGTGTTTTACCATTATTATTAGGTAAATCTATGAAATTAACTCCTTTAATTTTAAAACATGATAAAACATATATTGCTAGTTTAAAATTAAGTTCAACAACAACATTAGAGGCATTAAAAGAATCTATAAAAACATTAGAAGGCAGAATTTATAATGTCCCTCCTGAGATCTCTGCTGTTAAAATTCAAGTTAGAACAAGAACTATTAAAAAATTAAACATACTAGATTTTGATGGAGAAAATTTACTTATTGAAATGGATTGTGAAGCAGGTACATATGTAAGAACATTTGCAAGAGATTTAGGATTGTTAATAGATAAAAAAATAATATTAAAAGAATTAAGACGTTCTAAAAGTGGGATATTTACAGAAAAAATGTGTGTATCTATGTCTCAATTATCTGATGCCCTATGGAAATTAAAAGAGTTAGGTGATGATTCAGCGATGTTAAAAATATTAAACCCTATAGAAGAATTAGTTAGTAAATTCCCTAGAATCATAATAAAGCCATCTGCTCATGAAAGTTTAGGGAATGGTGCAACAATAATGTATCCTGCAATTAGCCACATTAGTACTAATTTCAAAAAAGGTGATGACGTAGTAATACAATCAAAAGATGGAGAATTATTGGCAATTGCCGAAGCAAAACTAGACGCAGCAATAATTGCCGTAAAAGAAAAGGGAGCAATAGCTCAACCTAAGCATGTTTTCTTATGATTATGCTTCTTCGTATTCTTCATATATCCATTCATCAGTTTCTACTCGAATTTTTAGTAATCCCATTACCCCACATCCTGCCTCTTATAATTCCGGTCCCCCAACCATGAAGCAAACAAATTCCTTAACAATCTACTTTTATGCTTTCCCTATAAAAAAAGGATTATCCGCCACACAGTAGTCGACTTTTTCAAAACATTCATTTGATTTTTTGAACTTTTTTAGGGCCAAAAAACAATGCCATGCCTAGTAAAATAAAACCAAATAATATCCCAATAGGGGCAAAAATGCCATCTAATTCACCTTCTGAAGATACAATAGTATTTTCATTTGAGTCCTCAACAATACTAAAAGACAAGATAATTTCATTATTAGACTCATCAGATTCCTGAATTAAATCATATGAATCAACTACTAATTTGAGAATATAATCTCCTTCTGAGCCCATTAAATCAACAGGGATCTCCACAAGATGGCTTGATTTTGAAGTTATTTGTGGGATTGTAAGATTGCCAACTAGTTCATCATTTACATAACATCTTACAGAAACAAAAGTCGCATCATTACTTCCTAAATTATCTATTTTTGCTGAAACAATAACATCTGAATCCCACTTGGATTTAAATTGATTATTTTCTACATCAACAATACCGTCTTTACTTTCAATTTTAATCCAAGTAGGATTAAGGTCTGATTCAGAATATGTATTAACAATTATTTTGTGTGAAACACTAGTATTACCATCTGAAAGTAAAAGCGTTACTTCTACAACACCTAATTCTAAAGGTGTCAATGTTATCGAGTTATCAGAATTAATAACTGCAATTTCTTTATCACTACTAAAATTAAGTTCTAAAATGTCTGATTCTGCGTCGAATATTGATCCATTAATAATTAATTCTCCACCATATTCTATCCATACTTCATCAGGATAATTAATAATCATAGGCGGATCATTTACTTCAAGAACTTCTACAAAAAATGAATCATTCCATGAATTTCCTGAACTATCAAAAACATTCACAGTAATTTCAGAGATTCCATAGGAGTCTTGAATTCCAAATATTTTCAAATGACCATCATCTATTATTGCTTCAACAACACCTTCAGGATTTGTATTAACGGAGAAAGTGAGAGAATCCTTATTTGTCCGATCATCAGTACATGTATCTCTTAAAGGAATTATTTTATATTGCCCAGAATCTTCGAAAAACGAATTATTACCCATAAGATCATCTATTTCTAGACAATTAGGGTCTTCGTCCCATTCTGTAAAGGTAATTCCTTCTAATGTAATTTCTTCGAACATAATCACTGCATCACTTGAAGAACCATTAGAATCCCAATATATTTGCACACCTATTGCAAATAATATATTTTCTTTTGATAAAAACAATTGAGAATTCAATCCAATGCTAATTTCAATTGTTTCTAAATCAGATTCAATTTTTTGTTCATAAACAACATCAGAACCAATCTGCAACTTTATCCAACTTAAATCATGATTGATTTGCCCTAGATCACCAGAAACTGTTCCAGATACATTTAAAATCAAATTTTCATATTCATAATCATCACTTAAATCTAAATTTGTTTCTGCTTTAACTAAATCAAAACCACTTTCTGGCATTTGATACACAATCTTAATTGCAACTGCATCAATCTCAAGTTGTGCTTCATCGCTTCCACCAACTGATTCGTAATTTAATTTAACAGAGGATGAAGAAATAGAATCCCAATTCCAATCATTAAATCGATCCAAGTCATAGGTCATATATGGACTTGACAAATGATTAATTTCTCCTTCTGAAAACGTACTAGAGTATGAATGAACCATAAAAACACCCGTATCCGAACTTATACTAAATTCAACTCTATCATCATTCAATCCATTCGAGATTCTAAATGAAACTACTAAAGAAGCACTTACCAATGGAAAATTATTTACAGAACTAAAATCAAATCCTGTTAAATCAATGTCTGCCCCAGAAGAAATTGACACTGAACCATCTGGGTTTCCTTCTGCGGACTCATGTCCAGACGTAGACTCTGTTGCCCAAAATAACATTTCATTCAAATTTTGAGATCTTTGGTGAGTTAAACTTAATTTCCCATCTACTATAATTGCATTAGTGTTTTTTGCACCTAATTCAGAAAACCCATATTGGGATTCAAGTTCCCATTCATTTGGATTATCAAAACTACCTTGAGGGAATACATCAATTTGATTTATTTGATGTATACTTCTTGAAGAAGCTATTGGTGCTAAAAGAAGTAAAGAAATTAATAAAAAAACAAGGGTGGACCTCTTGTTAGTTAATCTGCCCATGATGTCCGGTACCTTTCTAACCACTTGAACGAAACGGTCTAAAGAACAAATTTGCTATTGTTTGTCGATTGTTTCAAATAACTCATGCGGTTCGACTGGTTTACTAGATGGCTGTGATAGTGTAGAGGTTAGCACGGTGGGTTGTGGTCCCGCCGGCCCGGGTTCAATTCCCGGTCACGGCCCCATCTCTAATTAAAGAAGTATTTCTACCCAGAATTATTCAATTATTCAAATCATCTTTATCTATCTCATGACCCATTTTTTCTACTTTAGTTTCAAGATATTTACGGTTATGTTTTCCAACACCTACAACCAAGGGCATCCTTTCTACAACATCAATATTATATTTCTTTAATTGATTGACTTTTTCAGGATTATTTGTCAATAAGCAAACTTTTTCCACACCTATTGCAATTAACATTTTAGCTGCTAATTCATAATCTCTAGCATCCCCTGGAAGCCCCAATTTGAGATTTGCCTCTAATGTATCTAATCCTTTATCTTGTAAATTATATGCTTGAATTTTTGAATGTAAACCTATTCCTCTTCCTTCTTGCCTAAGATACAATAAACAACCCCATCCATTTGACTTTATTGTACTCAGTGCACTTTCCAACTGAGGTCCACAATCACATCTTAAACTACCAAATGCATCACCAGTAAGGCATTCAGAATGTATTCTGACAAGTGTTGGATCAGGTCCACCCATATCTCCCAATGTTAATGCCACATGATCAAAACCTGTATTTTCTTCATGAAATACCCTTATTCTAAATTCTCCATCCTTCAAAGGCAATTTAGCATCTGCAGGAATTTCTGATTTTTCAAAAATTTTCCCGTCTGATTTAAAATTCATTTTTATACCTCAAGGCGCTAATAATGTTATTTCCCAGATCCCATCCTCTTCATAAATATTTATTATCTCTGAAGAGATTCTAGTTGCTAATTTAGGAATGTCATATTGAACATCTGAATCATCACAGATTAATTTTAACTTTTCACCTGTTTCCATTTTCAAGAGTTCTTTCCTTGTCTCAAAAACAGGAATTGGGCAAACATAACCAAGTAAATTAAGCTCTTTCACCATATAATTAGCCCCTATTGATTTGTCCTCTTTTATTTACCACTTGAAACAATCGGATAAGTGCTTAAAATCAAGATTAAGAAATTCATTTGAACCATGCATTCATATTCTTTTCCAACATACCCAATAAATATGGAACTTCCAATAGGAGAACCAAGTGAGAAATCAAAAGTTCCAAAAAATGATGTTGACCTAAAAGAATTCATACAAATGGCTAAAAAATACTTAGTTATACCAATTTCACTAATTTTTGTTGAAATATTTTACAAACTACTTACAGCATCACAAGACACTCTTGCATGGATTCAAATTTTCGAAGCAAAATTATGGAATAAATTAAATCACATTATTTTCGGAAATGACTCATCTAACCTTGTTCAGCATAAAAGTGGATTAAATACACAAGTAGAATTGTATAATCCTAATTTTCCAGACATTACCAATAACATAATTCCTCTATATGTTTCAGATGAATGTGCAGGCATTCACGAAATATTATTCATCTCTGTATTAATCTCTCTTACACCGAACGTAAATAGAAAAATAAAACTATGGAGTATTATGATAATGAGTTTTATTATATTTTTCCTAAACATGCTTAGATTAGTTGTACTTTACCCAATTGCACTAAGCAGTTGTAAGAATAACCCTGGGCAAGTAAATTGTGAATCTGCAATGTATGACTTTCATCAATTTGTTTTTGAATGGGGGTTTTTAATAACATTAGTAGCTATGTGGATTAGTTGGTTTTGTATAGTAAATAGTAAATTTTTCAAAAATAGAATCAAAGTTAATAATTCAGAAGAATAAATTTAAACTACTGCAACATCAACAATTCTACCAAGATCTTTATTTTTCTCAATGGCTCCAATTACATAATCTACTTTTGATTGATGGATTTCTATTTTTGAAACACTTTCATCAATAGAGATACTTCCAATAGCTAAATCTGAAATTCTAATCAAGCCTTTAATCCAATCAAATAATTTCTGATGGTTTATTCCTTCATTAAGCCCAACATCAATGCTTAAACATACCATTCCAAATAAATTAGAGTGTTCATTCCAATCTTTCTTTCTGCTAAAATACTGAGATTTTTCATCATTATTTTCAGGTATTTCATATTCATTAATGTCAAGTCCGTGTACATTCTTCAAAATAGAAACCATTCCCATTTCTTCTGATGAAACTAAAGACCATGCAACACCAAAATTACCCATTCTACCAGTACGGCCAATTCTGTGAACATAACTATCAACTGCATTAGGAAGATCATAATTAACAACTAAATTTACTCCATCAACATGCAATCCTCTTGCAGCTACATCTGTTGAAATTAATAAGTCAATATTTCCTGACTTGAATTTAGTCATTACCTTCTCTCTTGCAGATTGAGACATATCTCCCTGCAATGATGATATTTTCTTATCCTTAATTACTTTTGAAAATCTTTGCTCTAACATTTCAACCATTCTTTTTGTATTACAGAAAACTAATACTTGTCCTTGGAAATTAAAATCGAAAATTATATTTGATAATGCCCAACTCTTGTTAATTCTACCAATTCTACTATATTTTTGGCTGATGTCAGGAATTTCAACCTCAAATTCAGATGTTAAAACATGTTCTGGTTCATTCATCATTTCACTAGATAAATCTAAAATTTCTTGGGGGAAGGTTGCACTAAATAACAAAGTTTGCCTCTCATTATTTGATTTACTAATTATCCATTGTACATCTGGGAAAAAGCCCATATCTAACATTCTATCTGCCTCATCAAGAATAAGCATTTTTAATTTAGAGATATCCAATACATTCCTACGAATTAAATCGATTATTCTTCCTGGGGTACCAACTATAACCTCAATGCCATTTTCTATCTTTTGAATTTGTGGTTCAATACCCACTCCTCCGTAAAATGCATCAATTTCAATTCTTTTTGTTCCTTTTAGCCAATTAAGTTCCTCAGAAACTTGTGATGCTAATTCTCTAGTAGGTGTTAAAATTAATATTTGGATTGATTTATCTTCGATACATCTGTCAATAGCAGGTATACCAAAGGCAACTGTTTTCCCAGAACCTGTTTTTGCCTGAGCCAAAAGATCTGTTCCATTCAATGCAAAAGTAATTGAATCATTTTGAATATCTGTAGGACTTGACCAACCTTTATCCTTAATTGCTGTAATTATCTCTTTCGAAATAGGCCACTGGTCAAATGAGTTTTTATTTTCCATTAACTCAACTCAATCAAAGCATTTCACTTTCTTTAATTTCACGTTGTAACTCGCCAGTCCAGTATTTCAAGGCATTTTCTTTATTCATTGGTCTACCTGTCTGACGTACGTGTTCAAGAATATATTGCTGGAATTTTTGTGCTTTTGTCCTATTAATTCCATTTGGTGTTTCACCAGCCCACATTTTCTCAAATCTCTCAACATTTGAATTCATATCGCTCTACTCCTTTATACACCTATACCTCGGCGACTAACATCTCTATTTTAACGATGACGGCTAAGAACTTAAGAATCTCATCACTGTTTTTTCTTATCATCTACCTTTTTTAGTGTTTTCTTCAATTCTTTCTCTAAAGGATCTATAGGCTCTGCAGGTGCAAGATATTTGTTCTTTTGTTTTTCATCTCCTTCGAGTTGGTCATCCTTACTATATTCAATTAATATCTCTTTTAGTTTTGGATTTTTCTCATGATTCAGTAATTCAAACGAGAGATCCCTTAATTCCTCTTCGCTCATTAATCTTGGTAACATCTTTATGCAATTTCTTCTAATTTCTAGATCACTATGCTTAGAACCTCTAATAATTAATGAGTTTACTCTACTACCAGCACCTAATTTTTCCAATGCTTCCACAGCCCTCTTCCGTACTGGTTTATATGTATCAAAAAGTGACATTTCTGCAAAAATTAAAGCTTGCCTTGGTTCATGATGTGTGACAGTTTTAATTGCTTTTGATGCATTATCTCTAACCTTATCATCCTCATCCTGAAGTGCCCAACTTACCAAATCCCAAGCTATTGCTGATTTCCTATTTGCTGCTTTGGACAACATATTTGCAGACCTTCTTCTTAAATCAACATCATCTTCCCTTGACAATATATCTAAATGTGCCATTGCAGCATCTGGCCATTTTTTCATTAATTCCATCAATGCTTTCCAGGCACTATCTCTCCTCAATTTAAGTTCGTGCCTTAATTCAATATGCAACAATACTTCACAACCAGAAGGAAAGATAGGAACTGATGCAATTAATGATTTCATTGCAGTTCTACGAACTTCTGAGACATCATCATCCAATAATTCGGCCAAAATATCCCATAATCCATCTGGTTTTCTACATGCACAAATATGTAATATCTGTAAAGATGCTATTCTATACTCTGGCAATGGATCATTAAGGCCCTTAACAAGAACATCATAAATTTCATCATTATCTTTTATTTTTAATCTTGGTAGTGCTCTAATTCCATCTGCCCTATCTAAAATTATTTTACCTTGTGCTTCATATTCAGTAGGTATATCATCAATAATAACCTCACTAAGTTCTCCTTTAGCTAATGGCATTATCTCATCATAAAGCTTTTTTAATTGAAAAATACTTAACTCAATCCCATCCCATTTTGAAACTGGTGGTTTTAATGTAGTTTCTATTTCTACATCTTTTTCAGAATAGAGTGGTTCACCTGTTTTTGGGTGCCTTGCGACGTATCTAGACATGTTTGAAATCAAAACCCGTAAGGTATCATCTTCAATAACCCTCGCTAATATAGATACAATTGTGGGGATAAATGGAAATTTTTGAAAGGTTTGTTTTTCACAAAGGGCTATTATACCCTGGAGCTATAAAACCAGATTCTAAGATTCTAAAAAATAAAAAACTACTATTGCATGAAAGAGATGGATTTAACATGGACAGAATTAGAAAAATGTCTAAACTACATCCAAATTCTATTTGGGACCCTCAAGATGCAAACCATGGATCTCTATTAGATTCGGTCATGTTAGGTTTTACCTATGTTACAATTGATGGTTGGACTGATGTTTCTAAATTGAGAATTTCTCATGCACTTTGTAAAAACGCCATTACAAAATTCAGACTCGATAATTCTATAGAAAAAACCATATCTCGTCTAAATCTTCTAAAAAATGATATCCAAAGGCCTATTCTAATCATTGGAGATAATCCAGGAGACATACAGCAATTTTTTGATAAAATAGATACTAAACTTGCGAATTTATATGATTGGTATATTGCGCCATCATCATCAAATGAAGTATTATCTAGTGTAGGAATAAAAATAAGCGGATGGTGTAGTTCTGTTTTTGGTGAATAAAGGTGGTTAAATAAATGGAAATTATTGAAAATGAAATTTTACAATTAATTAGTACTACTTGGATTAATTCGCCTAAAAGTCAACTTTCAACAAAATTCGTGGCAAGGTACTGGAGCATAGATACTCAATGGATGAACTATTCAGAAGCAGAGATTTTAATTTCAAAGTTAATAGAACAAAAATGGATCAATGAATCAGATAAATTACTTTCACCAAATCTTAAAATTGATTTGGAATCAATTACCTTTGGTTGGGCCCCTAAAAATATAATTCATGATAAAATCCCTCGGAATGGTAAAAATAGTTCTGATTCAAAAATTATCAAAACTAGTGAAGAAAGTGATGAAGAAGATACAAGCGAAATACTAGATTTAAATAATTCACAAAGACGTTTAGTTAGATATATCTCTGCAAATACAGGAGTATTAAAAAATGAAATCATTAGAAGATGTGCAAGGAAAAAGAGAAGTCTTGGGCAAGTAACAAACACAGTTTGCTTATTACTAATTGCTAAAGAACAAGGAATGGAAATGCAAGAATTAGTAGATGGAATGGATCAGTAATCATTTCCCATTTTCATTTGATTCCACCAATAATACTGGCAATACTACAAGTGAAAGTATTACTGAGAAAAAGACTGTCAATGATGTAATTAAGCCAAATTCTCTTACTACAGGCATAGGTGACAGAGTTAATACAGCAAATCCACAAATAGTGGTGCCTGCAGACATTAATAATGCTAAACCAGTAGATGAATGCATACGGTTAACAGCTTCCCAATTATCTCCTGGGTTGGATTTTATTTCATCTTCAAATCTACGCCAAACATGTATTGAATAATCAATACCAATACCAATCGTTAATGCTGTCACCATAATAGTTAACACATTCCATTGTAATCCAAGTGCAGCCATTGAACCAATAACCCAAAATGCTGCAACACCTACAGGAGCAATAACAACTAATGCAGGTGTGAATCTACGCGTTAATAACATTAAAACTAAGAATGAAACAACAAGACTTATCGAGGTAGATTGTACTTGAGAATTTGTCATACCAGTCAAAACAGTATCTATTTTAACCATATCGCCTGTAAGATATACCGCAGCACCTAAACCTCCAATTTGTCCTGAAATTGTTTCTACACGATCTCTTAAATCTTGAACAATTTCTGTATTTTCAATATTAGTTCCTGAATTAACATAGATACTTATTCTTAATTTTTTAATCTCTCCATTTGAGTCAACCACTGCAGAATCACTCACTCTTTCAGACCAAGTTGCCCCCGTAAGTGGATCGCCTACAGTATTATTTTCGGTCAAATTTAATAATGCAAGTCCAAGATTTATATCTTCGGATGAATCAATTTTTCCTACATCCTCCCCAAAGAGTTTCAAATTGAAGTTTTCACCCCAACTAGGATCTAATTCTAAAGCATCACGAATTATTGAATATATTCCATTGTATTGAGTCCTACCACTATCTCCTGATGGATGTACTACTCCTTTCGTAAGTGGTAAAGTACTGTCTAAATATTGCATAGAATCCAACAATGTTTCTCCACCTTCAATAGAGTAAAGTGTTCCCGCAGGTTCAATTAAAACATATACCAATTGAATACTTGAATAATCATAAGAATTTTGCAAATCATCTCTTAATTCCATTACAGGCATATCCTCATCTAAAAAGTCTGTTAAATCAAATTCAGTTTTAATCATCATTGCTCCAAACACAGAACCTACTGTTAGTAAGCCAGTAACAATCATAATTATTGCCTTCTGCTCACTTTGAAATTTCATTAAATTCCTAAATGCATCTCCAAGACCTCCTGTAGATGCCAAAGATAGCTTTCCGCCCGATAGTTTCTCACCATATACATGCATACAACCAACAATTACTGTGGAGCAAAAGAAAGCAGTTACCACGCCAAGAGCTAATGAAATACCAAAAGATTTCAATGGAGGCAATGGAGAAAATAAATTCGCCATAAATGCGGCTACAGTAGTAATTACAGCCAAGGATAATGGAACAGCTAAATTTTCAACTGAATTTAACCATGCATCTACAGTAGTTTGCCCCTCATTACGATTTATCTCATAACGCCTTTGTAAATGAATAGAATAATCAATACCTAGGCCCAATACTAATGGAGCCACAGCAACATCCAATGCAGTGAATTGAACATCAAAGGAACTTAATAGCCCATATGTCCATGTTAAGGCCATCAACAATCCAGTCAAAGGAAACAAAACTCCAGTAATTGTCTTAAATGCCAATGACAATACAATTACAACTACAGATAGTGCTAATAAAATCAATAATGCTAGACTTTTCATTGTACTTTCATCTACATCATGACTGATAATATCTGTAGAAATAGCAGAATATTTTAATTCGGAATCAATAGATATTTCATTTAAGATATTTCTTAATTCCACTTGAGTTTCTTTCGATTGATCATGACTTAATGAATTATCAATATCAATAATCCATAATGTAGAAGTTGGATAAGGTGTTGGATCTTTACTAGTGTTTCTATTATCTATCCAAGATTCTAATCCACTACTATCTAAATCATTACTAATTATTGCTGAACTAATAAACGTCCCATATGCCAATATCTGCTCATTAGATGAAATGTCAGAAACTCCAAAATCATCAGGAACTGTTCGATTCAATAATTCACTCCATGTTGCTACAGATGTAAGATTACTTCCATTATCATTTTCAAAAAGCGCAAGATCTATTATCTCAGAAATTGCAATGATTTTACCGACTTCAGAACCATTATTTGACAACATATCCAATAACTTATAATAATCACTTTGCTGACGATGAAGTGATTCTATAGATAATACATTGTCGTTATTTTTCATCTCAACATTTACCAATACTTGTCTTGTTTGATTTCCCATTTCAATTCCGAATTCCTCTGCGGCCTCACTAGCAGAATCACTAGGTGCAAATTCAGCAATTTCTGTATTAAATGACGGAAGAGGATATAGTTGAAATGCAAGCACTGTTGTTATTAAAAATGAAACCAACAAGACTGGAAGTGAATATCTGGTGAAACTTTCAGAAAATCTATGTTTGTTCTTCACAGCTTTCTCCCCGCCCATGTTATCGCCAGCAGTTATCTTTCATAAGCAATAGAGTAAGTTCTAGAAAATATAACACTCCAAAGATTCAATAATGGGACTCTTCTCGCATGTTCGATTTATATGCCAATAAAGGTACTACAGATGGAAGGAAATGAGTTGAAATTAAGGTTTGAAGGTGAGAGCCACACATCCCTAGAATTGTTTAGAGCAAAGTTAGATACATACAGCACAGTAGAATACGTCAATTTTTTCCCAGGGCATCCAGAATTAGATGATCCAGAATTATACATTAGAACAAAAGGAAAAACAAACCCTGTAAAATTAATTCAAGACGCATGTAAAGAACTTTCAAAAGAATTTGGTTCAATCACACTTAAGGAGTGATTCTGTGGCATTAGCCACAATTTCTGAAATTGAAGAAAGAGTAGGATTAGACACCTATGCTGTAGAGAACGAAGGCATAGGAGGATTACTAAAGGTTAAGATTTCAGATTTTAGAGTTGAAGAAGATTTTAAAAAAGTAGCTCTAGATCCGAAAGGTAGATTTTCAGTTATTGAAGTAACATTAAATAATTGGGAAACAAATAGGTTTGTAAATAGAATATCAAAAGAATTGAGGATCTCTCGCAATAGAATTTGGTTTTCAGGCACAAAAGACAAAAGAGCCATCACAAGTCAACTGATGATAATTGATGCACCAATGCACAAAATAGAGAATATTGACCTAAATGATGTGAAAATATCATGCATAGGAAGAACACATCAAAAATTAAAATTCGGAGAGCACATTTCAAATAAATTTACTGTTATTGTAAGAGGATGTGCCAATAAAGATGGCAGTCCTATGGCTGATGAAGATGCTATGAAAAATGCAAAAGATATTATTTCTGAAATGGAAATGAAATTAGGTAAAGGTTTGTTTCCAAATTGGATTGGACCTCAACGTTTTGGAGGTTTAAGGGCAGTTACTGCAGAAGTTGGACAGAAAGTTATTGAAGACAACTTTGAAGGGGCAGTAAATACTTACTTAGGGATGGTAAGTCCATTTGAAAGTGAAGAAGTAATAGAATTTAGAACACTATGGAATGATACTAAAGATATTGATAAATGTTTAGAGATCATTCCTAAAAAATTAGGATTTGAAAGGAATATGCTTCAAAAATTAAAAACAACAGGAGACTATCTTTCCGCTTTCAAAACACTTCCAAATAATTTACAATTAATGACAATACATGCAGTACAATCAAAGATATTCAACAAATATTTAGCATCAAGAATTAAATCAAAACTAACACTAGATCGCCCATTAATTGGAGATATTGTAGGACATATAAATGAAAAAGGCAACATTGATGGAAAAAACATTGTGTTCGTTGAGAAAGATACTTTAAAAAGAATAGAAAGAAATTGTAATTTAGGACGTTTAGCAATTACAGGACCATTACCTGGATTTGATAATATAATCGCAAGTGGGAAAAGTGGCAAATTAGAAAAAGAGGTTGTTAAAAAAGAAAATTTCAATGAAGATTGTTGGCAAATAGAAAAAATACCACGATTATCATCTTCTGGTTCTCGTAGAGCAATAACTAGTAATTACTCAAACATAAGCATAGAAATATGCCCAAAAGAAGTAGAGGCTGAACAGTCTAAAAAATGGGATGAAGGGCCTAAAAAAGGAGATAGGTGGAATCCTGAAGGTGCATCTATAAAATTTAAATTTTCACTTCCGCCAGGATCATATGCATCTATTCTTTTAAGAGAAATAATGAGGTCTCCGATTAACCACTATTAATTTTAAAGAAGTCTTCCCATTCCAAGTACTTCTATTTCTCCAACACCTTCAATGCTGGTAATTGCTTCTTCGAATTTATCTACAAGTCCTTCTGCATCTTCAATAACTGCATGCAATTCTACATACATTAAACCAAAAGCTAATGGCTTCTTTTCAACATTATGTATCTTACCTACTTCATCACTAATATTTTCTAATGATGTAACTAAATTATCGATTGGAACCTCTACATCTGGATCTGGCATTATTTTATATTGAACTGCTACTTCACCCATAAATTCACCTCAAGGTCCAGTAAAACCACAACTTGTACAGACATAGGCAACTCCCTGATTTCTGCAAATTGGACTTCTTCCTATATGAGTACCACAATTTGGGCAAGGAAAAGATGTTGATTCAGGCTCCACTAAGGGTACACCTGAGGAATTACATACGTCTGCTCTCTCTGCCATATTATGTCCAAAGCGGCCGACCTACTTCCAGTATATGAGTATATAGGAACTTATTTTGCTTTATGCAACCTGAAACCGATTGCAGATTTTTCTGTATCTTCATCTTCATCATCTTCAGAATTATAGATTTTATTTAATTCGGAAAGTATAGATATTCCAGAATTTTTCCAAGGCACATGATTTTTACAAACAAGATATACTTCCGAAGAACTATTCCTACTAGCTTCAGGAGAAAATCTCTTTACTGTGGAAAATCTTGGTTTTACAAGTTGTATCAATTTTTCAATCCCCTCTCCTTGAAATATCTTTGTTACAAAATTTCCACCTGGGCAAAGTAAAGGTAATGAAAAATCAAAAACTGATGCGACTAGTTGTAATGAGATTATTTGATCCCTTGACCAATTCCCTGTCAAATTAGGGGAAATATCTGAAACTATTGCATTAATCATAGAATCTGAAAAAGCTTCAATTGTTCTTTTTTGAGTTTCTAAATCTGTAATGTCTCCAACAATAAATACACAACCTTCCACTGGTTCGCAAGGCTCCAAATCAACTCCTACTACATGCCCCTCATCTCCTGCAAATTCTACAGAAACCTGAGACCATCCTCCTGGATGTGAACCAACATCCAATACATAATCACCTTCACGGATTAAATTAAATTTCTTTTGAATCTGTATTAATTTAAAGGCCGAACGTGCACGGTAACCAGAATTTTTGGCCATTTTTCTCCAAGCATCTTTCCTGTGAGAATCAGCCCATCTGTCCGCCATATGTTTGCCCAAGATAAACAAGCGAATAAAAGACCCGTAACGTTTCGGATGTATTGATAGGGATGAGTAGAAATTCAAATACGCCAAAAATTTTTATTTTGACTCTTATTATCTGCTTATTGAATGGTTCTTTAATTAATCCCGATTCATTTACACAAGAATTAACTGAAGGGATTGAAATCAAAGGAGGATCTTTAATTCTTTTTGAGGAATATACAGCTACTTGGTGCCAAATATGCGCAGAAATTGAACCTGACATTGAAGATTTAACTTCAAAAAACAATGACAGAGTCGCATTAGTGAAATTACATCCATCAGACGGGATAGATGAACTTGGGAATTATGCTAGTTCAAAAAGAGTTCTTTCCTTGTTTAATAATAGTCTTAAACAAACACCTACATTTGTATTAGATGGAGATGTTGTGTTTGAAGGTGCACCTACAATGAGTCAATTGAATTCTATGATTTTACAAACTCAAAGTAAAAAATCAAATTTTACAGAAATGATCTTTTCTGCAAAAAGAATAAATCAAACAATAAACTTTGAAATAGAGATTAGTAATAATATCTCTGGAATAATCAACATAATGATACTTGAGAATAAAGTAACATCAAATAGTCCAGATGGTGATTTAAAAAAATATGATCATGTCTTAAAAGAAATGTTAAGCATTAATACAAGCAACAATAAATCAATTAATAATAACGAACAATGGGAATTTGAAATAAATAAATCTGAAAGCGGAATTAAATTGGTTGCAATATTTAGTATAGAAGGCGACATAAATATAGAAAATTTGGGATTTATTGCATCTCATGAAGTTATGAAAGAGAACTATACTACTGTTCTTGGTGCCGTGAAAATAATACAAGGGCTTGAAAACCCTAGCAAATACAACAATACAATTCCAATCTTTGTGATATTCCTTGTATTAGGAATTTTTGCATCATTAGGTTTTTTAGAAAGAAAAAATAAAAGTGATGCAGAAGAATAACACCTCTAAAAATAAAAAAATTTGAGATTTAATGCGAATGTATTATGTGCTAGTATGCTAGTAAACATAACATGAAGGAGCGTCTGGAGCAAAAAAACTTAGTAAAACCAATACTAAATGAATGGCTAATTGAATATACAGTGGAATCAAGCAATGGTAAAGAACACCACTTAGACATAATTGAAGCTATGGATATTAAAGAAGTTCAAATTCAATTATTTTCTAATTTAAGGGACAGATATCCTTCAGAAGTAAGAATTGAAGTTACAATATTAATGTTGGAAATTGTACAAAATAATGCTGAGATAGACCTTTTCAATACTCACGAAGAGTATGTTCCTTAATAATTATCAAGGCACGTAAGAAATTTCTGTAATATCAGATAGTTGGAATCCAATGAACATAATGAACATAAATATGCCAATGAATTTGTGATAATTTCTTGATTCTGTAAAAGAAGCAACAACTGCCGCACAACCAACTATGAATGGAGGTACAGCCATCATTGGTAATTTGAATAAAAAATAATTCATGGCTGATGAAGTGAATAGAGAGAATGCTACTATTGAGAAAAAGGCTTGATGCACGGAATAGTAGTGTTTCTCCAAATCGATTTCTCCTGAGTCTGTTGCTTTGGGGAGAACTAGAGTTGTAAAGAAGTATATCGAGGCTAAATTTGTGACGAGGAGCCAATATTGAGCATAATTCCAATCGTTTAGATCTATTGAGAGTTGCCAAAGACCCCACCATGCAAACACTGACCACATTGTTACTGTTACAACCCATAAAGAATTTAGCCAGTAAGTTTTAACTCTTTTACGAATTTCATAAAGATCTGATGTTGCCCTTAGAATATGTGCAAGTGTAAAACCTACAATCAATGATGCGAAGACACTGATAAATTCAAATGGCGACATTTGCATGTTTAACAATCATTGACAATACTAGGCACCATATAATAAAATTGGAATTTATTACATAATTCTAGTTATTTGGAGTATTATCCCAAAGGCCAGATTGATGAATATCATAAATCCAATAAGATGATAACAATACCAATACATTAGCTAAATGTGCTCCTGTACAATATTGACAAAATACTCCTAGTTCAAAAATTTCAACATAAATCAACCATAATATTGGAATCATACCCATTGCTGGAATAATCAATAATGCATTTATCCAGGTTCCAATGTTTTTATCTTCAGGTGATTTCCTAAGCACCAATATAATAAAAATTATAGAAGCAAAGGACAACATCCCAAGTATTCCCCAAGGAATTCCAAAAAATGGATCTGCGTTATATGCATCATTAGATATCACATCACCACAATTAAAAACACTAAAAGCAGAACAGCCAGAATTACCACCTACTTCATGCAATTTCTGATGAATATAATAAGTATGAGTACTTACTAAATATCCACCAAAAGACAAAAGCAATAATCCATTTATCATTCTAGTTTGATTACTGTGAAATTTAGATGAAAATCTAGCCCCAAAAGGAGAAACTAATAAAAAACCTCCAATTATTATCAATAGATAAAGATACAATGGCCAATCATCCATATTAAACACCACTTACCTCAGAACATAATTGATTATCTCCTCCATCCTTACAAATTAAATTAGTTAATTCTATTCCAATCTCATCAAGATTATCTTGTTGCCCATCCCATCCAACAATACCATTTGGTTTTAGTATCATATAATGAGGAGTTCCTTTTGGAGAATACTGCCTAAATATTTCATTACTTAAATCATCAATATATAATCCAGGATGAGAATCTCCAGGCCTTGTTGAACAATCTTTAGCATCACCGAAACATCCACCATGAGGAAGTTTCTCTTGGAATGCTACAATCTCATCTATAGATGAAGTATGCCCCTCTATTGGCAATTGAACAGCGATGATAATGAATTGCACCCTATCAGCAACACCATAATCTATTAATTGTGAATTTAAACTACTTAACTTACCAGCAGAATTCCAACAGTGGGGGCAATCTGTATCTAAAAATTCAATTATTGTAAAAACTCCCTCAGAATAATTTCCCGACCAATTCATATCCAAGTGCTCATATAATCGATATGAAAACCAATCTGCTGTATCATTTCCTGGAAGGTGTGCTAATCCAGTGAAGTCAGGTGCCATATCTCCTTTACCTATACCTGTATTTACTCCATTTGTATTTATTGAAACTACTAAGAAAGATGTCAATAATAAGCTTACTACTAGTATAGCACCAGGCATCCATTCTACTGCATCATCATTTTTTCCAATATCTATTCTTCTCAAATAATCACCTAAAGTCCAATTTCATCAATTAATGATTTTGCAGTATGTCTAACTGCATCATCACTCTGAAAATTACAATTAAATCCGCTTTCCGTTAATTTAGTAACTTCTAACATAGCCTTGGGCACATCTCCTGCCCATCCCCTATCTCCGCCTGTAAATTCAATTTTCACGCCAGAATAACCTGTTGATTCAATTACGATCTCAGCAATCCTACTAACTGAGCAAGTATCTGAAGATCCTAAATTTACATAATTTAAATCTTCATTAAATTTATTAACAACATGAATCATTGCTCTAGAACAATCAATTACTTCCATATATGATTTCTCTTGAAGCCCGTTTCCTAAAACCTCAAGTCTACTTGGGTCCTTTTTTAATTTGTGAATAAAATCAAATATGACTCCATGGGTTCCCCTTGTACCAATTATGTTAGCAAATCTAAAAATCCAAGCTTTGATTCCAAAAGTCCCTACCCATGCGCTAATTAATCCTTCAGAACCTAATTTTGATGCACCATACAAACTAATTGGAAATAATGGACCATAATCTTCTGGAGTGGGCATTATTTTAGCCTCCCCATAAACTACAGAAGATGAAGCAAATGCAATATGTTTACATCCATTAATTCTCATTGATTCTAGTACGTTATATGTAGCAACAGTTCCTTGCTTGAGATCCGTATCAGTTACTGATGTGCCTAACCTAATATCTGGATTTGCAGCCAAATGATAAACGATGTCAATATCTTGCATTGAGCTTTTTAAAGTATCCAAATCTAATAAATCTCCATTAATGAATTCTAAATTACCTGTTAATTTCGCTGAATCTAAAAATTCAAGTTTACCACTCGAAAGATTATCATAAACAATCACATGATTGCCTGATTTAATTAATTCATCTACAAGATGCGAGCCAATAAAGCCAGCACCTCCAGTCACAAACACTCGGCTCATATTGTGTTTCCGAGAGCAATAGATATATTGAATATATGTACAATACTATTCAATTAAAGATTATATTCATTACTTGATTAGGTAAGACCAAATAGAAATTGTTCTAGCAATTAATTAATGGAAGGGGGAGAAAGAGCAACTGAATACGAAGAGAAAATCCTTGTAGGCATTCCATTATATAATTCTGAAGAAACAATTGCATCAATCGTACTATCATCTCTGAAATATTCAGATGAAGTTGTTTGCATAGATGATTTTTCAACTGATTTATCTGCAGAAATTGCAAAGAAGTCAGGTGCAACGGTCATTTCCCATAATCGTAATAGAGGCGTTGGAGGAGTGGCTAAAACACTATTTAATTATGCAAAAGAAAAAAATGCATCTATTGTAATATTAATTGATAGTGATGGACAACACGATCCTGAAGATTTACCAAAATTAATTGAACCTTTAAAAAAGGGTAAAGCAGATTTAGTAATCGGTTCAAGATTTGTAAGCGGCGGCAAAAGTAAGGATATGCCCACATATAGAAAATTCGGATTAAAGTTAATCAATACAGTTAGTAAATGGCATTCTAAACAACTAGTTAGAGACACACAATCAGGATATAGGGCATTCAATAAAAAAGCAATAAATGCTGTTAGATTTGAAAATGAAGGCATGAAATCATCATTAGAAATATTAGAATCAATATCTGACAAAGGATTGAAAATTTTAGAAGTACCTACTACAATAAGGTATGATTTAGATAAAACATCAAGTTTGCACCCAATACCTCATGGAATTTCCGTTTTTAGTTATGCATTAATGACACTATCACAAAAAAAACCGTTATTGGTATTTGGAGGACCTGGTCTTTTGATGATAATTCTTGGCGCAATGTTTGGATTAAGAACGATAAATCATGTCTCAGAATGGACAGGAGTAACAGTAGGACCTGGTGTCACATTTGTATGGATTGGTGCATTAGGCATACCCTTATTAGTTTCAGGCATTGTTTTACAATACGCAAGAAAAGTTCTCAAGGATTCAATACAACATTAATAAGCATCAATCAAGGGTTTAATTCATCAAATAAACCCGACTCGGGTTGACTGTGACAAGTGACGATAGGTCTGAAAGTGTTTTCAGGAAGGCTATGAATTATGGCTCAGAAAAATATGACCTTGCCGATAAAAATATTGAAAAAATGAATGGCATAATTGGTGAAAAAGTCACATTAAACCTAGATAAAACGTATAAAACGGTTCTTGCGGCCCCAATAGTAACTCTTGCTTTTATGCTTTTGATTACAAGCTGGTTTGCATATTCTGCAAAAGATTTTGAAGATCAAATAGTAGGAGATGTTGAAATTTACCTTCCCGAAGGTGCAGAATCTACTGATCTCTTACTAGAAGTTAGAGAACAATGGTCAACTGATATTGCTTTAATCTATATTCAAACAAATAATGCATTATATGGTGATGAAAATGCAAATGTAACCAATGAAAATATTCTGAAGGAAATTAGTTGGGTAGAAGGGGATGCTGAGAATATAGGAGAAAGTTCAACTAGAAGAGGAATAGACTACAAAAAAGACGATAGGGGGAAAGAAGATGGTGTTGTTTGGGTTCTTTCAATAGCACAAATCATTAAAGAAGCAAATAGTAGTGATGGAAGATTCATAAATTCTTTTTGTGAACATGGATTAGAAGAAAGATTGCCCCTTTCAATTCCATGCACTGAAACAGATCAAGGACCATGGGGAAGTTATGCAATTCCAGACCAACAAAAAATAGATGAAATTGTTTCAAGGTTACAAGGCTCTTTATCTGGAATGGTAGCAGATACAAATGACGATGGAATTTGGGATACAACATTTATTCTAATAGGATTGCGTCATGACTTATCTGAATCAGAACACAAAGATTTTGCAGCAATCCATGAACATACACAGAATATTTTAGACAATAGAAGTTCTGTTGGATTTTCTCAAACTGAGATGACATTGACAGGACTTACCAAAGTTCTTGAAGATATTTCTAATGAAGTATATGATGATTTGACAAAAATAATGCCGTGGAGTTTGATATTTGTTATCGGAATAGTAACATTACTACATAGAAGTTGGAAAATTGTACTTATTTCCGGAATTCCAATTGTAATGGCACTTGCAGTTACTATTGGTTCAACTGTAGTATTCGATGTAATGCTCACCCCGATGATAATTTCGGCAGGACCAATTCTCGTGGGTTTAGGGGTAGATTATGCATTACATATTGTAAATAGAATTGAAGAGTCTAGAAAACGAATACTAGATGAAATCCAAGAACGTAATTATAGATCTAGGCAATTAGGAAAGGCTGAAGAGCACATTCCAGACAATTGGGATGCTGATCTATTTAGAGAAGCTGTAATGGAATCGATGGGTACAACTGGAAAGGCAGTATTGCTATCTGCAGTCACTACAATGATTGGTTTTGGAGTTTTAACGGTAAGTAAAATAGTACCAATAGTACCCATGAGAACTGTTGGTATTACACTAGTCCTTGGAATTGTTTGCACATTAATATTCTCCTGTATATTAGTTCCAGTACTAGCCTGGATACTTAGATTTTCAAAACGCTCAAATCCAAGTTCATGGAAAAATATAGGTAAAATGCCAGTAAAATATTTTGCTGTAATTCTTATCATAACTGCTGTATTCTCTGGATGGGGACTATATTACATGCAAGAAGAATTAAGCAAACCAATTGCAGGTTCATCTGAAGCCCCTGAGGGCATTAAATCACTAGAAACACTAGCTGATTATTCTGTAGAATTCCAATCAGGACAAACAAGTATGTTTATTTTCAGTGCTGAAGAAAGAAATTCAAACAATGGCACTTCAGACATAAGAGATTTACCTGTATTAGATACAATAAATTTGGTTGAGTCGGAAGTTTCACAAGTAGATAATACAACCACTACAAGTCTTATCACCTTCTTAAAAAGTATACACGTAACTCTGGGATTAGAAGGAAATAATGCATATAGCGATAGTTTATGGGGAATATTACATAATGACTGTTGGGAATGGGATGGAGATAATAATATTGAGGTTTCAGACCTACCTCTTTGTACATCATTATATGCAATGGAGCAATTAGATTCAGGTTCTAGGGCAGAATTAAGAGGGGACTTAGTTGATGTTTCATTAGACACATTAAGTGAGGAAGTAAGATCAATGTTAATGAATGAAAATGAGACAAAAACTCTAGTTTATGTTGAACAACCATACATGAATCTAATTACTGCAGGAGGCTTAAGGGACCAAATTGATGTTATTTTAGAAGAAGAGTCCATATTAATGGGCACCGACACAAGTAAATTAACTGGTGGACTTCCAGTTTCATTAGACATAAATAAAGGAATTCATGATGCTCAGTCCTTAACAACAATAATTACATTATTTGTCCTAACTGCATTTTTAATTTTGGTTTTCAGAAACTTTAGAATTGGAGTCACAACTATGATTCCTGTAGCAATAGTAATTTTATGGCAACCACTACTAATGAGAGGAGGAGATGTGAATGTAAATGTGTTTACTGCCATGGTAGGAAGTATAGTATTTGGAATAGGAGTTGATGATTGTATTCACATGATTGAAAGAATAAGGGAAGAAGGTGAAACTCCGACAGGTTTGGCACATTCTATAGAATCTACAGGGCAAACTATCTTTGAAACGAGTGCTACAACAATGGCAGGAATTTCAGCAGGATTTCTTGTAGCATTTCCTGGACTAGAAAATTTCTTCATGCTAATGTTCCTATTAATCGGTTTTGCATTTATAACCTCTGTGTTTTTATTACCTGCTATAATTACTGCTTGGTATGAATTAAAATCAAGGATCGCAGGAAACGGCACATGGATTAAATTTGAAGGTGATGCGATAATTGAAGAATCTGACGATTCAATAAAAGATGCTGTATTAATGAATGATTAATAGAAATTTAGATTTTTAAAATTTATTAAATTATAGATAAAGTTGAAAAGTAATCATTAACTTCGAAATTCGAGGGAGTGGAAGGACCGCTGACAGGGCTCGACCCTGAGGAAAGTCCCCTCTCCATAGTGCAAGATGACCAGAAATGGAGTCAGGAATGGCTGGCAATGTATTAGAAACGAACAATATTGGGTGTGTACGATGAATCTGAAAAGACGAGGTTGCTCAATTATTGCTGAAACGAATATCCTCATCGGAGCAAGTCCAAACAATCCCGTTAAGGTTGCACGCTTAGGGAAGGGTAGGACGCATAGTTGAATGCGGTCAACTGAAAGGTTAACAGAAAGGGGCTTACTCTCCACTCCCTCAACAATCAAACATCCTTCCAAGAGTTACCGTCCCACCATTTGGGAGTGTTTTCACCTTCCATCCTCCAAGTATATCCCTTTTCATCTGTCCATTGCCTTACATTATTTTCTTTTAGCTTTGGCTTTACTTCTTCTTTTACTTGTACTACTTCACTAACACTAACCTTTTTTGGAGGTGGAGGCAAAGGAGGTAATTCAATAAGTTCAACTTCTTTTTTAGTAGGTTCTTCCTCCTCATAATACTCTTCAAAATCCTCATAATATTCATCATCAGAGTTATAGAAGATAAATAAAAGTGTAATCACTATAGCTAATAATGCAAAAACACCAATAAATAAAGTCCCAGTACTTTCAAAACTAGAAAACAGAGAGGTTTCTGGTTCTGTAACTGAAACTAAAGATCCTTCGCCAAGATATTCATTATTCCACCTAACTTCAATCCATTGTGAACCTATTGTATCTGGAGCCCAATCTAAGGCAATAGATGATTTAGAATTTATAGATACTAATACTGGTTCTTGAGCAATAATAAATTCACCTTTAGCATTCCTAACCAATACCGTAATGTTTGTATTTGCATCGGAATTTCCTTCGTTTTTCAAGGTAATTACTACTTTCAACGGATCTCCAATTTTTATTCCTCCGTATTTAGAATAAGTAATGTCAGTTATTACTAACTCTGGCTGATAGGGCAATATAATCCAAGAAGCAAGTGGATCTGATTCTGAATTTAGTTCCATTTCTATGTGATTTCCTGCAGCATCAGAACCCTCAACCCAAATATTTAGTCTCAATTCTTTATCTATTGGTAGCTCATCAATTTTATCAAATAAAGGAATTAATATGGAGAGTGAATATCTTCCAGCAATTGGATCATTAATCTCTAAATCTTGAATACTATCTTTGAAAAGATAATTTTGAGGCAATTCATTCTCAGGACTTATTGACCAATGAATTACAATAGATTCTTCTAATAATTTAGTTGTTTCTTTGATACTTAATTCTATAATTAATTCACTTATTTGTTCCCTATCAAAAATAGAATCTGGTCTTGGAGAATTTATTTGCTCTAATTGAGGAGGTTGATTATCAACCACCACCCAAGTAGTAGCCATATTACTTGAATCAAAAATACCCGTATTTAAATCTGGTAAATCAATAGACAAGGGATAATTACCAGGGAGAAGTGGGGAATTGATTTCAAAATAAAATATTCCTTCCTCTGTAGAATTAGATTTCTTATTAAATCCAATGCCCATCTCTACATTAGTACTTGTAGGTACAATAAGTCCTGTTCTAGAAAAGGACAATGAACCAGAAATTTCAAGTAAAGTATCAGGTAAAACATAAACACTATTATCTATTTTTGAACCTACAATAGAAGAAATTTCAAGGTTATCTGAATCAATCCAAATCTCATTTGAAAATCTCCACCTTAATTGAGGTAAAGTCATCAAACTACTATAACCTGAACGTTCTTCAATTTCTATAGATGGTTCGTGTATAAATGATTCTTCCACCAAATAACTCCACTTTATCTTGAAATTTATTCTGAATTCTAATTCACTATTAAATGGTCCAAAAAAGGAATTTCTAGAATAAACATTACAAGATAACACAACTAAAACATTGCCATTAGAATTACAACCTGATGCTGAGCGATTCCAAGAAATCCTCATGCCATTTGTTTCTGAATATTCTGCTAAATCAAAAGTTATACTTTCAATATCACTTATCCCATTTGGTTCATTAAATGGCAAAGTAAGCTCGTAAGAAACATCTGGATTTAACCACATTACGCCAGAATTATTCCAAGATATATCTCCAGATAATATCTGAGGTGAACCATCTGATTTAACTTGATAAACAAATAACTCTTCACCAATATTAGATCCTCCTCCTCCAACAAGCATATTACCAGCAGAATCTGAACCAGTTATGAAGCCGTAAACATAACTTCCAAGAGGGGCATTTGAGTCATCTAAAACATATGTGTAACGCCCCTCTGATGCAGATAAATTTGCAGGACTAAACATGGTATTTGACCAATATTCATCAGAAGAGGGCTGGCCATCTTGATTAAAATCATCAATCCATTCACGCCAAAGATTAATTTGTAAACTATCTGGTAATACTGGCCTATCAAATATGTCAAATCCAAGTATCTGATTAGTTGATGGAGAACGATGATCATATCTATCAATAGTACTGGATATTAATTGAGGTGCAAGTGAATCAGCAGTAAATGTTCTATTCACAACAATATCCGTTTTATCTTCTTGATTGAAAAGAGGATTTATTTTTATTTCATAAGTTAAATTACCTGGGCCAAAAGGTATAGAACGAACAAAAATAACTTTGCCATTTGTAAAATTACTACTCCTGCCAATTTCAAATCCGTTCTCTAAAATCAAAACCTCTAAATCACCTGATTTAGGGGTATTAATTACTGGATCAATATTCTCAAATGCCAAATTTACTTCAATAGAAACATCAGAACCAGATTTTAAAAAAGGCAATGTTTCTGGTATTTTTACACCTAAGTCATTACGTACTAACCAACTATGTATTCTAACATCGTTTTCTACCGATTTTAAATTTTCAGAACCCACCAAGATAATTTCAGGAATGCTTTTTATGCCATCATCCCTTACTAAACGAACCCTAATTTCTAGATTATAATCATCTTCCCAATTAGGATTAATCCTAAATTTTAATTTTGAAAGGTTCTCACTAGTCTCATAATATTCAAATGGTTGTTCACTTAATTCAATTAACTCAGTATCTCCAGATACAATAAATGGATCTCCGTTCACTGGAAAACTAAAATATATCTCATATAAATTTGAATTAAATTGGTATTCAATAGATTCAATACTTCCAATTGTTACTGTATGCTTAGATTCTATTTCAAGCCATTTTTCAGAAGAAACTAAAGGTTGTGTCGAATTAAGCAAGACAGTATCTTTTGTTAAAAGTCCTGGAGTATAATGTTGGTCAACTAAATTAACAAGGTATGAAGATTTTACACTAGAATATATAGGGATTGGGACCTCAGAATAGCCATTAACGGGATTGGAAAGTGCTAATAAATCATTTATTGTTGAAATGAAATTTGAATCATAAGATTCTCTAAATTCAATTTTAGGATCATAGGGAATATCCAAAGAACTAATTAAAATTCTTTGATTTATTCCTGTTAGCTTTAATTTCCCTAATACATAACCTTGGCCTTTTGTATTCCATACATCTCCTACTTGTGTAATATTTTCATTTAAACTATCTATCTTTGTTTCATTTAAACAAATTCTGTAAATTCCAAGATTATTTCTTATTTCAAATTCTGAAATTACCGAAGAACCTAATCTTATTTCTGCATCTAATTCAATTATTTCACCCAATTCAGGATTTAAATCTAAGCATAATCCAAAAACTGAATTTGAAGGAATCCAGAAATCAATATATTTTGGAGAACCAGTAGATAAAGTGACTAATTTAGATAAGGAACCATCAACCCATCTATCTTGTGAACCCCAAAATCCGATTTCGTTCCTAGAAAGATTCCATTCAGGATCCCCATCATTACGAATATCAATAAGTGGGGATAATGGAAGCAAACCAGTCTCAAATTCTATAATAAATGATTTAAAAGACCAAGCACCATTATTTGAAACCCATCTCAATAAGATATTCTTTGAAGGTTTTTCTAATTCCAAATATCCTGAATTTGAAATATTATTCCAAATTCCTAAACCTTCTGAAATTTGTAATTGACCAGTTCCAGATACATCTATATCAGTATTAAGTGATACGATTGGCCTTGTAGAAAAAATTTCAGGCAATTGAATGTCTCCCGAACCTTCATATTTTTCATCAACCCAATTTCCATTACTAATCCAACCAATCTCATTTGGATTTTGGAAAAATTCGGTACTCCATAAATTTCCTAATGAAATAGAGTGAATAATTGGTGAGATAGGATCATCACTCCATAAATGCAATTTGATTCTAATACTTGGATGAGTTAACCAATCAATCCTCCCCAAATCTGCAAATAATTCCTCCCTGCCTTCATAACCTAAAATCGGATTGTTTGTTTGAGCATCTAAAATTGTCCAATCAATACCAGTATTTTCGGGAGTTTCTGCTAAGATATTAAGAAGACCAAAAGGACCTTCTCTAACTGAATGATATTGCCCATAACCAATAATTGGAGATGTCCAGTTAGCATCTCCTGAACCCTCGACTTTAGCTGCTCCTGTTCCCGAACCAGAAACTGGAGTAATTGAAATATCATCAAGATTCCAACCATCATAAGTAACACTAAAATCAGTTGGACCCAAACCAAATCTAATTCTGAAATCGCTATTACCCGCAATATAAGAATCAACTCTATGCGATTGTAATGAATAACTGCTATCTGATACTGATCCAGAATTTTCCCAAATTGTTGACCAACCATTTGTACCTTTCACTTGAAAATATGCATGGTCCCAAGAACTACTTTCAACGCCTAATTGCTTCCAGAAATTTACATTCCAACCACCACCACAAGAAGAACAATCAATACTAGGAGATGTTGCATAATACGTAGTTGCCATTTGATTAGGGTATTGCCCTAAATAAGTGTAGATTGCTTTTGAACCACTATGAGCTCCAGCAGAATCTACTCCCCAAGCCCAACCGCCTGCAGCATCTAAAGACCATCCATGGTTAAATGATTCAAAGTCCCAAGATGCAGGAGGAGTATTAATTCTTAATCCCGTGAGATTATAATCTACATTTTCAGATTCTGATCTGAAATTAGTCCAATCATTTTGAGAACTCCACTGATGATCATCTATGGAAATATCTACTATCGGTTCTAAATCAAATTCTAAAAGGTCCAATGCATTATCTTCTGGAATAAGTAATGAAAAATCTTCCGAAAAACCATTTGGAAATGAATTAACCTGAACAATCTCTGATTCTCCAATTAATGTCATTTTACTATTAGAAGACATATTTTCTAGATGATTATCATCAAACAACAAGTTTGAAAATGAACTGAAAACCATAATCAACATCATAAAAATGGCTAGCAAATTTCCTCTCAAATGCATACTCGCCATTGAACCTCGTGTGTCTTGGAGGTTTGTCAAACCTTTTACGGCCCCTAAGGGGCCGAAATTAGTAATTAATATCACCCTAGTTCGTTTGGGCAAGTTGTGGATAGAAAAGAGGAACTCAAAAAAATGGCTGGAATTCATGCAGCAGGATATGTAAAAAATGGGATGAAAGTAGGTTTAGGAACTGGCTCAACTGTAAAATATACAATACTTGAATTAGGAAGAAGAATAAGAAATGAAGGATTAATAATCAGTTGTGTTCCAACAAGTATTTCAACAGAAAAATTATCTATAGAACAAGGCATTAAACTATATGAGTTGTCCATTCTCGAAGGGTTAGATCTCGTAATAGATGGTGCTGATGAATTTGATGAAAATTTGACACTAATTAAAGGAGGAGGAGGAGCATTAGTACGTGAAAAAATAATAGCTCAAGCTTCTGAAAAAATGATTGTTGTTGCTGATGAATCCAAAAGAGTTGAGAAACTAGGGAAATTTGCATTGCCAGTTGAAGTCATAAAATTCTCATGGAAAGAAACCCAGAGAAAAATTTCAGAAATAACAAATATTGAGATCTCTAGAATCAATAGAAGAATGAATAATGAAACTAATGAGCCAATGATTACAGATAATGGAAATTTTATACTAGATTTATCTCTTGAAGAAATCAATAACCCTTCACAATTAGAAAATGAATTAATACAACTTGCAGGCGTTTTAGACTGCGGTCTTTTCTGCGATATTGCTAGTACTGTTGTATTGGCTAATCCCGAAGGTATTGAGATTATAGAAAAACGGGCCTGACGGGGTTCGAACCCGCGGCCTACGGATTAAGAGTCCGTCGCTCTACCTGGCTAAGCTACAGGCCCATTACATCCTCAAGATATGCGGTTTTAGATTATTCCCCTAATCTCAAAAGATATGAGTGCCTGATTCTCCTCTAAGTGTGCTTAATGCATTTCCTGGAGAACATAATAAAACCCTGCAAGTATCTAATTTTTGAACAACGGAGATCATTGCTTCAACTTTAGGACCCATTGATCCTTCAGGAAATTCTCCAGAATTCAAGTGTTCTTTAGCTTCATTAAAGCCTAATTTTGAAATCTTTTTGGAATTTTTTGTACCAAACCCAAGTTCAATTTGATCTACTGCAGTAGACGTTATGAATACATCAGCACCCAATCCTATTGCTAGCAATGCCGAAAAACGGTCCTTGTCGATAACGGATGCTACACCTTTCCAAGTATCCTCAATCACAATTGGAATACCTCCACCACCACCACAAACAACTACAGCGCCTAATTCAACTAATTTTGAAATCAAATCTAGATCTAGTACCTTAAGAGGTAAGGGGGAAGGTACAACTCTCCTCATTCCTTTTTCTGTTTCGGCCACATCCCATTCTGCAAGTATCTTATTTTTATCATTCAAGATTGGTCCAATTGGTTTTGTTGGTTTTGTAAATGCAAAATCGTTTTCATCTACAAGCACTCTTGTAAGGACTATTGCAGTTCTTTCTGGTCGTGATTTTAAATCTAGTAATGAATCTAATTCCAGTGATAATTCATGGCCAATCATCCCCTGTGTAGCCGCAACCCAAGTTGATAAATCTGTTCTAATTCTATTAGAGTCACTTCCCCTTTCTTCAAGTAAAAGTAAATCTCCCACTTGGGGTCCATTACCATGTGTCAAAACAACATTAAAACCAGCTTCTAGCAAGTCAACAACATCATTTAAAACTAGTTTAAGTGCTTTATTATCTTGAAATTCTTTTGGCTTAGTAGGGTCACTTAATGCGTTCCCACCAATCGAATATAATGCTAATTTTTTAGCATGTTCGGAACCTACTCCTGTGAATACCAACCTTTCAACCTCATCTATCTCACACAACATACTCTCTTGACCTTTTTCAATATAATTAAGAATTTTAACATATTTGCCAATATCTCATGTATTTATGCGTCTGTTTCAAAAGAAAGGTTAGGTTCGCATCAGTTAATGGCAAAGACTCTATGGATTTCTGACGTGCAATCTGGTTCATTTACTGGAGATTCCGTTGAATTAAAAGGATGGATAAAAAGGCATAGAAGCAGTGGTAAAATAGTTTTTATGACCCTAAGAGATTCCACAGGAGAAATTCAATGCGTAGCTAAAAAGGCAGAACTTGAAGAATTAGAGTTTGAAGCCATTAAAAATGCATTAATTGAAAGTAGTGTTGTTTTAAAAGGTAATGTAAAAGCAGACGATAGAGCTCCAGGAGGACATGAATTATCACTCAGTAATGTCACAATCATTGGAGGAGTAAATGCAGAAAAACCATTTCCAATAACTGAATCGGCAATGGAAGACACTGAAGGAGGAGAAACTGAATTTTTACTCGACAATAGGCACCTTTATCTTCGCACAGGTAGAATGACTACAATGTTAAAAATACGTTCATCGATTTTTGGATCTATACACTCATATTTTAGAAATCGTGAATTTATTGAATACCAAGCACCATCTTTTGTTGCAGGGGCTGTAGAAGGTGGGTCTACTCTCTTCGAAGTACCTTATTTTGGACGTAAAGCATACCTTACTCAATCTTGGCAATTATATGCTGAAGCTGCTATGCCTGCATTGGAAAGACTATACACAATTGCACCATCATTTAGGGCTGAAAAATCTAGAACAAGGAGGCATTTAACTGAATTTTGGCATGCAGAAATGGAAATTGCATGGGGAGGTAACGAAGAAGTTATGGCCCATGGAGAAGCATTAGTACGCCATATTGCAAAGAATCTACTTGATGAAAGAAGTGAAGAATTAGAAAGCATAGGTAGGGACATTGATCTGATTTCAAGATATGCTGATTCAAAATACCCAAGAATTAGATATGATGAAGCTGTAGAAACATTACAAAGCATGGGAATTGATATTGAATGGGGTCAAGATTTAGATTATTCAAAAGAAAAGGTCCTTACTAAAGATTTTGATGTACCACACTTCCTTACGCATTATCCCAAAATCGCCAAACCATTCTACCATAGGCCAGATCCAGAGGATGACAAATATGTTCTTTGTCATGATTTATTAGCACCAGAAGGATATGGGGAAATAATAGGGGGAGGAGAAAGAACTTGGTCTGAAAAAGAAATTCTAGAAAGAATTGATGAAGAAGGCACACCAAGAGAACCTTATGAATTCTATATCGATGTCAGAAGATATGGTGGTGTACCTCACGGAGGATTTGGAATGGGTGTTGAAAGAGTATGTAGTTGGCTTTCAGGAGCAGATCATATTAGAGAAGTAATACCATTCCCAAGAGACTCGAGAAGAGTTACTCCTTGATCATTATTTAAGATTTTCAAAATAAGTAATTATTTGCTCACTAACTCCACATAAGTCTTTTTCTTTGATAAATATGTCAGAAGCATCTATTAATTCTTCATGCCTTGTGTTGAATGCAATATTGAATCCTGAATAATCAAACATACTCTTATCTTGCCTACTATCTCCAATTGAAACTGTTTGTTTTTTACTCACTGATAATCTCCTTTGTAAGATTTGTACAATTGAACCTTTAGCAATCAATTGTACTTGATACCTCCCTAACTCCGGAATTTGTCCATTTTCTGAATAATTCCAACCATTTGTAAATACATTTAATTTAGTATCAAAACCAGAACAAAAATTTTCAGAACTAAGTTTATCTATTCCTCCAAACCTTGGCTTCCATTTTCGATCACTAATGAAAAAGGATGCTATTCTATGAGCTACAGGATGCATTCCTCCAGAAATTATTGAAACATCCAAACCATATTCAATCAAAGAACTTATTGCTTTTTCAATATTTTTCATTAATGGACAATCACTTAAAAGTTCATGTAATTTTTCATTGGTCATATGTTCACCTAAAGCACCTCTGATTAAATTAAGATCATATTTTATCCAGTCCCATTCAGAGATTAAACCAAGCTGAAATGCGTCATATGCTTCTTCATTAGATAAATTCAATTTATTATAAATCCATTCCCAAGTGGAAAGATAATCCACAAGTACGCCATCCATATCAAAACAAACTAACCCTTTAGACATAATTACACCTAATCTGAATAATTTGTAACAATAAATTCTGTTTGTTTCCCTAGAATATATGAGATTATTGCAGACATTAAAGAGAGCATACCTAAAACTGTTGCCCCTATTGTCACAAATGCAGTACCCATAGATACGGAATCTATAGAATCATACTTTCCAATGACATTGTATACTAAAATAAATGATGTTAATATCATCAATAAACCAGGCACTCCAAATAAAAATAAAGGATTTTTTATGTTTTTACGGATATTATTTACAGATTTTATTTTTTTTGTGTTTTTATCTAAAGAAATTGTTTTTTCAACAATTATTTCATTTATTTCTCCTTTTGAAATAAAGTGATTATATCCAATATTATCAAAAAAGATCCATGATATTTTTTCAAGTTCCTCATTAAGATTAATTAGACTACTTTTCACCATTTTATTTGAATCTTTAACTACTAATGCAGTACTTTTTAATTTTTTAATTTCTGATTCTAAAATATCCTTAAATTTTTTCAATGACATTTCTCTATCTAAATTAATCACTAATAAATTACTTTCAAAAGTAACCTCTTTCAAATTAGCAGAGATGTTTTTACCATCGCTATGAGAAAAAACACAACCTAAATCTGTACAATATGATTCTGAATTATCAATAGAATCAATGCCGATTACTCTAATTTTTTCAGAATATTCTTTTGCAAGAATAAGAAATGAACTAATTCTTATTTCTTGGTTCCTGGAAATGAATGTGATTTGCATCCTAACATGCAACTCCTGCATGTGAATAGTTATACATTTTTTGAAAAGAACTACACATTTACCTATTATCTTGAAATTAAATAACTATTCCGAATGTTGTGTCAGAGCATTTTGGTGTCATCATAATCATACCTGCATTCAATGAGGAAGACTATGTTAAAGACACGATTTCATCTATTCCAACGGATATTGATCTTGTTATTTTAATAAATGATGGATCTACTGATTCGACAGTAAAAAATGCAGAAAATACATTTAATAATAAAAAATGGAGCAAGATCGATAATAATTCATCTAAATCTAATTTTTTAATAATTAATCAAAAAAATAAAGGTGTGGGTGCTGCAGTTTGTAATGGCTTAAAAAAATCATTAGATTTATTTAACTCTGGAAAACTAACGGAATTATTTCCAGATAAAAAAGAATGGATAATTGTGATTATGGATGCTGATGGACAAATGGATCCAGAAGATATTAAACCATTAATACAGCCTTTAATTACAAATAAAGCCGATCATGTCAAAGGAGACAGATATGATTTAAAGGGCATGCCTAAATCACGTAAATTCGGTAGTTTCCTATTGAAAAAACTGATGCGTTTTGCCAGCGGATATCCAAAAATAAATGATACACAATGCGGATATAGAGCTATAAAAATGAGCATGCTTGAAAAATGGGATTTTTCTCATTTTTGGAGTGGTTTCGGATACACAAATTGGTGGATTTTAGAGTCAGGAAGAAGAAGTTTTAGATTAGAAGAAATTCCTGTAAAATGCATCTATAATGGGAAAAAATCTAAACTAAAAGTCAGAATTTTTTTACCTAATGTCTCTCTCTTGATTTTTATGAAATTATGGAGAAGAGGTTGGGATTGGTACATACTTGGAAAAGGAACAGAATCTAAATCTGTAAGAATATGTATTTCCATACTTTGGTTTAGCTCACTTGCATCTATAATTTCAATACCATTATTTTCAATATCAGGGTTAAAAGCAATGATCTATTCAGCAATTAGTTTATTTATTGCTAAAAAGTTAGACGATAATGAATCAGAACGGAGGCTTAAATCTGGAAAATACCCTCTAATTGAATAACCCATAGTATCTTTTACTTTCAGTTTAGGAAGGTAGCATGGAAACGAGTTCAAATAGCAAAAAATATCTCCTTGCTGCAGAATTTGTTAAAATAAGCCACATATTAGTGATTAGTTACATGACATTTGGTTGGATTGTAAATAATCGTTATGTGTGGCTTTCAATAATGGCACTAGCCCCACTTTTTCACATACACTGGAAAACAAATAAAGATACGTGTATTCTAACAGATATTGAAAAAAAATTAAGAGGAAATAAAGAAATTCAAGGCACATTTATTGGAGGATTAGCGAAGAAATTCGTGAAAAAGGAACTTGCTGATTCTACGGTTTCTAAACTTGCATATGGCGTCATGTATTCATCGGCACTAATTTGTTTTACAAGATACCGATTAATCTAATAATTCTTATTTTTTAATTAATATTCAGGCCAATAATAATAATTACTCAGATTCTATATTTCTCAACAGGAATTCCATCAATCAAATGCTCATTCAAAATTTCTTCTAAGGAATCTTCAGTTAATTTATACCATACTCCTTCAGGGTAAATTACACACGAAGGCCCTGACTCGCATTGATCTAAACATCCTGATTTTTGCACTCTAATATTTACTAGCCCAGAATTTTTTGCCATTGTTTTTAATTTGACCATGAGTTCTAAACTATTTTTGCTCATACAACATCCTCTTTGAGAATTTTTATCTCTTTCGTGTGAGCAGACGAATACATGCCTCTCAAACTTTTGATTACTCAATATTTGCCACCTCTTCAAATTTTAATGCTAACTCAAAATCCTTTTTTGTCAAACCATCTACATCATGTGTCCAAATTAATATTTTAACAAAAGCCCAACCCAGTTCAAAATTTGCATGATGATTTTCGTTTTCACAAACCTCCGCGGTTATATTTAGGAATTCTAATGCCTCTTTGAAATCTGAAAATTTCCAAACTCTTTGAAGATGGTGATTTTCAATGATTTCCCAATCAGTACTTATTTTAGTGGTATATTTTATGATTTCATCTTTTTCCATAGGGTTTTTTTCCCTAAAATGCATAACCATACCTCTTTAATTTGAATTATCCCCACAAATGACTATCATTACCGCCTTGTGTCTTTTTCTCAATTCTTTCATGTAACTTTGTACGTCTTTTTTGGTCTTCTTTTTCATAAGCGATTAATTCTTCATCATCAATATATGGTGGCCTCATGTGTGCAACTAATTTCATGCAAACTATCACATCTTTAGCTACATAACTAACTTCACCATCATCACTTTTAACTTCAATCATATTTTTCCCACTTGACATTAATCTACCTCTAATTGTCAAATCAGTATCTTTGGGATATGCGCGAGCATCTAGTTCAATCTCAATAAGGTCATCCATTCGCAAACCATGCCTACGACTAAGCAATGACCCCTCCAAGATATCCGAATTCGCTTCAATATCTGGACAACCTAATTCTTCCCATAATGGTATTGCCCACTCTGGTAATTCTACATCAGAACGTCTTTTTCTTCCACCTGCCACTATATCACCTAACCCTCGCAAAAGTTCATCCTGTAAAAACAACTCTATCTTCACATTCATACCATTTTGCTAAAAACAGATTACATTCCCGCATGACTGAGAGGGGCATATGACAGCAGTCAATTGGAAAAAAATCGCCACGGTTCCATTTTCAGATGAACTTCTTGATAAAGGCTTCACTAAAGCAAGAAAAGCATCAGAAAATGTTTACGATCCAAATAAAACATTTAGAGTAAGAAAACAAATGATTAGAATGATACAATCTGCTGTTGATACAATTTCTGAACAATTACTCAACCACGTAAGAAATTGGCCCAGTTTAGAAAATTTAGATCTTTTTGATCTTGCATTAATAGAAGCAGCAGTTGGATTTGACGATTACAAACATAATCTAAGCATGCTTCAATGGTGTTCAAAACAAATTAGATCAGTTGCAAAACAAAATATTGACAAAATTACAAAAACTGCAAATGTCGAATTTATGCATAAAACAAGAAGAGAGGCTTATGGCAGAATTAGCAGTATTATTAATCAAACATCTAAAAGTCTGGAGTGGCTTAATTCTGCAAGAGAAACGTTAAAGAAATTACCTTCAATTGATTCCAGTAATCCTTGTATTGTTGTTGCTGGAGCACCTAATGTAGGGAAGTCTGCATTAATTTCAGCATTGTCGACTGGAAACCCAGAGGTTGCATCATATCCATTTACTACCAAACAATTACATCTGGGACATTTTGAACATCGAAGATTAAAATACCAAATTGTAGATACTCCTGGATTACTAGATCGGCCAATGCAAGAACGAAACCAAATAGAAATGCAAGCTATTGCTGCATTAGAGCATACAGGAAGTATTGT
>Ga0115011_10000363_pt1 | contig 39101 bp, 36 predicted proteins | sample TroAtlMetagenome_2_FD_88705 | JGI IMG/M metagenome (GOLD analysis project Ga0115011, IMG submission 88705) | Marine eukaryotic phytoplankton communities from Atlantic Ocean - Tropical Atlantic ANT8 Metagenome | ecosystem: Environmental > Aquatic > Marine > Oceanic | place: Tropical Atlantic... | reverse complement strand
GTCGATATCGACTATCTGTCACCTACTCAAAACCCAACCCTGAGTCCTGAAGTTCGCAAGGTCTGGGAAAAAGCTGAAGCACTGTACTCAGCCGGCGAATGGTGGAACTAAGTTGCGGTAAAACCGCCCCACAAACGGGACACATTTTCCCCGAACAAATCCAAAGCCTCCTTGGTATCACAAGGAGGTTTTTTTTGTAGACTTATACTATCTTCTGACACTTTCTTAGGTAAATACGATGGCTGACACCGGGGCAATTCTCGGCTTTGACATTGGTGGAGCCAACATTAAGGTTGCCACCAGCGATGGACACTACGTCCATTCAGTTCCTTTTCCTATGTGGCGTTCACAAAATCAGCTCGGAACACAGATCTCTACTCTCATCGCGGAATTCCGAAAGGCTCACGACAATCCCCGAGCCTTAGCCTTAACAATGACGGGTGAATTAGCTGACTCTTTCAACTCCAAACGCGATGGGGTAATCAGCATTTGCAATGCTGTCACGGAAGGGGCGGCCGATATTGAGACTATCCTTTGTTATGAAACCGGAGGGCAGTGGTGCAGGACAGACGAAGCTGATAACCGATGGGCCAAATTGGCTGCGTCCAACTGGCACGCCATGGCACATCATTGCAGTCAATTGTTATCGAAGGGGACTCATATCCTGATTGATGTCGGTACGACCACGACTGATATCCTGCCCCTGGCTGAAGGAGAGGTCGCAACGAAGGGCATCGATGACACGACCCGCCTTCAACGCGGGGAACTTGTCTATTGTGGTGTTGAGCGAGCTTCTTTAAGCAGCATCGTCTCAAGCCTTATTATCGACGGAACGCCAACCCCAATCGCACGAGAACGTTTTGCGACAACCCTCGACACTTTTCTTATCACCGGGGAAATTCCGGAACGGCCTGACTATATCGAAACCGCGGATTCCAAGCCGGCTACCAGGCTTGCAGCTCATCGACGTTTGGCTCGTCTTATCTGCCAATGCCCGGAACTACTTTCTGATCAACAGGCACAACAAATGGCACAGCAAACTCGAAAGGCTATCGTACAACTACTTTCGAGTGCCTACCAACAAGTCACTTCGCAGGTTTCTTCGCCTATCGACTCCATTATCGCCATCGGACAGGGAGACTTCCTTGTGCCGGATTTCACCGGCGGCTTACCCATCCAATACCTTCGGGACCTGCATCCGGGAAGCAGTCAAAACCTCGCACGAATAGGTCCGGCATTCGCCGTCGCGGTACTGTTAGAACAACACCTGAATCAAGCATCATCTGCATGACAAACATCAATATCATCAAAATCGGCGGCAGTCTTCTCTCCGCAAATGACTATGTCTCGAGTGTGCTTCGATACGTGCATTCACTTTCAAGTGCCTTTAATGTCTTCCTTTGCGGAGGCGGCCCCCCCGTCCAACGTATTCGTGAAGATCAGCGACAATTCAATCTTTCGGAAGCGGAGTGCCATCATAACAGCCTTGTTATGATGGATAGAAATACTCGCAACTTTTGTTGGCAGGCGGGTATTCCCGTTGTTAAATCCTGGGAGTTATTAGCCCAGCAAATCCAGAAGGGAGGAGGGACGATCTCCTCGGTTGGTTTCGAAGTCACCAATTTCGTCATGCAAGACGAACATCAATTGCCCGCTCCCCATCTACCTGCAAACTGGAATACAACAAGTGATTCGATCGCAGCTAGGATAGCTTTTCTTCTTGAAGCCAATCTCTACCTACTCAAATCGGCCCCTCCCGCCACAGCTAACCTGACCGAACTATCTCACCGCGGCTATATCGACGGTCATTTCCCAACCGCTGCCGCCAACATTAGCTCGCTAACATTTGTAGATTTATCCCACTGATATGGTACAAACTCAGCAAGCGAAGCCAGATTTTCGATCGTACTGGTGATACGCGGGTTCACCTCAATCAAGACATCCTTATGAGGGTCCTCACCTAGTATCAGATCTAACCCAACCCAACCACGACTTGCCTGGAGAGGGAGTCCGGAAAAAACCTCGTCTGCCAGTTTCCAGGCTCGCTCGATATGCACGGGATCTTTCACGACGGTCCCATCCTGAAATTCAAATCCGAATTCACCACCTAAAGATTGATAACAAGGCGGTAACAACACTGGCCCCTCGCTCGTTACAATTGCCGCAACACTTACGGATTTACCCGGGACAACTCTTTCGATCAACCAGGTCCCAATCTTGGGTAAATCACCATTGAGCCACCGCACGCCAACACCACCTGTCCCCATCACTGGCTTGCAAATTGCATTAACCGAATCAACTTCTCCAGCGATCACACCATCCACACTAGTCCCCCATGCCGGCATTTCAACGTCATGTTCTTCAGCCCAACGGTGCAGGGCAATCTTGTCGATCCCCAACTTTCTTAGCTTTTCGTCCGCTCCGAAAAAACTTCCACCAGCAATCAGACACTTACCAACAGCTGTTTCCAACAAGTTAGCTAATTCGGGGGCCACAAGAATTGTTCGATCTGCCCCACGACAACACTCTTCAAATACCGCCCATGGTGTTGTCGGATCTGCGAACAATACCATCGGCGAGTCTCCGACTGTATTTGTGATTGTCTGCAATCGTTGGCCAAAGGATTTGAGACGACTGTCTACCGAAATCCAAACTTCGAAATCAGGTAGATTAAGGAAGAGCCGAACGAGTTGCTCGAGCATTCGGGAGCCATCAGTAATCAGACTGGGAAATTGATGAAAATCGTCTAACTCAGCCAGGCAGCTATCTTCACTGGTCACAGAAGAGGGAAGAAAAGCACCACCGCCTGAAACCATTTCATAAAGATAAACACGCATGGAAATTTAGTTCAAATTCAAAAAATGCCCAATTGGTCACGAGCGTCTTCCGTCATACAGTCCGGCGTCCAGGGCGGAGTCATGACGATTTTAACTTCGACTTCTGCCACCTCGTCGATTGCTGAAACAACCTGTTTACTATTAGCAATCAATTGCGGGCCAGCTGGACACATAGGACTGGTCATCGTCATGTCAATCATCACGTTTTGCTTTGAGTCGTCGTCTTCACTAGCTTCAAATTCAACGTTGTAGATAAGCCCTAAATCAACAATGTTGACGAAAAGCTCGGGGTCGATAACTTTCTTTAACTCTTCACGCACGTGATCTTCTGTTAATGCCATTTTGTATTCTTCTCTCTGATTTCCCGATCACCGAGAACCCTGATTAGTGGAGTTAATCGTCTTCGCTTACGTTAACAAAGACGGCGCCATTTTCAACTTTTACTTGATGACAGGCAGTCGGACGTGTTGCCGGTAACGATTTCGCGTTGCCTGTGCAAACATCAAATCGAGCACCATGACGTGGACAAATCAGGTCATGGCCATCCAATTCACCATCGGACAGGGGGCCATCATCATGAGTACACACATCATCGATACAATAGAACAGCCCGTTGGCCTTGACCAAAACTACGATTCGATCGCTGACTTCAAGTATGGTTTTACCCGGATCTTCCAGATCATCAACCTTAGCAACTTTGATAAATTCCGCCACGGCCGTTCTCCTTACTTCAAATCCAGGCCAGCTTAAGCCGACTTGGCTTCTGGCAACATTTATTCGTAATCTCGAACTCGTCGGGCAATCGCCAATCCCAAAGCATCACGAACACTATCGATCGTAATTCGATCGAAGATCTGCTGAAAGAATCCCGTTACAATCAGACGCATAGCCTCTTTTCGCGTGAAGCCACGGCACTGAGCATAGTACATCATTTCTTCATCGACCTTACCTGTCGTACTTCCATGGGTACAACGAACATCATCTGCTTCGATCTCCAATCCCGGAATGGAATCAGCCCGAGCATTATTAGATAGCAGCAGATTATCATTTCGCTGATAACCGTCGGTCTGCTGTGCACCTTCGTCAACTTTGATCATCCCTCGCCAAACGGTATGAGATTTATCTTGCAACGCGGCCTTATACAGAAAATCGCTGTAACAATTGGCTTTTTTGTGATATTGCTGCGTATGATAAGAAAGGTGTTGTTTGTTCTCTGTGAACAAAACACCATTCATCTGAGACCTGGCACCTTGACCATCAAGCACAACATGCTGGTTTACCTTCGAGAGTCGGGAGCCAATGGCGGCACTAGTCCACTGCAGGTCTGCATCACGTCCGACAATCGCTTTTTGGCGAGCAAAGTGCCAGACACGTTGCCCCCAGTTCTGAAGGTTAACGTAACGAAGATTTGCACGATCGCCGACAATGAGTTCAATCGCACCACAATGCAGGCTTTCGGCCTCTTCCGAAGTACTTGCCGTTTCAGCCAACAACGTCGCGCTGGCTCCATCTTCCAAAATAACAATCGTGTGTCCAAGATCGACACCACCATCTGACAATGACGAGAGAACATGAAATGGTTGCTCAACATGAGTGCCGCGTGGCACATACAAAAACTGACCGCCACTCCAACAGGCGGCATGTAATGCCGCAAATCGATCTGCGCGATCAAACGCCTTTTGGAACAGGACTTTCTCAAGAAGTTCACCGTGTTCTAGAACCAGCGAATCCAAACTTCCAAAGATAACTCCCTGCTGTTTCAATTCTTGATCCATCGTATCTGCAACACAGATTCCGTTATGAGAATGAACAGCACCACTTAGCTCAACCCCCTCTGAAAGCAGTGGGACAATCGAATCGAGCCCATCCGAGTTTTCCTCGGATGGAATTAGGAATTTATCGAGATTGAAGAGACGGATATCTGTACGCATCCACTCCTCTTCTCGTCGGGTCGGCCACTGCTGCTCTGAAAACTGTTGCCATGCATCATTACGCTGGGCCGTCACCCATGCGGGCTCTTGTCTGGCTGCCTGATACGTCTGGAAATCTTCGGTGTTAAAACCTAATTGCGTCACGAAACTACTTTATTTATTCTTAATCGAACCGGTTTCGCTCAGATTGGAGCGTTGGTTCTATTTGAGTGATTAGTTATATACCGCTTGCCGGGTACGAAAATGACTTTAACCAACAGAGCCTTCCATCTGAAGCTGAATAAGTCGATTCAGCTCAACGGCATATTCCATTGGCAGCTCTTTGACAAGCGGCTCAATGAAACCATTAACAATCATGGCACTAGCTTCGGTTTCAGAAAGCCCACGGCTAGTTAGATAGAAAAGCTGTTCTTCACCAATACGTGAAACACTTGCTTCATGGCCGATTGAAACGTCTTGCTCCATGATTTCAATATACGGATAGGTATCACTACGACTTTCCGGATCAAGAATCAAAGCGTCACACACGACATTATTCTTCGCATGGGTAGCGCCCTCTTCGACTCGAACTAATCCGCGATAACTACTGCGACCACCATTCTTGGAAATGGACTTGGAAATAATCTGTCCTGTGGTGTTAGGAGCAACGTGAACGAGCTTGGCACCGGCATCCTGATGTTGTCCTTTACCTGAAAAGGCAATCGACAGAATTTCTCCGTGAGCACCAGGTTCCATCATATAAACCGCCGGATACTTCATCGTCAGCCGACTACCTAGATTTCCATCGACCCATTCCATCGTCGCATCCTGATAGCAAACGGCCCGCTTGGTCACCAGGTTATAAATGTTGTTAGCCCAATTCTGGATTGTCGTGTATCGACAACGACCGTTTTTCTTCACGATCACTTCCACCACTGCCGAGTGAAGACTATCGCTACTGTACATAGGAGCTGTACAGCCTTCGACGTAATGGATCTCAGCACCTTCATCCACGATGATCAAAGTACGTTCGAATTGCCCCATATTCTGAGCATTAATGCGGAAATATGCCTGCATCGGAAAATCAATTTTGACTCCCGGAGGAACATAAATAAACGAACCACCGGACCAAACTGCTGAATTCAGTGCAGAGAACTTGTTGTCTTCAGACGGGATGATTGTCCCAAAATATTCTCGAAATAATTCAGGGTGTTCTTTCAACGCCGTGTCGGTATCCGTAAAAATCACTCCCTGTTTCTCAAGATCCTCAGCAATACTTCCGTAAACGACTTCACTTTCAAACTGCGCTTTCACACCGGCGAGAAACTTCCTTTCAGCTTCAGGAATCCCAAGACGGTCAAAAGTTTCCTTAATCTCTTCAGGGACATCATCCCAACTCTTTTCCTGACCATCCGTTGGCTTCAGGTAGTAATAGATATCCTGAAAGTTGATATCAATATCACCTCCCCATTCAGGCATCGGCTTACTTTCAAAAATTTCCAGCGCCTTTAAGCGGAATTCAAGCATCCACTCGGGTTCGTCTTTCATCCCGGAGATCTGGCGAACGATTTCTTCATTCAAGCCCTTCTGTGACTTAAACACGGCTTCCGTTTCCGTACGGAAATCATATTTATTGATTTCGCCCAGAGACTCTGCTTCTGCATTTTTTTCAGGAGTAATATCCGTAGCCATTATCTTAGCTTTCTTCCCTTATCGGGGACGCTTTGGGTTTAGTCTAAAAGTTACCCGCTAGTTTTTTTGTTCGGTGCTTATTCGCCAGCCATTGCCAGGTTTTCAGCCTCAGCTTCAGGGTAGGCCGCTCGAATCCGTTCATAGCCATCGGCATGTAGTTCTTCCGCCAACTCAGATCCCCCGGTTTCAACCAGTCTGCCTCCAAGCATGACATGCGTAAATTCCGGCGGATTGTGAACTAGTAGTTTGTCGTGATGTGTGATGATTAGAAGCCCCATCTTTTCGCGACCAATGTGGGCAATACTTTCACTCGCCAATCGGACCGCGTCAGCATCCAAACCACTATCTGTTTCATCGAGAATGGCAAATTTTGGTTGTAACATAGCCAACTGAAGAATCTCAGCTCGCTTCATTTCACCACCCGAAAATCCATCGTTGACATATCGGCGAGCAAACTCCATATCCATCTGCAATTGCTGCATTTTGTCTTTTAATTCACGACGAAAGTCTTTCATCGGAATCAAGTCTTCACCTTCTTTACGTTCGGGGTTACGAACATTGGTGGTAGAGTGACGAAGAAAATCAGCCATTTTCACGCCCGGAATAGCAACTGGACGCTGGAAGGCCATAAACATTCCGGCCCGAGCTCGCTCATCCGGCTCCATCTCCAGTAGATTCTCACCATCGAGGGTGATAGAACCACCTGTGACCTCATACTTGGGATGCCCCATAATGGCTTGCCCTAAAGTACTCTTACCAGACCCGTTAGGCCCCATTAGTGCATGAGTTTCACCATGCTTAATTTCTAAATCTACGCCTCGCAGAATTGGTTTGCCTTCAACCGCGACCTGGAGGTTTTCAATGTTAAGAACGTGTGTCATTCTCTCTCTTCTAATTCGAGTGTCCCACACTCATTCCGCTTCTTCAAAACGGCATATTGGTTATGTCTACATGGCTTATCGTCTGCACTACAGAGCAACAAGCTACTTAACTTTTTGATGATCAAATACTAAGCTATTGTCGTCAGGAACTTCTACGAAGCCCGTATGATGAGGGATAGGTAACTCGTCCGCTACTTTAACGCCTTTAACACCAGTACCTAAGCCTGTTCCTTGTTTCTTGGCGATACGACGACCACGAATCTTATCCTGAATCCGCATCAGGCCTTCGAGCAGAGCTTCCGGACGGGGAGGGCAACCGGGTACATAAACATCCACCGGGACAACCAAATCAACACCTTTAACCACGTGGTAACCCCATTTGAAGTAAGGTCCGCCACCAACCGTACAGGCCCCCATCGCAATCACGAACTTCGGATCCGGCATCATGTTGTAAAGTCGACGAACACGACTGGCCATTTTGTAAGTCACGGTTCCGGCAACAATCATCAAGTCTGCCTGACGAGGTGTCGCTCGAAATGCACCTGCTCCAAACCGATCCATATCGTAGCGACTGGCACCAGAAGCCATCATTTCAATCGCACAACAAGCCAAGCCAAAAGTCATTGGCCAGATACTTGATTCACGTGCCCAGTTGATGGCCTGTTCTACCGATGTGACCATCACGTTTTCTTCAAATCGTCCTTCAATCCAGGATTGTGGCTGATTCATATTCTTTCCTCTTGTTTTATCGAGTTGAGTAACAACTGGCCAACTTTCCTTTAGTTCGACAAGTCTGTCACCTGATTTATATGATTGGCAATTGGCTATCCGAAGACGTTGATGATGTCACTTCGAACGTACAGTTACAAGCCCCATCTAACCGACACTCTGCTAACCGAACCGTTTCCCCCAGAATCTCTGAGAACAACATCTTTTCCATACTGCAAACGCTTCGATCGTAATCAGCGATTTCCGGGTAAGGGCAGGCCTCTACACTAAGAACCGGTAAGTCCCCCGTAATGTCTACCAAGATCGGTAAACGTCGATCGGCGAACAATTTGGTCAACGCATCGAGCCGTTCACCTACATCCTGCCCCTGAACTTGGTGAGCATACATACCCGCCATACGGCGAGAGATACGCTGCATTAATCCCCGGCGGACTTCAACATCTTTGATCAGTCGGATTTCTTCCCATAAAGCAATCGCTAAGTCGGCAAAGTTTTGACCACTTCGGCGACGGCCCTTACTTGTCAAAGCATATCGATGGAAAGGACGACCCCGTTCTGGTCGAACAGAAGTTCGTTCGATATACCCTTCGTTCAGCAAACGCCGAAGACGTTGACGCACAGCAGTCCCGGTGACGCTCAGAACGTCTGACAATTGGGCAACCGTCAGCATGCCTTGCTTACGCAACACATCCAGAATAGTAACATCGGAATCCATGATTCCCGAACTCATTTAATCCACCTCAACAATACAACCTTCATCTCAGCTGCAAAAAACTAGAGAATCAGGCTGCACTACGTAGATCCAGCTATTAATACGACGACTAAGGGCTTATCGGGCAAAAAACCACGAAAACCAATTAAATAATAAGCCTATATGCTATTTTTTACAACAATAGGTTTGAAAAAGATTTCCGCTTTTTTGATGACTGTAACCTCTTTATTTTCAATAGGTTATAATCTACCGAACGCAACGGTATATTTAATTCGATTTTTGCGAATCGTTTAGTCGAAAACCTCCTTGGAATCTAACTATTTCTAAACCATCTCCGTGGCCCTCAGGAAGACCTAAATCAGATATGAAACGAGATCGGAACCTAAAAAAACCTGTTTTTTGGACTCTACTACTTACCTTTGGACTGTGGACCATTGCTGCGCCAGGGCAAAGCGATTCAGAAATTCCACTCAGCAACACTGATACGTCTACTACTCCGAATGGCGCAGCGGAGCCCCCGAACAGTCAACCTCTTCGAAAAACAAGTATTACAGCCGACAAGCAGGAAGAAAAGACTCCTACTTTTATGGAGACGATTGACCAGTTGGCTGGCACGGCTGTTGATCATATTGCGGCCATACTGTTTCGCAAAGTTGGCTCGTCAGAACAAGAGTCTATCCAATATAAAGAGATCCACTATTTCTACCGTGACACTGAAGATGGCACTACCGATTTTACGGCGATGCAGGGTGGCGACGTTCAACTATCCCGAGAGGATATCCAAGCTGGAATCAAGGCGGGTATTTACAACGAGAAAGCCATTACCACGGGAACACTCCAATCTGATGGTGACGCCCCAACCAGCGTGGAATTTGTCTCGAAAACCATCAAGGAATCCACTTATATCAAAGATGCGAACGGTACCTTCCGTGCGCAAGAGCCTATGCTCTCGCAATTATCCCCCGATGACACACTTTCAGACGATGAAATCATAGCCGCTCTTAATGCGAATCTTCTAGTACTCACCGAGGAAGGATCTCACATCCATATTGGAAGTGCGGGAGGTATGCCGATTGTCGTACTTTGGCTCGCGTGCGGCGCTGTCTTCTTCACCATTTACATGCGTGGCGTCAACATTTGGGGATTTAAACACGCCATTGAAGTCGTCCGCGGCAAATATGACAATCCTGAAGAGGAAGGGGAGGTCACGCACATGCAAGCATTGGCCTCAGCCCTTTCTGCTACTGTCGGCCTCGGAAATATCGCGGGGGTAACCATCGCAATGACAATGGGGGGGCCAGGGGCATTCTTCTGGATGATGATGTGCGGATTCTTTGGCATGACCAGTAAATTCGTGGAATGTACTTTGGGGCAGAAATATCGCCGGATCAAAGAGGATGGTAGTGTCCTCGGCGGTCCGATGGCCTACTTACCAGAAGGACTGAACGAATTAGGTGGTGGTGGGCCGCTAGGATTCATTACCAAGCCGCTAGGGGTGGTCCTGGGAGTGCTCTTCACTTTCATGTGCATCATGGGAAGTTTTGGAGGTGGAAACATGTTTCAGTCCAATCAGGCTGGAAGCCAATTACTCACCATTGTTCAAGAAGATGACAGGGTTGAGTTAGCCAATCTCAGCGAGCAAATCCAAGTTGCGAACAAAGCAAATGACACTGGCAAGGTTCTGGAATTGGATGGTCAACGAGAAGCTCTCAAGAAAGAAATGACTCTATTTGCTGACAATTTCAGTATGGGTTTTGGGCTAGTGATGGCAGCACTCGTCGGTGTTGTTATTGTCGGCGGGATCAAGAGCATCGGGAAAGTTGCGGAAAAGATCGTACCTGCCATGTGTCTCATCTATGTGCTGGCGTGCCTCTATGTTATCCTCGCGCATGTCGGCGAAATCCCTGGCCTCATTGGAATGATTTTCACGGAAGCCTTTAACCCTCAGGCCTTTGGCGGGGGGCTGGTTGGAGTTCTGGTAATCGGTGTTCAGCGAGCAGCTTTTTCGAACGAAGCCGGGGTCGGCAGCGCAGCCATTGTCCATAGTGCAGCCAAAACCGAAGAGCCAATCCGCGAGGGCACTGTCGCTTTGCTAGAACCATTTATCGACACCATTGTTGTTTGTTCCATGACCGCCCTTGTGATTTTGATCACCGGTGCCTGGAATAATGCTGACTGGATTGTCGAACAGGGACTGGCTGGTACACAACTTACCAGTGAAGCTTTTGAATCCGTATTGCCCTGGTTCCCTTACATTCTGACTTTAGCGGTCGTACTATTCGCTTTTTCGACAATGATCTCGTGGAGCTATTACGGTGAACGATGCTGGGAAAGTCTGTTTGGTGGCAGCGTCATAAGCGTCTATACCTACAAAGCGATTTTCATTTTGGCAGTCTTTATTGGTGCTATTGTCCCGCTAGGAGCTGTCCTCGACTTTTCCGACATGATGATTCTCTGCATGGCGTTTCCCAACGTTCTAGGACTTATCCTGCTCTCACCTAAAGTACGCCGCGATCTCCTGGACTATTGGGGCCGGTACAAATCCGGTGAGTTCAAAACTTACAAATAGTTTTATTTAAACACGTTGAAGAGCTGGCTCGCCGGCACCTGCCTGCTGTTCGTGGTAGAAATCGACCATCGTCGCACCCTTGAATGATGCCGCGGCACGCGCGAACAACTGCTCAAGGTCACCAAAGATCGCATCCTGACTCATGCTTTCACCACCCGTCAGGAGGTCCGACGAATTCAATACCACTTGAACATAATTTTGCTCTGAGTACTCTGACTCCTCCAACAACTGAAATAGCGTCATCAGATTTTTACCGTTAGGCCGCATCCAGGCCACGCTTGGAAATAGCCTGCGAGTCGCTCGGTGCACATAAGCCAGGGCCATTCGTTGCAGCGAATACATCGAAGCTGGAGCAAGTCGATTTTTGTAGACAGGCCGAATGGTCACAGGCACTTCCAGCAAGGACGAGCCACCTGGCAGACGATAGTTCTTGGCATCCACAAAGTACTCCTTGTAGGGAAATGACTGGTAATTACTACCACCTCGACCTCCCGGCACACCTGGCACTTTTCGCCACGATACAAATGGAGTCACAGAGCAATCCACTTTATATCCGCGTTCACGCAATAACCGGACGTACTGACCATTCAATGCCCAGCGACCACTGCGATGCGTCACAATATCACATTCAAGTTCATTCTCCAACTTTGAAGTCAGCACATGCAACTTCTCTCGCATTATCTGTTGCTTCCAGTCGGTAATATACGGCTGGTGAAAGTTATCGTCATCCGTCAGCAACCGAAACGGAGGACAGGTCCAACCATGTAAATGAGCTCCCAACTCTCCAACATTACGTTGAGCAACATCACGGCCAAATTCCACAAACCGCGGACAAGATGCCATTTCGTAACTAACCAGATAAGTAGGTGCGAATCCAAATTCTTCACATAACGCCTGCAGGCGAGGTAAACATTGCGTACTCTCCGTGGTCAATAAGAATGGCCGCTGACCAAGGTGATCAGCTTCAACATTGACGGTAACCAGGAAACTGGGACGGGACATTCTTCAGCAGGGCATTGATTAGAAAAGAAAACTAGCGAATTGTCGATCGGCGACTACTCGCCGCTTACCTCCTCAAATAAGAGGAGGTATTAAGCAGAGAATGCCTGATGACTATAAAAGTATAGGAAATCTTGAGTTTTTTGAAAGAGTCTCACAGATCAGCGAGGTTTTGGATTTGCCTAATTAGCTATCAAACAGTCTCCGTAGATTCCGGCTTATCCAGCGGGAAATGCTCCTCCACCACCTGGTAGAATTCTTTTGCCGTTTCGACCTTAGCTGCATGGCGACGGAAAAACCTTGCACCAAATTTCCCCTGCGCATAACAGCAGGCATACTTACGCATCAACACCGTCCCACGTTGCTCACCAAATCGATCAACGACCAACTTGTAATGTTGAAGCATGATATCTTTTTGTTGCCGCAAAGTTGGCTCCGGCGGAACCTCCTCACCCCGCAAAGCAGCGGCACACTGAGCAAACAACCAAGGCCTTCCAAGTGATGCTCTGGCAATCATCACTCCATCCACGTCATATTTCTCAAAGGCTTGCACAACACTTTCAGCAGAATCCAGATCACCATTACCAATCAACGGAATCTTTTTCAGATAAGGTTTGATTTCAGAAATACGATCCCAGTCGGCCTGGCCGCGAAACATATCCTGAGCCGTTCGGCCATGTACTGTCAAAGCGGCCGCACCAGCGCCCTCAACAACCTGTGCAATGTCGATGAAATTCATTTGGTCGCGGGTACAACCAAGGCGAATCTTAGCAGTCACTGGTGTGGGGGCACAAGCTTCAACGACCGTCTCAATGATTCGCCCCATACGATCGGGCTCTCGTAACAAGTAAGAACCACTATGAGCTCGTTCGGTCACCTGCTTAACCGGGCATCCAAAATTAATATCAACGATACTTACCTTGTAGTCTTCGACCAATCGTCGGCCTACTTTCGCCATCGCATCGGGCTGATTGTCCCAGATCTGAACTTGCAACGGCCGAAACTCTTCCCGCACTCCCCACAATCGTTCTGGATGTTCCGCTTTATTCTGATCCATCCATACAAAACCGCGAGCGTGGACCATCTCGGTGGCCTGCAGTCCGGCACCTCCAAATTCATGTACCATCTGACGAAAGGCAAAATTCGTGAAACCTGCCATGGGAGCCTGAAGGATCGGAGGGTCGATTAAGATATCACCGATATAGAATGGTTCCGGTGCCATGATTCAAATATTGCTATGCTCAGAGATATTAAGCGGGGAAACACACCAGTGGCCGACTTCCTTTCAGTCAGCCACACCTCTCGATTTTAGCAACAGGAAGCGTTACTGCCGAGAGACCCAATTATCCCCTCCATCTTCTTTAAGTACCGCTCCTCCTGAAGCCGACGGAGGTGTCTCTAACTCGATGGGATTATCAAGCGGCCGAAGCCCCGATTTCCGAAACGTATCATTGATCCTATTTTGTTCCGAGCGACGTGCTGGAAGTCTAATAACCTCAGTTTCCGTAGGATCCACAGTCTCTTCATACGAAATCTGACGTCCTTCAGGATTATTGGCGATGTTCTCGATAGGCCCACGAGCTCTGGGTGACCAGGACTCGCCAACTTCATTCCGAGTAGTTTGTCCGGAAGGATACGAAACATTACTACGCTCCTGACTGGAATAATACTTACCTCCCGCCCCAATGGCACCGGTATGAGGTGCTGGAACGCGGGTAACCGCCATATTGCTTTGACATCCTAAACAGAATACCAAGAAGCCTATGAGAAGAACTGTATTACTTGCCCGACGCATATCTAATCCAATCCGTAGTCGTATAATGAGGAGCTTGGGAACTTGCATTGATCCATCCCCGCGGAATAGCCGATCGTGAGAAGTCCCGAAGCCGTAATTTACCCATTTCACCAGTTTTGACCAATATCAATTTCACCGTCGTGCATCCCTCCAAAATAACTCGTGAGCTCAAAGCCAAGGCCAACGAACTGGGCTTTCAGCTCACAGGCGCATGCCCTGCCGTTAAGCCAACCGGGCTCCACCGTTTTTTCGACTGGCTAGACCAAGGATACGCGGGAACGATGCACTATCTCCCAGAACGTCGCAACGCATATTCACACCCCAAGCACGTACTGGAAAACACCCGTTCATTACTTGTTCTAGGAATGCATTACGGAACAGGAACTCCTCAGGATATTCAACCTGGTGAAGGAAAAATTGCGCGCTACGCTTGGGGAACAACAGACTACCATGACCTGATTCACCAGCGTCTCAAACAGCTCCGGAAATTCCACCAACAATTACTTCCTGAGCACCAGTCCAGAGGAGTTGTGGATACCGCTCCGATTCTAGAAAAAGACTTTGCCCAAAAGGCTGGTATCGGCTGGATTGGTAAAAATACGCTGTTAATTAATCGAACCCAGGGAAGCTATTTTTTTCTGGCTGTCCTCTTAACGACGTCAGAACTTGAATACGACGCAGCCATTGAGCGTGAGCACTGTGGAGGATGTACTGCGTGTCTGGACGCCTGTCCAACAGACGCGTTTCCACGACCATTTGTGCTCGATGCGCAACGGTGCATCAGTTATCTAACCATCGAACACAGAGATTGCATTGACGACGACTTAAAACAGGGGCTTCAAGACTGGTCATTTGGTTGCGACATTTGCCAGGACGTTTGTCCCTGGAACCACCGCGGTTCCCTTTCCGAAGAACCGGCGTTTACAGCAATTGATCAGCATAATCGCCTCAATCTATCCTCACTTTTCGAAATGGACGAAGAACAATTTCGACAAACATTTCGCAAAACGCCAATGTGGAGAGCCAAACGGGACGGGTTGATGCGAAACGCTGCCATCGTCTTAGGCAACCAACGTTCCATGCAACATTTAGATCTCCTAAAACGAGCCGCTAATGACACTAAGTCTACGATGGTTCGAGATGCCTGCATTTGGGCTATTGAGCAAATCGAATCTAGGTAAAATTGAAATCTCAAGGAGAATGGCCCTGTGGTTCAGCTTAAATCGCTAAAATTCGACAATCTTGAGATCGGCTTCCCTGTCGTCCAGGCTGCGCTGTCGGGATATAGCGACTGGCCCATGCGACTTATGGCAAGACGAAACGGAGCATCCTACGGTGTTTGCGAAGTCATGCTCGACCAGTTTCTGGTAAACATGAAGTCCAATCGGAAAAAGAACAAACACTTCCTTCATATTAGTGATGAGGAACGACCTGTCGGTGGACAATTGATGGGCGCCGAGCCCGAGCAGTTCTCAGCGGGAGCAGTCAAACTCGTAGAGGCAGGCTATGACGTGATAGACATTAACTTCGGGTGCCCGGTCAAGAAAGTATTGGGACGGTGCCGTGGCGGCTATCACCTTAGTCAACCTGAGGTCGCCTTGGATATCATCCAACGGACCCGACGTGTTGTACCTGCCCACATCCCTGTTACCATCAAAATGCGGCGTGGAATCGATGATACCGAGGAAAGCCGTGACAAGTTCTTTCGTATCTTACAGGGAGCTTTTGATATCGGTTTAGCCGCTGCTACAGTCCATGGGAGAACCGTGGAGCAGCGTTACCTTGGCCCCAGCCGATGGTCTTTCCTGACTGAACTTAAGCAACGCTTTCCAGATCGAGTCATTCTCGGAAGTGGAGATCTGTTTGAAGCAGCCGACTGCCTCAACATGATGGAAGAAACAGGTGTTGATGGAGTCACTGTCGCTCGGGGCAGCATCGGCAATCCATGGATCTTCTCTCAAACCCGCGCACTCGCTGACACAGGCGCATTGCCACCGCCCCCCACGGTCTTTGAACAACGAGCTCTTATTTCCGAACACTTCAATCTGGCAGAACAATTGTACGGCGAGAAACGATGTTCGATCGTCATGCGGAAATTCTGTATTAAATACTCGGCGCTGCACCCGGAGTTCCATGAAGTACGGGAAGGCTTCAAGAAGATCATGTGCCGAGATGACTGGGAAGCGATTTTGAACAAGTGGTACGGAGAAGACCGCCCCGGGAATTACCTCCCCCGTGACATTCACAAGTAAACTCTTCCGGACTTTGCAACGTATAGAGAAAAGGGTGTTACAGCCGTTTCATCGTTCCTGTTGTAAGGAATAGTTGGGATATTCTATGAGCAACCGGCGACCACACATGCAGGCAGACAATTCTTCACCTCGCCTCGTTTAATTCAGGGGTAGAATTACCCAAACAGTTCATTTCATTGGTTAATTAGTGTGTTTTATGTCATCTTCGGTATTAATCACAGGCGGAGCCGGATTCATTGGTAGCACACTAGTGCGCGAACTGGTTAAGTCTACTGAACACCGGATCGTCATACTCGACAAACTCACGTATGCCGGAAATCTGGACTCACTTCAAGATTGCCTCGCTGACACCCGTGTATCCTTCGTTGAAGGTGATATTGCGGATAAACCATTCGTTGCAGGTCTGTTCCGCGAACAACAGATTCGACGAATATTCAATTTAGCTGCCGAATCTCATGTTGACCGCTCCATCGATGGCCCCGCTGCATTTATCGAGACCAATGTCGTCGGCACCTTCCAATTACTGGAATCCGCTTTGGAATACTGGAAAGAACTGGCGGATCCTGAAAGGCAGGCGTTCCGTTTTTTACACATTTCGACCGATGAAGTTTACGGATCACTTGGAACGACAGGTCTCTTTACAGAAAACTCCCAATACCAGCCCAACTCTCCGTATGCAGCTAGTAAGGCAGCCTCCGACCATTTCGTGCGCGCATTTCATCACACCTATGGGCTTCCGGTGCTCACAACAAACTGTTCCAACAACTACGGTCCATTTCAGTTCCCGGAGAAACTGATTCCCTTGATGATTATGAAAGTCGTCAATCAGGATCCATTACCCGTTTATGGTAATGGTAGCAACGTACGTGATTGGCTCCACGTAGAAGACCATTGTTCGGCGTTAGCTAAAATCATGGACAGTGGTATCGTCGGCGAAGTTTACAATATTGGTGGCGACAGCGAACTCAGTAATCTTGACGTGGTCTGTGCAATTTGCGACATCGTGGACAAGCGACTTCACCGAAGCCATTCAAGCCGGGAACTCATCACCTATGTTCCTGACCGACCGGGACATGACCAGCGTTACGCAATTGACTGCTCTAAGCTCACTGGTTCCCTCGACTGGCAACCACGGCACAACTTTGAATCAGGAATTGAATCGACCGTAGATTGGTATCTAAGTAATACAGAGTGGCTAGCTCGCGTCATGGACGGAAGTTACCGTGGAGAACGTTTAGGGCAGGAAGGGTAATAAGATGGCAACAACGCATTACACGAAAGGCATCATTTTGGCCGGAGGAACAGGCTCTCGCCTGTATCCACTTACCCATGTCGTTAGTAAACAACTACTACCGATTTACGATAAGCCGATGGTCTATTACCCATTATCGACCTTAATGCTGGCAGGCATCCGCGAGTTGCTAGTGATCAGTTCCCCTAAGGACCTCATTCACTTCGAAGCGCTCTTAGGATCCGGGGAACAACTCGGTATCAATATTAGCTATGCCGTTCAGGAGAAACCCGAAGGGCTTGCACAGTCCTTTACAGTTGGGCGTGAATTCATCGGTGACGATCACGTCGCCTTAGTTCTGGGAGACAACATCTTCTACGGCCAGGGATTTCGTGGCATGTTGAAACGAGCAGCATCGCAGGAACACGGTGCCACTGTATTTGGCTATCCGGTTAAAGATCCTGAACGTTATGGCGTGGTGGCCTTTGATGAAAATGACGTACCTATTGAATTAGTTGAGAAACCGAGCCATCCTCCGTCCAACTATGCCGTACCGGGACTCTACTTTTATGATAACCAGGTCGTCGAAATCGCTGCTAATTTAGAACCTTCAGCCCGAGGGGAATACGAGATCACTGATGTCAACAGAGAGTATCTTTCACGAGGACAGCTTCGTGTCGAAAAGTTCACCCGCGGATTTGCATGGCTTGATACGGGTACGCACGAAACATTAATTCAAGCAGGTGACTTTGTTCAAACAATCGAACAGCGGCAGGGACTTAAAATAGCATGTATCGAAGAGATCGCTTACCTCATGGAATACATCGACCTGCAGCAACTCGACCGACTTGCTCAGAAAATCCCCAATCAATACGGCCAGTATCTAAAAGACATCGTTATTCGTGAAAACGCTTAGAATCGATTCGCTGTGAACCCGCCATCGACATAGTAGTCAGCTCCAGTAATAAAGCTTCCGGCATTCCGTGAGCAGAGTAGTAAGGCCGTCCCAATAAGTTCCTCTGGGTCACCAAATCGATCCATGGGTGTTTGAGCCATAATTGTCTCGACACGCTCCGGCGCTAAGATCTTGCGATTCTGCTCTGCCGGAAAGAACCCCGGACAGATTGCATTGACTCGCACACCTTGGGTGCCGTATTCACGAGCCACATTCTTCGTAAGATTGATCACAGCTGCTTTTGAGGCTGAATAAGCGAATACTTTGGATAGGGGTAAGTGAGACGTAACACTTCCAATATTCAAAATAGAACCGCCGCCATCCTGACTTTTCATATGGGCTGCAAATAGCTGACAACCGACTTGAGTAGAACGCAGGTTTCCTGCCATGATCCAATCCCAGTCTTCATCCGTAATTTCTTCGTAAGGCACGGCAGCATTCATGCCGGCACAATTAACGAGCACATCCACTTTACCGTGCTTCTCTATAACCTGATCACGTAAAGATTGAATCGACTCACGCTCGAAGACATCCACGGCAATGAACTCGGCGGAACCACCAGCATCGTGAATAGCCTGTACCCGTTCCAGCCCACGTTCTTCACTGCGCCCAGAAACGACGACATGACCTCCAGCCTTGCCAAAGCCATCGCATAAGGCTCCCCCGAGTACACCGGTGCCTCCGGTCACAACGACAATCTGACCTTCGTAGCTAAACAATTGAGTCAAGTAATCTGAAGCGGACATGGAAACGGTCTTTCTTCGTTGATTGTTTTGAAAACCAGGACCGAGCCACTAGTACTCCTGCCCGTAAAACTTGTGCGTCGTAAATACCAACAGGATCCTAGTCCTGCGGTTCCTTACGTCGTTTGAGCCATTCGGCGTGAAACACGCCATCAACATCGGTGCGTTTGAAAGTATGCGCCCCAAAATAATCGCGTTGAGCCTGCAGCAGATTTGCTGGCAAACGACCACGACGATAACTGTCATAGTACGCCAAAGCTGTACTAAACGCCGGCACCGGAATCCCGAGTTCCGTGGCCTGCAAAATCACTCGACGCCAGGCTGCCTGGGCCTTGTGGACCGCATCGGTGAAATAGGGATGCAAAAGAAGATTTTCCAAATCGGGATTTTCGTCAAAGGCTTCTTTAATCCGATCCAGAAACTGTGCACGAATGATACAACCACCACGCCACAACAAAGCACAGTCACCGTAGTTCAACGGCCAATCATGTTCCTCGGCTGCAGCTTGCAATTGTACAAAGCCCTGTGCATAGCTCACGATTTTAGAAGCATACAAAGCCTGCCGAACATCGTCGACCAGATTCTTTCTATCGTCCTCGCTCAAATCAACGCTAACATCAGGACCGCTCAGAACAGCTTCAGCGCGAACCCGCGCCTCTTTCTGAGCTGAAAGACTTCGAGCATAGACGGCAGTGGTTACCAGCGTACTGGGTACCCCCAGATCAAGTGCTAACTGGCTCATCCACTTACCAGTACCTTTCGCACCAGCTTGATCAAGGACTTTATCAACCAGATGTCCTTCTGCCTGATCGTCAATCACACTAAAGATGTCACGAGTGATTTCGATCAGGTAACTCTGCAACTCACCACGATTCCATTCATCAAACACATCGTAAAGCTCATCATTTGATAGTCCACCTGCCTCGCGGAGCATATGGTAGGCTTCACAAATCAATTGCATGTCACCGTATTCAATTCCATTGTGAACCATTTTCACATAGTGGCCAGCACCGCGAGGCCCGACCCATTCACAACATGGAATGTCTTCGTTTGGTCCCACCTTCGCCGCAATCGCTTTGAAGATTGGCTCGACAGCAGGCCAGGCATCCACACTTCCACCAGGCATCATGCTCGGCCCTTTCAACGCTCCTTCTTCCCCACCAGAAACTCCTGTGCCTATAAATTGCAGGCCTTTTTCTTCAACATATTTTGTGCGTCGCTCAGTGTCACTGAAATGAGTGTTACCGCCATCAATAATGATGTCACCTTTATCCAGCAGGGGAATCAGGTTATCAATAATGGTATCCACGGCAGGACCTGCTTTGACAAGCATCATGACTTTACGAGGGCTTGCCAAATTGGCAACAAGATCTTCCAGAGTGTGGCACCCGACAAAGTTTTTTCCGGCAGCACGACCGTTGATCAGGTTATCAACCTTCTCCGTCGAGCGGTTATAGACTGCCATTTTATAGCCACGGCTTTCCACGTTAAGGGCAAGGTTTTCGCCCATCACGGCCAAACCAATCAGGCCAAAATCTGCAAGTTCTTCAGACATATTCTTTTAACTTTCCAATTATCCACGTAGGGTTTTGTTTTAGAGAGGTAATCCAACTGTTTGTGTGATCAACATTCCCACTAATCATTGACTGGCCAGGGTGGGTTCATCGGCAGATAGGAGTCGAATTCATCCAGTAAAGCCTGCTGGTAGTCACCTGCAAATTCACCGTTCAGAAACTTATCAATCGATTCATTGTAGAATCGTTCCCAACTTGTTTCTTCAGCGCCGGGATTGATCGGATAGAACAAGCAGTTGTTTGCGACTGCAGCCTTAAAGTCCCCGGGAGCGTCGCCAATCATTAGGACTTTATTCTCACCGTACTTTGCAGCATTCGACAATGTTTCTTTCTTATTCCCGGACTCCTGGCCACAAATCTCAGTAATGTGCTCATCGATTCCATGCTCCCCCCATTCAGCTTTTAATGCTTCGTTTGGAGTGGCTGAGACGACAAGCATATCACACTTTTCAGCAAGTTTGTTGAGCGATTCACGAACTAACGGAAAAGGGGAAACACCGTGTACCATTTCAGCCACGGTGTCGTTGACTGTCGTGGACCATTCCAAAGCGTGTTTCAGGTCGGGACAATTTGTTTCAGCCACCTTCGCTTCAAGAGCAGGGTTACCAAGTTTGGTTTCTTGTTCAATCCAGTCAATCAATGCCTGAGGAATCTCAACCGCCACGCCACGAGCGGCTACTTCGGGACGTTTCTGCAACCATTCAAGTGATTCCACAAGTGCTGGAAAGCGGTTGATTCCACGACTCTTTGAGTAGAGGTTCACGAACTCAGCAGCCTCACGAGCATATTTGCTAATGGCCTGTAAGTTGTAGTATTTGATGGTATTTGGAATGAAACACTCCTTGTGCTTCAATTCCATCGTATCGAATGCACATCCGTCGGAATCGATCCCGACTAGGAATTCCTTCGTGGGCTGAATTTCGTACATAATTCGAAGCTGCCTTATCTATCTATTACAAATTGTGAATTGAAAATTGGTTCGTTTATGTTGCGCGTTTGGCCTGAGGTAAATATTTCTCAAGCTTTTGGCTGGCAAAAATCGGTTCCAACCGTGTCATTCGCTGTCGGCCGGCAATCATTGGAATACTCACCATACCTTCACCTACAAGCGGCTTTGCGTACTTAATGAATTCATCGGTTACATCAAACCCATTTGCACTGATCCATTCCTTTGGGAAAGTACGCTCGCTATTGGCGACTTCGCTCAACGGAGCCTTGTCATAGTAGACATTGTAAATATCCCCGGGCGATCTCAGGATATTCGCCATATAACCGCTCTCGTGATTCGCTGCTAACAAACACGCTTTTTGTCCGGCATAGTACGCTTCTTCCAGATCAACCGTTGATGCAAATGCCATACTGTGGCGTTGATCCGTACCCGGCACATTACAGCGAGCAGCGCCGGAAGCGGCCAAACCATTAGCATTTAGATAATTCACGACGGTTTGTGCGACCGTAATCTGGCTTGAACTAAAGCTCGTATGACCAAATCCATCTTTGACTTCCCCCAGATCCCCTACATCAAAGCCTTCGCTGACGACCACAATGCAGCGTCCGTCATTCTTGAGTTGATCATTGATATTGTCTGCCATATCAGCTAAAGAGCAGGGGCTCTCAGCCATATATATCTGTAATGGCATTTCACGATCCGGGTCGGCCAGACGAGCAGCCGCGGGAATATATCCAATCCGACGTCCCATGGCCTGGAGCACCAACACGGGGTCTGCTGGACAGGAACCCCGATTCTCTTCATTTGCACATTGCACAGCGTGCATCCAGTATTTGGCTGTCGAACCGTAACCTGGTGTATGATCAATCAGCTTGAATTCGCTGTCACCTACATCATTGTCAATTGTCTTAGGACCACCAATTCCGACCAGGTCCATACCTCGTTCCTGACCTAGTTCGGCAATCTTGTTGGCTGTATCCATCGAATCGTTTCCGCCGATGTAAATAAAATAACCAACGTCATGTGCTTTCAACACATCAATCACGCGTTCGAAATCTTCGTCCTGCCCCTCTTTCAATTTATAGCGACAGGTACCAATGGAACCGGCGGCCGGTGTATATCTCAATAGAGAAATCTCTTCTTCTGGCTGTGCCGTAAGGTCAATCAGCTCTTCCTTCAGAACACCTTCGATACCGTGGTGAGCTCCGTAAACAGTTCCAATGTTATCCATCTGCCGAGCAGCTTCGATAACACCCCGAACAGTGTTGTTAATTACCGGACTAGGTCCACCACTTTGGGCCACAACTAGGTTTTTAGGTTCAGCCATTACGAACAGCACTTTCTTTCAATGAAATCTATCGTTCACAGCCTCAATAATGCACGAACCACAAATGGCGATCCCCAGTAAAGCACAGCAAGGCTGAAAGCATATAAAACGTCAATTTTACCGGTGGGATGATATTCTTACAATCGGTCGCACTACCGGGAATTCCCGAAGACGGGAAAATATAACCTCGTCCGATTCAGGGAAATCATTGAGTCATTGCCCCGTCAAACCGACCAGAAGGAAACTATGTTTGCAGGGAACCGCTAGTCCAAACAAAGCCCATTAATTCCGGTCCTTTTGAAAAACAACTTCACCTGCGTTAACCGTGGCTACAACTTGGAACTCACCATCAATGATATTAAAAAAGACAAGATCAGCTTTCGCGCCCACCTGAAGCTTCGGTAAGTGATACCCTAAAAGTCGCGCGGGACCGAGTGATGCCATATTAACGGCGGACTCCAATGATAATTCGGCGTATTCAATCACTTTTGCGATACCAACACCAATCGGGAGTGCTGCCCCTGCGAGCAGCTGTTTTTGCCCCGGAACAACCAGACGTCCATCCTCGAGCACTTCGACCTTCCCCAACCCTGCTGTGGATTCATACATCCCGGGTGGCATACCCCCCATCCCCGTAATATCGCTTACTAACACACATTGTTGGGCCGACTTAGCTCGTACGATTGTCTTTACCACCGACGCCGGCAGATGATGTCCATCAGCGATCAGGCTGCAGGTCAAACGGTCTTCAGCTATTTGATCCCAAAGGTAATTAGGATGGCGTCGAATCGTCCCGTGTGCGCCATTACCCAAATGGGTCGACATGCTCGCCCCAGCATCAACGGCTGCCGTAATCTGTTCCGTATTGGCAGATGTGTGACCAATCGCGACAAGCACTCCAGAATCAACAACTTGCTTAATGAATGCAGGACTTCCCTCGTACTCCGGCGACATTGTCAGGATTTTAATGCGGCCTTGTGCCGCTTCCTGCAATACCTGAAACTCATTCCAACAAGGTGGTCTCACATGCTCTTGAGGGTGAGCCCCACGGGGACCGTCCTCGGAGGAGATAAACGGGCCTTCCAAATGTAAATACTGGCACCGCCGAGCAACTTCCGGATCTGATTCGATGGCATCTGCGACGGTGGCCATACTGTGCTTTAACAGGTCATGAGTTGCCGTCGTAAACGTCGGACAAAACTCAACAACCCCATCACGATCCATGGCCAAGGCAATTTCGCGAACCTTCTCCAAGTTAAGTTCTGGATCATTGAACTCTTTTCCGCCATAACCGTTAACCTGCAGATCTACTAAACCCGGAGCGACAAACGGGTGATCCGCCCCCCCGGAAAAGAGATAAGAGAGAGCTGAGATTTCACCGTCCTGAAGTATGACTTCATAACTGGTGCCGGTTCCGTAATGTCGCGATTTAATCGAGGTCATAAGTTGGATTATACAAAATACGCTTTTCTACTTCCAATCGGAGCGAAACGAGGAACTTCCCTACCGACCGTCTACCTGGAACCGTATTGATAAACTCTCACATAGTCGATTTCAAACTTTTGAGGAAAGACGGTCGCTTCATCCGGAGCGCCCACCAGCCTGCCGCCAACAGAAAGATTAAGAAGTAAGTGGAAACGTTGATCAAACGGAGCTGGAAATGGAGCTGCTTTAGAATCCCACTTCGTCTTCGTTTGATATTGTTCCCCATCGACATACCAACGCATTTCGCCACGCTCCCATTCAAGGGCAAACACATGAAAGTCATCAGAAAATTTTGCATCTTTGAGAACATACTCGCCCGAGCTTTGCCGATTACCAGGCCACTGATCACCAAAATGAAGCGTCCCTAAAACATGATTAGGCTTTGCGCCGTCGAATTCCATGATGTCAATTTCGCCACTTAAAGCCCAACTGCCATATTTTTCATCGGTCGGCAACATCCAAATGGCCGGCCACATCCCCTTACCTTCAGGTACCTTCGCCCGTATTTCGAAACGGCCGTACTTCCAATCGCCACGATGTTTGGATCGGAGACGCCCCGAAGAAAATTCCCTCTGCGTCCCCTGGATGTTCGGACGGTCCTTACGAGCTTCGATGACAAGGCGGCCATTTTCCACACGCAAGTTTTCGGGGCGATCTGTATAGAGCTGCATTTCTTGATTGCCTCCGCCAAAGGCATTTACCTCTACCCCCCACTTAGTGTAATCGAGATTCTTGCTGTTAAATTCATCGGACCAAACGAGCTTCCACTGATCATCTGCCTGAAGGATGAACTCGCCACACAGCAGAATTGCGTATGCGAATAAAAGATACGTCTTGTGCATGATCAACCTCTATTAACTAGGGAGGCTCTACTATCCTCCAAGGTAAGCGACTAAGTACAAAAAACCCTGACTACGTGAATTCGCAATCAGGGTTTCTCAAGAGGCTCCGACCGGATTCGAACCGGTGATGGCGGATTTGCAATCCGCTGCCTTAGCCACTTGGCCACGGAGCCATTTACCGAAGTAGTATCTTTATCGTATTAACGCAATTGATCGCTGTACAGTGCCCAGCAAGGCGTTATCTCAACTTACAGAACCGCATTACCTGAAACATGACTATCATAGCATCGGCTGAATTACCATCGGTGCCACCTGCGATTCGAACGACTAAAACGTTTTTCAACCATTGCCCAAACAATGAGTCAAACTCTGCTGATTATGACGACGATAGTACCTCGAGATCGATGAGCAATGAGCGGTATATCTTACCTATGTGTAACATTGCGCACGAATCCATGGCCCCTGAAGACAATAGTCCTCACGGTTCGATTCTCTAGGTAATGGGCTTTTCTGGGAAAGGTCGCATTTATTTGGTTGTTTCAATACTGAAACACCGTGTCGGGTCAGGAAGGCCCCCTAACAACCTCGCTCCTAAGCAATCGTGACGCTGGAAGGATCCAAATGATTATTAAATCGCTCGTTCAGAAACTGACTGGCGAAGCCAAGCTGAAAGAAGTAGCCGAAAATATCGCTCAATCATGTGCGAATATCGTCTGGAATAAAATCGCTCATCGTGTCCATGAGATGACAACGCCCCAGGCTCAGGGCTACGTTCGGGGTCGCGCAGGTCGTAGTGTGAAAGTCCAATTAGAACAAGCACTCATTCGTAATGGTATTCACGAACTACGCAGAACAAAATTAATGGACCTCGCCATGAATTCGCTGATCGGCCTGATGCTTGAGCGTAAACACGAACAACAGCGGGTACCCGCTGTTATCCGAAAAGCTGCCTAACGGCCGTAACCGGCAGAGCTTTGATATGCTCCACGGGATTCCTTACACGGGAATCCCTTTTTTATTGGGTTCGTTCATCTGCTAAACTACCCCTTAAACGCTTGAATTCCTTCCCTCCAACTGTGATCGCAACTGATGACCAAATCTACTGATATACGCATCGTTGACATTTCAACAAATCTCGAAAACATCCTCTACCGAACTCCGATGAAATTTGGAGGGCGAGTCGTGACCGATGTCACGCTGTTCAACGTTAACGCGACAGTTGAAACCACCGATGGCCGACAGGGAAAAGGGTATGGCTCCATGCCCGTCGGAAATGCCTGGGGCTGGCCATCCGCAATAGAAACAGGAGATCGTACGCTCGAGGCGATGATCCGGTTAGGCGAACTCGTCGCATCTGCTGCAGGGAAATTGCCGCAACATGGGCACCCTATCGAATTAGTACACGATCTCGCTCATGACTACGAAAGCCTAGCCCAACAGGTCGTCGACCAAATGAACCTGAGCGAAGACATTCCCCGATTGGCTCAACTTGTCTCTGCCAGCCCGATTGATGCAGCGATAAACGATGCCTATGGCGATGCTCTCCAGAACAATGCCTACAACCTGTTAAGTAATGAATACATGAACCGGGATCTCGGGCATTTCCTCGACGGCAAACTTGCCGGACGATATCTCGATGAATTCACCCTACGTACCCCTAAACCCACCATGCCGCTTTATCATCTCATCGGAGCGCTCGATCCCTTGACGGACAGCGAAATTGATCAAAGGCTCAATGATGGTGTTCCTGAAACTCTTGGAGAATGGATCGTTGCTGACGGTCTCACTCATATGAAGATCAAACTCGCTGGTGATGATCTAGAGTGGGATGTTGCGCGCGTCGCGGCGATTGAAGAAGTTAATTTAGAGGTTCAACACGGGCGTGGATGCGAAACTTGGTGGTACTCAACCGACTTCAACGAGAAATGTCCTGATGTTCAATACTTACTGGAATTTCTACAACGAATTAAACAAGTAGCTCCCACAGCATTCGATCGTATTCAGTATATCGAACAACCAACGAATCGAAATCTCAAGGCCTATCCCGAGAATAAGATGCACGAAGCGGCCGTTATCAAACCCATTGTCATTGACGAGTCTCTTGTAGACCTCGAATCACTGGAAATGTCTCGCGAACAAGGATATTCCGGAGTCGCGTTGAAAGCTTGTAAGGGGCACGGAGAGGCCTTGATAATGGGGGCACTTGCTCAACATTATGACCTGTTCCTTTGCGTACAGGATCTGACGTGTGTTGGGGCATCCTTTTTGCATTCCGCCAGCATCGCTGCCAGAATCCCAACGGTGGCCGCCATTGAGGGAAACGGACGACAGTATTGCCCACGAGGTAACGAAGGCTGGGGAGATAAATTCCCGGAGATGTTCAACATTTCCGATGGAACGGTTGGAACCTCTCTACTCAACAAAGTTGGATTGGGGTTTAGATCCTAACGAACGATCATTGAGGAATTTGTACTTATTTTGCGAACGAGAATCTAGAGAGGTCTGATTCGGCCCAAACCTCCGTACTTTAAAACGAGCCTGGCAGGCTAACGATACACCGTCTCTTCTTTATACTAAGCCGTTTCTAACGGCCCAGACGGCCACCTGCGTACGATCGTTAACTCCCACCTTACGCAAAATATGCTGCACATGTTCCTTCACGGTTTCGTAACTGATCCCTAAAGCCAAAGCGATTTCTTTATTCGTAAGACCATGAGCAAGTTGCTCCAAGACTTCACTTTCGCGCCGAGTCAAAGGAACCTCTATATCCGCGGCGAGCCGTGGCGTAGCCAAGGCACCGGTCACTCGCCGCAACTCTTGGCGAGTCCAGGCATTTTCACCCACCGCCACTTTACGTATCGCTTCTAGGATCGTATCCCTAGAAGCATTTTTCAGAAGATAACCAGAAGCACCCAATGCGACACTTCTGGCAATATAAGTCGGGTTATCAAAAGACGACAACATCAATACGGGCATCTGCGGATGCTCGATCTTTATTCGCCCTAACGCCGATAATCCGTCACCTTCTTCCAATCGGACATCGAGAAGGATCACGTCGGGATGATATTGTGAGATCCCAGTAAGAACATTCACCGCCGAATTTGATTCAGCAATAAGTTGAATTTCTGAACCAGCAATCATCTTCCGAAGCCCACTACGAATGATTTCGTGGTCATCGATCACCAACAGCCGAATGCTCATATTGCCCCTCTGCAGCAGGGTTAGGTATTACTTCTCCAGTACTATACCAATATTATCGTAAATGTCTTTGTTCGATGCTAGTGATTCAACATCATTGCATTAAAAAAGCTCACGACCGGATAACCGATCGTGAGCTGCTGAGACGCGTCCAATCCCCCCTACCAGACGATCTCACTTCTCGTAGCAAAAAGCCTAAGCTCTTCACCTTGTCTCTTCTTTTATTTCTTGTACTCGTCCAAGATCTTGTCCGGATTGACCAAGTTCTTTTCTGCCTCATCCAGCTGCGGTGCCGTCGTTACCCCGGAACCAAGTTCCATATCTTCTTCCAGCTTTTCGTCTTCTGAAACGACCTTGTCAGCATCTACCGTCGGAACATGAGATGGAGCCTTGGATCTCATCAACTTCAAGCCAGGTACACTCGGCCGATGGGAATCCAATTTAGGCAGAGTTTCAAGAATCCCAGAATCAGGTGATGGTACAGCTGGACGCTTAAGAGCAGGAACCTTTACCGTTTTCTGGGTAGCTTGCACCGACTTGTCCTCATCGTTCCCGAAAGCAAAAGGGTTGTTAAACTCTGGGATCGCAAATTCTGAGAACAGGTCAAAGCCTTTCACTGATGTCCCGTTCGTTTTCGTTGATCGGTGATAATTTGAACCTATACTTTTACGCCCGGGCACCCTGTGCATCGACGAATTACTTCTGGCAGCATCAGCTTGTGATCCAGCCGAACGATCGCTACCAACTGCCTTCTTTTCGTCCGGTGATGTAATTCCAAGTAAATCGGCCAATCCCAAATCGATTGATGGCAATTCGAAAATCGATGTATTGGAAGCCGGCACAGGTTCTTCCTTGGGTTTCAATGGCGCCTCCTCGTCAGCGACTACGTTTTCCATCGGTAATATCGCAGGAGGCATATCTTCCGTGGAGTCTTCCATTGGTTCTTCAACGCTAGTTTGGTCTACTATTTCTTCTGGTACTTCCCCCTTACTGTTAACAAGCGGTTCTGAACTGGTTCCAAAGAACAAATTCAAGTCCAACAAATCCAGTTTAGGCAACCCCAGATCAGACAGTTCAAAATCGGCAAGCATCGGCAGGCCTGTCAGGCTATCAACCTCCTTCACCTCTTCCACCACTTCAGCTTTTTCTTCCCCCTTCGCTTCAGCTTTGGCTACAACTTCAGGTTCTGTAGATTCAGATTCTGCAGGTTCAGGTTGTGCAACTTCAGGCTCTGCAGAGTCCGGTACCGCTAGATGCTCCTGCGATTCTAATTCTGCCTTGGCTTCAGGGGAGGCAGCGACAGTCTTCGGCGCCTGTGGCGTCGCTTTTATTTTCAGTCCTGGTGGGGAAGTCTCGCGTTTAGTTGTGGAGCCAGTGCTTGGTATAATCCCGCCAAATGCGTCTTCAAATCCGGACCAGTTTAACTTTGGGAACAAGGTATCTAAACTTGGCAGTTCAGGAAGAGATGCCTCCGTGGTATTTTTTTCTTTGCTCGGTCCATCGTTTTCTTCAACTGCCGGTACCTGTTTTGGGTCCTGAGTGACCTCGTCGGTCGGTTTACGAATAGGTTCGGGATCCACCTCTTTAAAATCACCAATACGATAAATATTGCCATCTTCATCTCGCTTGAACCTCAAGCCATTTTCAAACACACGTTTCGCGTTCCGACTATCTGGCGCTTTTTCAACGACGATCACTTTACCGGAGTCTCCGTCGTCAGATAGCTTAAAACGTACTGCCTGACCGTCCTCTTCAGCACTCAGTTGACCAATACAAAGAACACCTGCGACAGAGCCCAGGACGCTTAATGCGACTAATCCTTTACGTAACGAGAACTTCATCCCCCCAGATTTCATTCTTCTTACTCCGAAAAAGTTTTTTCTTCGATAGTGATCGCGGCAGGCCTTTATCACATGGCATCCCGTGATTGCATAAAACGACCACCCCTTTTAACGTTCGGAATTAGTGGCATTCCCACTGTAGTAACATTTAACGATTTTGAGGAAAAAAACAGCTGTACGATTCGTACCAATTGCGCAGGAGGCTAGCCGGATCCTAGGAAACGCTGGATTTAGATGGTTTTCTATTCAATTCTTCTACCTCTGACACATCGAGGTTTGAGGTAGGTCAATCTTTAAGAATGATATTCCGAAAACCAGTCACAGAATCGCTGAATGCCATCCTCGATACTCACCTGAGGCGTAAACTGCGTCGTAGCTTCTAAGACACTTGTGTCGACGCTTGTGGCCGGAATATCTCCAGGCTGCATCGGCAATAACTCTTTAACAGCCTCTTTACCGAGGTTTTGTTCAATCAATTCTACAAACCGGTTAAGTTCAACCACCTCTCCGCCCCCGATATTCAGAACTCGATACGGCGCGTTGCTTGTGGCAGTGGTTGGAGCGTCACTCGACCAGGCTGGATCAACCGTGGGGCGAGTGTTCAACAAGCGTTTGATTGGCTCAACCACATCGTCTACATAGGTAAACGAGCGGCACATATCACCCGAATTAAACAGCTTAATGGGTTCCCCGTCGCTGATCGCCTTAGCAAAGATATACAATGCCATATCAGGGCGTCCCCAAGGCCCGTACACCGTAAAGAACCGTAAACCGGTCGTTGGCAATCCGTACAAATGGCTATAGCTATGAGCCATCAATTCATTGGCTTTCTTCGTTGCCGCATACAAGCTAATCGGATGATCCGTATTGCCATTCTCAGAGAATGGCAGCTCCGTACTCGCGCCATAAACGCTACTACTGGAAGCATAAATCAGTTGCCCCACGCCTGCATGCCGACAGCCTTCCAAGACATTCATAAACCCCATGACGTTTGCATCGATGTAATCACGAGGATGTTTCAGTGAATGCCGTACCCCAGCTTGAGCAGCTAGATGAACCACGGCATCAAAATCACGTAAAAATATAGCTTTCGCCGCATCAACCTCTACCAAATCCAGTTTTTCAAACTCAAACTGCGGGGACTCTATCAGCTGATTAAGACGGGCATGTTTAATCCGTACGTCATAGTATTCATTGAGACTATCGACACCGTACACATCGATCCCGTCGTTCAGCAAACGTGAGCACAAATGAAACCCAATGAATCCGGCTGCCCCGGTCACCAACACTTTCACAGCGATTTACATCCTTAAAAAACAGGAGCCAACGACATACGTTTAAAACAAGGTATATATAAAAGGTGCCGCTCCGGTACCAGCCGAAATTGCAATAGCAGCGATCAACAACAAAGCAATGACAATCGGAGTCAGCCACCATTTCTTGTTGTGCTTCAGAAACAGAACAAATTCCCGAATCACGCCGATATCACTTTGAGATGCCTGCGATTCGAATTCACTTTTCGAGTCTGTTGAATTCTCTTCTTCTGTCATGGGCCTATCATCTTAAAACTGTTTGAAATACTGAGCGACCGGAGAAGGCTCACCGCGCTCAATCCAATACGATTCAGCATGGCGATCCAACACTTTTACTAACGGGTCCTTACCGAATGTTCGTAACAGCACGCCAATCGGCATGATGCAAAGATAATAAACAGTCGCCATCAATACAAACCCAACAAGGACACCGATAGGGAACGTGACGATCATCAACATGACGAAAATCTTTTTTAACCGCAGCGGATTTATCCATCCCACCAAAGCAATTGCCATTCCAAGCGTTAAAGCAACCAAGCATCCGGAAAACAACTCGGCTTCCCAAAACATGGCGGAAAACACCATGGCAAATATCGGCGTCCACAATCGCCCGAAGGAGGCTAATTGAGAACGTGGTGGATTCTTATTGATTTCGATGAACGCCATCGGCATTACCTTTGTATCTTCCGCTAATCTAACGGAAACTGACTGATGTACTTCTGTCGGGATGCCCGAGCAACCTCTTCAACTCCGGACCGGTCGTCTTTTTTGATGACAAACCGGTCCATGACCAACACATCCATATTGGTACCCATGAAACATCGATAAGCATCTGCTGGCGTGCAAACGATCGGTTCACCGCGAATATTAAAACTCGTATTGACGACCATCGGAGAACCCGTCTTCCGGAAAAATACTTCGAGCAGTGTCCGAAAACGAGGATTAACGCCTTCCGCAACGGACTGCACGCGGGCGGAATAATCAACATGCGTAATCGCTGGCAGAGTCGACCTTACTACTTCGCGTTGATCGACCCCCTTAAGAGCCGCCGCTTCCGAAGACAAATCGAGGCGGTGACTTTCCTTCACGGGAGCTACCAACAACATATACGGGCTGACGGAATCATTTAATTCAAAGTACTCATTGGCATGCTCTTCCAGCACCGCTGGCGCAAAAGGCCGAAACGATTCACGAAACTTAATTTTGAGATTAATCGTCGTCTGCATTTCGCGACTCCGGGCATCTCCTAAAATACTCCGAGCCCCCAAAGCACGCGGTCCAAACTCCATACGTCCCTGCATCCAACCGATGACGTTACCTGCATCCAACAGGCCGGCAACGCTTTCGGCCAAATCAACATCATCCCGGCATTCTGAGTAACTCACCCCTTCGGATTCAAGAAACGCTTTGACTTCTCCAGTTTCGTATGACGGCCCTAATAAACTGCCCCTCTGCATATCAGGCCGAGACACATCCCGTTTATTCTCTAAAAGTTGATGCCAGATAAACTGGGCGACACCTAGTGCCCCTCCCGCATCACCGGACGCCGGCTGTATCCACATATCACTAAATGGACCTTCGCGGAGGATTCGCCCGTTCCCAACACAATTCAGGGCAACTCCACCGGCCAAACACAAGTTGTCCTGTTGGGTAACCCGCTGAGCGAATCCAACCACTTTCAGCATCACTTCTTCGGTTACAAGTTGAATCGAGGCGGCGAGGTCCATATACTTTTGCCCCATTTCACCTTCTGCTTGACGAGGTGGCATACCAAAAAGCTTATGGAACTTCTCACTTGTCATTGTCAAACCCTGACAATAATTAAAGTAAGACATATCGAGTCGAAACGATCCGTCAGCCTTAATATCGATAAGATGGTCTCGAATGAGGTCGGCGTAGATAGGTTCACCGTAGGGCGCAAGCCCCATCAATTTGTACTCACCGGAATTTACACGGAAGCCGCAGTAGTAGGTGAATGCCGAGTAAAGCAGGCCGATGGAATGAGGGAAGTGCAACTCATGGGTAAGGCGAATCCTGTTACCTTCCCCAACGCCAATGGAAGCGGTAGCCCATTCACCAACACCATCGAGTGTGACAATGGCTGCTGATTCAAAGGGAGAAGGAAAGAAAGCACTAGCGGCATGGGATTCATGATGTTCGGTAAAAACAATTCTCTTTTTGTACTGGCCGCCAAGTCCCCTACGAATTTCACGTGGCAAATGCAATTTCTGCCTTAGCCATAACGGCATTGCTTTCGAAAAGGATCTAAACCCGGAGGGAGCATAGGAGAGATAGGTCTCAAGTAACCGCTCAAACTTCATGAATGGCTTGTCATAGAAACCGACATAATCGATTTCTCCCGCTGTAATCCCTGCTTCCTGCAAGCAATACTCAATCGCCTTCGCAGGAAAGGCCGGGTCATGTTTCTTACGAGTAAAACGTTCTTCCTGCGCAGCAGCCAGGACCTGCCCATCGACAACCAATGCAGCGGCCGAGTCATGATAAAAAGCAGATAATCCAAGAACAGTCGTCACTGCCAGAAGTCTCGCAAGTAGAGAAACCAAATAGAAACAAATAAACACAAGGCTACTTCTGAATTCGGCAATTCAAGCGATACCAAGACACGGTACCATGTGTGCATTACGTAATCACAAGCAAAAGAGTTCTAATTGTGCGGTCTACAACAGTTAAAACAGTGAGGGGAAGACAGGGGAGTGCCCCTTAACACCCAGTTCCGCAGACTACCGATTCATTCATTGGCCCGAAGAGTTTCACCGGAACTCGCATTCCAAACTCCTACTAGAGAATTGTCGCCTAACAAAACGAAGCCTAACCTGGCAGAAAATCGGTGATCCGCTTCATGGACTCATCTGTGACAACCAAAACCTGCAAGGTACCTATCCGAACCATCGCCACCCCAAACGGACCGGAGATCTGCCGGACTTCAAACTGAGGTTCTGAGACGGCGGACGCATTTTGATTCAGCACAAACACGACGACCTTTCCATTGCGAGGCGACGAGAAGTCCACCACTAACTGACCGTTGCCAACGGTCGTATGTCTTGCCTTCACTCCCAACGGCATATATTGCTGTAGTGTTTCAACAAGCAACCCAATTTCACCGTCAACCTCTTGCCAGGACTCTTCCTGATCCAATTCGGCCACCCAGGGTTCAATCGTTTGCTGCAGCTGAGCAAACCCGACATCCGATGACTGATCGGAGACAACAAATGGCCAAAGTGTCATTCCAAAGATCACCAAAGCCATCACCACGACAATCTGCAACGACTGCCGACGACGCATGTCCACTGGGGAATTACCATGCACCTGAGCCAGCTTAGGCTGAACGAGGCTGTCTCCGTCCAATTCGTCAGCGGCTCGTCCCAAGGCAGCAACAACTCGCAATGACGACTCTTCCGGCACTGGAATCTCCGCCATGACTTGTGAGATACATTGGTCTAACTTCTGGCTTTGCATCAACTGCTGAGCAAACACATCGGCCTCGGCATCGTCCGTCACTAACAACTCATACAACAAACGTAGCTCTTCCGGCCATTGCTGCAGCGAACGATCTAAGTCCGCATCGCTCCCCAGATACTTTACGAGTTCCAACAAATCTTCTTTAGACAACTGTTCCATTATCAATCTCTTATTGATCGTTTTGCTTTTCCAAAGCAATCAATTTATTTTTCAACATTTTCTTCGCCCTCGACAACCGGCTCATCACCGTCCCCATCGGAATTTCCAACTGCCCAGCAATCTCGCGATAACTTTCCTGTTGCAAATAATGCATTACCACAACGACCCGAAACTGTTCCGGCATCTCAAGCAATGCATTCTGCAAACGTGCAGAATCAATGGATGATTCCAAATCGGGGGTTGGCAATTGAGTCCCATCCAATTCGGCATCCGTAAATACCCATGCCCTGCGTTTACGAAGGTCACCTAAGAAGGTAGTTCTGGCAATCGCCAACAACCAGGATTTCGCTTTATTGGAATCTTTGAGTTGCTCCAATCGCTCAAAGGCTTTCAAAAAAGTCGCCTGCACAATATCTTCGGACCAATCGCCGTCACCGGTCAATCGGTATGCGAAGCGATAGACATCATCGTGAAACCGCTTCACGTATTCGGCAACAATCAGCCGACGTTGTACTCCGATCAAAGAGACATTTGCAGGCTCCGAACCTGAATCCACAGGGGCATCACCAGTCCTCTCAGGAGTCTCGAGCATCGCTTCGATTGAAATCATCGACTGTTTCACAATTTACCGACGTTATCTCTATAAATAATATGATGCGAACGAGGGTGAAATTATTCCCAAATTCTCACAAAAACAATCTCTTGGGAAATCCATTGAATTCATATCGCTAAATACTGCGTTTAGGCCGCGGAACTTTACCTCCCGGCTTCGGAGCACCGGAACGTGCCGCCTGCTTTTTCTTGCGCCGAGCGTTCTTGTCATACGACTTCACATCGACTTCATCCAACGTTTTCCCAATCGAATCCTGCAACTGCATAATACGATCCCTTAAAGCGGCGGCGCGTTCAAATTCCATTTGCTCAGCGGCGGACATCATCTCTTTTTCTAATTCGTTGATATATTCCTGTGTAATATAGACCTGCTCATCCGTTCGCCCTACAGCCACATTAGCTTCACGATGCGCATTGGCTTCCCCTTCGATGCCGTCGTTGATCTTCTTTTCCACCGAACGAGGTGTAATTCCATGTTCTTTATTAAAGGCTTCCTGAATAGCACGACGACGTAAAGTTTCATCAATCGCAGCCTGTAAAGAATTCGTCATTTTGTCCGCATATAAAATAACCTTCGCATTCACATTTCTCGCCGCGCGTCCAATCGTCTGAATCAGGGACGTCTCACTCCGTAAGAACCCCTCTTTATCGGCGTCCAAAATGGCAACCATCGATACTTCCGGAAGGTCTAAACCTTCTCGCAGAAGGTTGACACCAATCAACGCGTCAAACTTCCCTTCACGTAACTCCTTGAGAAGCTCGACTCGTTCAAAGGCATCCAATTCCGAGTGCAACCATCTGGCGGCAATACCTTTTTCAACTAGGTACTGAGAAAGATCTTCTGCCATCTTCTTGGTTAAAGTGGTTACGAGCACCCGTTCTCCCGCTTCAGTTCGCTCACGAATCTGCTCAAGCAGATGAGGAACCTGGCCGGTTGCCGGAACGACCTCCACTTCCGGATCAAGCAATCCCGTCGGCCGAATAATCTGCTCAACAACCTCACCTTCCGTCTTTTCGAGCTCGTAGTTCCCGGGAGTCGCAGATACATAAATAACCGTATTGTTTTTGGATTCCCATTCTTCAAACGTCATTGGGCGGTTGTCCAATGCACTGGGCAAACGAAAGCCATGTTCCACCAGCGTCGTTTTACGACTGCGATCGCCCGCCCACATTGCACGAATCTGGGGAACCGTTACATGAGATTCATCTATCACCAGCATGAAGTCTTCGGGAAAAAAATCGTACAGCGTATCTGGCGGTTGTCCTGGTTTCCTGCCCGACAAATGCCTTGAATAATTTTCGACGCCCGAACAATACCCCACTTCCTGTAACATCTCCATATCGTAGCGAGTTCGAGCATTGAGCCGCTGAGCCTCCAGAAGCTTTCCTTCTTTTTTGAAGTGCTCTAGCTGATCTCGCAATTCATTCCGGATAGCTCGCACTGCTGCTTCGATACGTTGCTCTGGCATGACAAAGTGCTTGGCTGGATAGACAAAGACCTGGTCCAGTCGCTGTACGGTTTCCCCGCTAACAGGATTAATAATAGAAAGCTGATCGATCTCATCTCCCCAAAACTCAATGCGAAAAGCAAATTCTTCGTAACTTGGCCAAATCTCCACACAATCACCGCGAACTCGAAACTTAGAACGCGTAAATTCCACATCATTCCGTTCATATTGGATATCAACCAGTTTCATCAACATTTGATCACGGTCGATTTCCTGGCCTTTGGTAAGCCCAACCATCATCGTCTTGTAATCCTCCGGTGATCCCAATCCGTAAATACTGGAAACACTAGCGATGATGATCACGTCACTACGACTCACCAACGCACTGGTGGAAGCTAAACGCAGACGGTCAATTTCATCGTTGATCGATGCGTCTTTTTCGATATAAATATCCCGCTGGGGAATGTAAGCTTCCGGCTGATAATAGTCGTAATAGCTCACAAAGTAATGCACCGCATTGTTCGGGAAAAAAGCCTTAAATTCCGAGTAAAGCTGAGCGGCCAGCGTTTTATTATGTGAGATAACAAGTGTTGGCTTTTGGATCTCCTGAATCACGTTCGCCATCGTGAAGGTTTTCCCTGAACCAGTCACCCCCATTAAAGTCTGCAGGTTTTGGCCTTCGTGAATACCACGTACAAGCTGTTCGATCGCCTGAGGCTGATCACCTGCTGGCTCAAATGGACTTTCTAATTGAAATTCACGATTTTGCACGAAATGCTGTCTTCCTGTACGGACAAAGAGACTCTTTACCAACCCGCTATTGTAGCAAAACTAATCGGGTTTCCACATTTGCGTTAAGCCTCAATCGTCAAACTTTATCTAAACGGAACAACTGGCAATTTCCTTATAAGGCAAGCTAAAACCGAACCGGCACGCCGAAAATGAGAGCATGTCAAAACCATCTCAGCCACCAGCCAACGACCTAGTCGAGTCCGCGAATCAGCGAGAAAGTGCGGCTGCCGTTCTACTCAAAGAACTAGATGAACGGCAAGAGTCCGTTCTCCAAGAACTCGACGATCTCAATCACAACATTGAAGACCTGATTGACTCCTGGCAAGGTCAGAACAAACAAGAGCAGCAACAGGAATTGCCCCAAGACAGTACCAGTTCATTAAGTACAACGTAATGATTTGCCCGAAGCCTGGCTATCAATTCCAAAGAAGTAAGATCTATAGCCAGTCCAGTCCCAGATCAAGATTAATCGCCGAATGAGTAAGGGCTCCAACACTCACTCGATCGATTCCTGTCCTGCCAATATCAGTTAAGGTTTCTGAGGTCACGCCACCAGAGGCTTCTAACAAGGTTTCAACACTTAGGTCATTACGCATCTGGACCGCTTGCCGTAAGTCTTCCAAGGACATGTTATCAAGTAAGACAATGTCAGGATTGCAGGGAAGGGCAACCGCCAGTTGCTTCAGCGTATCGACTTCAATTTCCACAGGCATATTTAAAACACGATCCGGACCTAAGTTCTCCACAAACTGCCTGGCCTTTTTCAAAACGTCTGC
>Ga0115011_10000361_pt1 | contig 39171 bp, 28 predicted proteins | sample TroAtlMetagenome_2_FD_88705 | JGI IMG/M metagenome (GOLD analysis project Ga0115011, IMG submission 88705) | Marine eukaryotic phytoplankton communities from Atlantic Ocean - Tropical Atlantic ANT8 Metagenome | ecosystem: Environmental > Aquatic > Marine > Oceanic | place: Tropical Atlantic... | reverse complement strand
TGATGATACCGTCCCAGACGCTGTCACCTTGGGCGATCAGGCTGCCGTCGGTATTAAAGCAGCTGTCCAGCGCGGTTGCCGGCCGGTTCTCACCGATACTCTGCTCCGGGTTTTCGCGGATGTTGGTCAACCATTCATCCAGCACCTCCAACGCCATCCAGGTCTGATCGAAGTTACGTTGAGCCTCGGGCTCCTCCGGGTCACTGGTATCGGTGGGACGGGCATCGGTGAACCAGATCACCTGATTATCGGCGTTGCCCATCTTGTTGAGGATGCGCTGACGCGACGAGAACGACTGGTGACTGTTGTGCATGTCCAGCACCTCCTCCAGATAGTGCCGCCAATCGATAACCGGAATGTTCAGCTGCCCGTCAAACACGATGCCCTGCTCGTAGGCCGCATTCATGGCCAGCGGGTCACCCTCGGTACGCGGCGCAGGCGCGATACCGTCGGCGCTGAGGTTCATGTTGCGGCTGCTCCATGGGTCGAAGTTGGCAGCCGTGTGCGGCGGCAGGAACGGCGAGCCCTCCTGCACCATTTCGCTGGGCTGCTTCCAGCCGCCCACCAGCGTATTCAGGCGCAGGAATTCGGCGGGGGTAATCTCACCCCGGCGCAGCGGCAGCAGACCGTATTGCACGCCAACGTTGTCGAACAGCGTGCGCGGCTCACCCTCTTCGTCCACGCCATAGACATTGCGCAGGTCATCAAAGTGCGTCCAGTGCACATCAGCCATGATTTCCGGCGGCTGCATCTGGTCCTGATACGGCGCCTGACCATAGTTCGGATTCATGGTCAGCGGCGTCAGGCCGCGCCAGCCCGGGATGCACTCGGTCATGCCCGGGGCACTGGCATAGCCGAGCGCCAGCTTGTTGTCATACAGCGGATCCGCGTAGGCGTCGGTGGCATGCAAACCCACCAGCAAGCTGCGGTTCTCGGTAGTCTGCCAGCGCGTGTTGCTGCGATCGGTGGCATCCATGTAGTACTCAAGCAGCTCGCAATCGCCGACGTGAATGGTCTGCGTCACCATATCCGGGTAGGAATACTGCGGCACACCCGCGTCGATCAGCCCCGGATGGTTCTGCGAGTAGACATACTGCTGAATCGCCCCGCCCGAGCCACCAATGGCAACCGTGTACTCGGGCACACCGAAGCGCTTGACGAAGTGCTCCTTGGTCATCAGCGCGGTTTCGCCACCCACCTGCAGGTTGTAGTGCGTGCTGGCCCGGGTACCCGTGGAATAGATCACGGCGTAACCCAACCCCAGCACCTCCGGCGTCAGCGCATCGCCACTCGGGCGGCCCTGGCTATGACCAATACCTACACCACCCTGGAAGTGAAACAGCAGGCGACCGTTCCACAGATCGGTGCTGGCAGCATCATCGGCGTCGGCGCGATCGGCCAGGGTGGCAAAGCTGTAGATAAAGCGGTTGAGGGTGCCTACCTCCCGGCGCACCACAAAGTCCACTTCGCGGCCATCGGTCAGGGTCGTGGTGGCCATGTTGGCCGGACGGCTGCGATCAGCCGGCAGCTCGGCATACTCACCCTCGGTGGTCATGTAGAGAAACTGCACCTGCGGCTCGATGCTGCAGTCGCGGCTGTAGCCAACGACGGTTTCGCCCTCGTAGACCGGGAAGCCGCCTTCCTGATTGTCCACCAGCGGCTGGATACCCAGCTCTGCGGCCACGGTACAGACAAAGGGATATTGCTGCGGACCGGAGAAGATCGGACCGGTTTCCGGGTAGGCGGTCAGGGTCATGTTGTAGAGTTCACCGAAGCGGCTGTGGTGCAGCTCCAGGCGATTTTCGCCGAGTGTCAGCCCTTCGATCAGGACCTCCATCCGGCCATTGCGCTCGACCATCCGGGTCGGCTCGATCTCGGTATCGTTGAGCCACAGTTCCAGGTTGTCGAGCTGCTCATCGATGACATTCAGATCGCCCTCAATGGTGACCAGCACGTCATCACCGGTTACCTGATCCAGCGCGCTGGACAACACGCCCAGCGACAGGTCGGGGCGTACCGGGTCATCGGAATCGGAGTCGCTGCTCAGGCACCCGGACAGGGCCAGGGTCAGCAGGCTGAGTGAAAAGACGGGTGCAAGCTTACGCAGGTGTGCCATAAATCATCCCTCTTTGGCAGTGGGCTTTTTGTTCTTCCACGGAAGCGCTGATCAATTCCACACGCCTTCTGCGAGTGCTCAAGCGTGCAGATGCAAGGCGCGATGTGCAGCCGGATGCGGCCCAGCCTGAACGCAACAGGGCATGTTGAATTAATCAGTGCTTCCTTAAGTGCAACGCCCCATGCTAGTGCGGCCCGCGTGATCGAAAACAGGTACAGATTGGTGCATCTGACTGGCACAGATACCCACCTCTACCCAAGCCCGGTCGCCAACTCACCCAGACGTAACAGCTTCTCCCGTACCTGCAGGGTCAGCGGACTACCCACATTGATGCGCAGGAAATCGAAATGCCGAGGCCCAACGGAAAACACACTGCCCGGAAAGATATGGATGCCATCGTTCAGGGCCTGCTGAAACAGATCCCGGGAATCACGCCGCTCCGGCAACCTGAGCCACAGCACACAACCACCCTCAGGCGGCTGCACCCAGGTACCGGACGGAAATGACTGCCGCACTAGCGCCAGCGCATCCAGCGCCTGTTGCTGCAGCTGGCCACGCAACTGAATCAGGTGCTGGGCGTAAGCACCGCTTTCCAGAAACCGCGCCATGACCAACTGCGGCGCGGCCGCAGTGGTGATACTGCTGATCTGCTTCAGCTCGCGCAGACGATCATGAAATCGCCCACCGGCCACCCACCCAAGACGCAGCCCGGGCATGAGTGTTTTCGAAAAGGACGTGCAATAGATGACCATGCCCTGCTGATCAAAGGCCTTGGCCGGCAACGCCTCTCCGGCATAGGCCGTATCGCCCCAGATGTCGTTCTCGATCAGCGGCACCTGATAGCGGACCGCCAGCTCGACCAGGCGCTGCTTGCGTTCGGGCGACATGACAAAGCCCAGCGGATTCTGCGCATTGCACGACACAATGCAGGCCTTGACCTGCCCACGCCGAAACGCCTGCTCCAGGGTATACAGACAAATGCCGTCACGATGATGGGTGGATATTTCCAGCACCCGGCGGTTCAACACCCCCAGCGCCAGCAGGGTGCCATAGTAGGTTGGCGACTCGACAGCCACCACATCGCCCGGCCGACTGACCGCGCGCAGCGCCAGCTCCATGGCCTCCATGCAGCCATTGGTGACCAGAATGTCCTGCTCCTGAATCGCTGAGGGGTAACCGATACTGCGCTGGGACAACTGGCGCGTCAGCCTGGGCAGACCGTTTGGGTGGCTGTAGTCCCAGAGCACACGGGCCTGCCGCCGACTGCTGTCGCGCCACAACCGCATCAGGCGGTCGACGGGCATCAGGCTGGCATCGGGCAAGGCGATCCCCAGATGCAGCGTCTGCTCGGACGTATGCGGCTCCATGTAGCGCAAAATGTCTTCGCTGAGCGAAACCTCAACAGGCAGCAACGGAAAGTGGCTGACGACACCGGTGCTCTCGTTCGCTGGCAGACGCTCGCGCACGTAGGCTCCTGAGCGCTCGCGCACCTCGATATAGCCGTCCAGTTCGAGCTTGCGCAGCGACTGAACCGTGGTGTTGATGCTCACCCCAAAGGCTTTGCTCAATGCCCGCACCGAAGGCAGGCGCTCGCCCGGGGCAAAGCCGCCGCCGCGAATCCGCACCGCCAGCTGTTCGCACAGGGTTTCATACAGAAAAAGGTCTTGAGCCATGGCGTTCCTTGCCCCGCAGCACACCGCGCTGCGAGCATCACTGTTCTTGTAGGTATCCAGCGAGTGTAGTCGGCTCTTGCTGCCGCGCCAACTTGGTGCATATTTCACACCGCCCCCGCTTGACCTCAAGTTAACCTCAGGTTTTAGAGTGCGCAGGTCTCACACCCAACCGCAACCCAAGGACTCGATGCCATGCCCGATCAGCGCCCCACGCAGCCCCTGCAAGCAATCAACCCACCCGGCCTGTACGATCCAACGTCCAACGGCTACTCCCACCTCATGCTCACACCAACCAACGTGCGCTGGCTGTTCGTTGCAGGTCAGGGGGCGGAAGACGTCAGCGGCATACTGCCTGACGACTTTGCCGATCAACTCACGCACTGCCTCAGCAACCTGCAATACGCCCTGGCCGCAGGTGGCGCGCACTTCAGCCAGGTGGCCAAGCTGACCGTTCTGGTGGTTGATCACAGCGAAGCCCGGCTGGCGCTGATCAGCGCCGCACTGGCCAAAGCTGCTGGAGACAACCCGGCGCCAGCCTGCACGCTGATCCCGGTACCGCGTCTGGCACTGGATGGCATGCTGATCGAGATCGACGCGGTTGCCTGCCTGCCCGCCAGCGAGGAGCACAGGGCATGAGCGAGAAGCACGACAGCTATCTGTCCACCGCGACGCTGCTCATAATGGCCACCGCGACCGGCCTATGCGCCGGCGCCAACTATTTCAATCAGCCATTGCTGTCCTCAATGGCCAGTGCCCTGAATATCAGCGAAGGGCTGGCCGCCTCCACCGTTACCCTCTCGCAAGTGGCTTACGCATTCGGCCTGCTGTTTCTGGTCCCGCTGGGCGACAAGCTGGAGCAACGCGGCCTGGCGGTCGGCCTGATGCTGTTGGCCGCAGCCGGGCTGGCGATCAGCGGCTGGGGCGGCAGTTTTTCGCTGTTGATTGTCGGCACATTGATCACCGGCGTGTTCTCGGTTGCCGCGCAAACACTGGTGCCGATGGCCGCCAACCTGTCTGACCCACTACGCAGCGGACGCGCCGTCGGGCTGGTGATGAGCGGCCTGCTGGCCGGAATTCTGCTGGCCCGCACGGCGGCCGGCTTGCTCTCGGAGCTCGGCGGCTGGGAGACGGTGTACCAGGTCAGCGCAGTGCTGATGGTGCTGCTGGCCGCCATCTTGCTGCGCGCGCTGCCGCAGGCGCGGAACCCGGCTCCCAAGAGCTATGCGGCAACACTGCGCTCGCTGCTGAAACTGGCCGCCGAACACCCTCGCCTGCGCTCACGTTCATTGCTGGGTGGTCTGGTGTTTGGCTCGGTCAGCGCGCTGTTCTCGACCATGGCATTGCTGCTGTCGGCACCACCGTTCGGGTTGGGTGACAGCCAGATCGGCCTGATCGGACTGATCGGCGTCGCCGGGGTGATCACCGCCAGTCTGGCCGGACGACTGTCTGATCGCGGCCTGGGCCAAGCCGTCTCGCTGACCGCTATCGGCCTGTTACTGCTCGGCTGGGCCGGGCTGTATCTGGGCAGCGAGCACCTGTTGAGCTTCCTGCTCGCGCTGCTGGTACTGGATGTCGCCCTCCCCGCCGTGCATATCAGCAACCAGAGCGTGATTTACCAACTGGCGCCGCAGGCCCGCGCGCGGGTCAATGCCGTCTATATGACGTGCTACTTCACTGGTGCCTCCAGTGGCTCGGCACTGGGCGTCAGTGCCTGGAGTCATGCAGGCTGGGCCGGCACCTGTGCCGTCGGCGTCGGGTTTGGACTGGCCGCGCTCGCGGTGCTGGCGTGGGACCAGAGCCTCAAGCGAGCCGATTCAGCGCAACAGGCTGACCAGCAGTGCCACCCCCAACCCCAATGAGGTGAGCTGCCAGAACAGCACCGGGTTGCGCTGCAGCAATGGCGCGCGGCCCACCGCCAGCGAAGCGGCGCTGGGCTGACGCAGTTCGAAGACGAATTCTGACAAGTCCTCGAACCGCTTGTACGGATCCAGATTGAGCGCGCGGCGCAATACCGGGTCCAGCCAGGCCGGCAGGCTGCGCTGCGGATCCAGCACCGAGCGATAACGCAGCCGGTGCTGGGCTGCGCGGCTCTGCGCTCGGGCCAGCTCAGCGCCATAGGGCAGCTCGCCACTGAGCAACTGATAGGTGATCACCGCGAGCGCAAACTGATCGGAGCGCGCGGTGCCCTGCTCACCGACAAAGTACTCCGGCGCGCTGTACTGAGCGGTACCAAGACGCGCGCTCGGCTGCTGCACACCGGCCTCCAGCAGACCAGCCACCTGCACAGCACCAAAGTCAATCAGCCGCACGCAACCATCGGCATCGAGCATGATGTTGGCCGGGCGCAGATCCTGATGCAGCATTTCCAGCCGGTGGAAGGCCCGCAGGCCGCGGGCAATCTGTTCGACGATGTCGCGCACCCGCTCCAGCGAGGGTTGCGGGTTGTCCCGCATCCATTGGGCCAGGGTCTGGCCTTCGATGTACTCACACAGGCAATAGAGATAGCTGCGTGGCCGCCCAGCCGACGCGGCCTTCATCACGTTAGGGTTATCAATGCGGCGGGCGACCCACTCTTCGGTTAGTAGACGCTCCAACTGCACCCGGTCGTGCTGTTGCTCAACCGACGGTGCCTTAAGCACCAGCTGCGCACCGCTAACCTGCTCCTGCACCAGATAGACGTGACTGCGCGCACTGGCGTGCAACTGACGAATCACCCGCAGGCCATCGATCACCTTGCCCGCCTCCAGCACCGGCGGCAGCGGCAGGTCGGCAAACTGCCGGTGCAGTTCCGCCGCCTGCCCATTAGGCAGACTGTCGATACGCAGCAACTGCGCGGTCAGGTTGTCGTCACTGCCATTGGCCAGCGCTTCGGCCACCAGCGCATCGGCAGCGCGTTGCAGGTCGCCGTCATGGGCGTCGATCAACTCACCGACGCGTGCCGGGTCAATGAACTCGTAAACCCCGTCCGTTGCCAGCAGGAACACCTCACCCACCTCCAGCGCCAGCGACTGATAGTCGATATCCAGCCGCTCATTAACGCCCAGCGCCCGAGTCGGCTGGCTCTGCTCACCGAGCCAGGCCCGGTGATCGACAGTGAGCTGCTCAAGCCTGCGTCGGTGAACGCGATAGACCCGCGCGTCGCCAACGTGAAAGAGGTGCGCCGTGGTGGATTTGACCACCAGCGCGCTGAAGGTACAGACGTAACCACGATCACGGTCGTAGCGGTACTGGCTGCGTCTGCTTTGGGCGTAAAGCCAGGAGTTGAGCGCGCTGATCACCCGCTCCGCCGCCTGCTTCACCGACCAGGGATCGGCCGTGCAATAGTAATCCTGCACAAAGCCGTTTACTGCCGCCTGCGCGGCCTCCTGACTGACCACGCTGGAGCTGATGCCATCGGCCAGCGCCAGCACCGCGCCCTTGGCTGTCAGTTGCGGCCCGTCAGGAATCTGCGCCGTGCAGTGATCCTGATTCAACGCCTTGCGGCCGGCGCTGGAGCACTGCCCCAGCGACAGCTGCAAGATCGCCATAGCCAACGCGCTCTCAGAGCGCGCGACTGGGTGCAGTGCGGACATGAGTGGTGTAGAGGGTCAGACCGGTAAACGCCAGACCGCCAACCAGGTTACCCAGCGCAGTCGGGATTTCGTTCCAGATCATGTAATCCATGACGGAGAAGTCACCGCCCATGATCATGCCGAAGGGGAACAGAAACATGTTCACCACCGAGTGCTCAAAGCCCATATAAAAGAACAGCATGATGGGCATCCACATGGCGATGGCCTTGCCGCCCACCGTGGTGGAGATCATTGCGCCAACCACGCCCATCGAGACCATCCAGTTGCACAGCATGCCGCGCAGAAAGATCGTCAGCCAGCCGGCCAGACCGTACTCGGCGTAGCCCAGGGTGCGGCTCTCACCGATGTGGGAGATCTTCTCGCCCACCTCACCTGCCGCTGCAGAAAACCCGTATGTGAAGACAAAGGCCATCATCACCGCCACTGTCAGGGCCCCGGCAAAGTTGCCGACAAACACCAGCCCCCAGTTCCGCAGCACGCCTTGTACGGTCACTCCCGGGCGACGGTCCAGCAGCGCCAGCGGACAGAGCACAAAGACCCCGGTAAGCAGGTCAAACCCCATCAGATACAGCATGATAAAGCCGACCGGAAAGAAGGCCGCACCGACCAGCGGCGAGCCAGTCTGCACTGTGATGGTGATGGCGAATACCGCCGCCAGCGCCAGAATCGCCCCGGCCATGTAGGCGCGGATCAGAGTGTCGCGGGTCGACATAAAGATTTTCGACTCACCGGAGTCGACCATCTTGGTCACAAACTCGGTAGGGATCAGGTAAGACATGATTCAACTCTCCAGATAGTGAAACGCGGTGTGGCTGGCGGCTTCAGACCGCCAATCCGATCTCGACCTGATCGCCCTGCAGGCGGACAGGCCACACCTGCAACTGCTGATCGGGGTATTCGACGCACTGACCATCGCGCAGACGAAAGTGCTGTTTGTACAGCGGCGAGGCAATCACCAGCTCGCCCTTGAGCTGGCCGATAATGCCGCGACCAATCACGTTGGCGCCGGATTGGGGGTCACGGTTGGCAATGGCAAACAGTTGCTCTTCGCTGGGCAGGTGGAACAGGGCGACCTGCTCACCGTCGAGCCAGGCCACCACACCGGAGTTGGCAACCAGATCGTCACGGGCGCAGAGCGCGCGCCATTGGGTAGCGGTTTGCGGAGATGTGCTGGAACGGGTCATTGGGCGGCCTCCTCGGCGACGGGAATCAGGTGCAGTTCGGAAGCCTTGACCGGCCGACGCTGGCCGCGCTCCCTGACGAAGTGAATATCCGGGTCCTTGCGCTCGTCATTGACGAAGGTGCGGAAGCGCTTGAGTTTTTCCGGGTCGCTGATGGCGTTGGCCCACTCGCACTCATAGCGGTCGATCACCAGCTGCATCTGGCTTTCCAGCTCGGCGCCCAGGCCCAGACTGTCGTTGATGATCACCTCCTGCAGGTATTCCAGCCCGCCTTCCAGGCTCTCGCGCCAGACCGAGGTACGTTGCAGGCGATCGGCGGTGCGCACGTAGAACATCAGGAAGCGGTCGATGTACTTGATCAGCGTTGCGTCATCAAGGTCGGTGGCGAACAGCTCGGCGTGACGCGGGCGCATGCCGCCGTTGCCGGCCACGTAGAGGTTCCAACCCTTCTCGGTGGCGATCACGCCGACATCCTTGCTCTGCGCCTCGGCGCATTCGCGAGTGCAACCGGACACGGCGAACTTGATCTTGTGCGGTGAACGCAGGCCCTTGTAGCGATCCTCTAGGGTCAGCGCCATACCGACGCTGTCCTGCACGCCGTAGCGGCACCAGGTGCTGCCGACGCAGGATTTCACGGTACGCAGCGACTTGCCGTAGGCGTGGCCGGTCTCGAAACCGGCCTCGATCAGCTCGCCCCAGATATCGGGCAGCTCGTGCAGTTCGGCACCAAACAGGTCGATACGCTGACCGCCGGTGATCTTGGTGTAGAGGTCATATTTCTTGGCAACCTGCCCCAGCACGATCAGCTTGTCCGGGGTGATCTCACCGCCGGCGATACGCGGCACAATCGAGTAGGTGCCGTTCTTCTGCATGTTGGCCATAAAGGTATCGTTGGTGTCCTGCAGCGGGATCAGCCCCGGGTCAGTGATCGGCTGGTTCCAGCAGGAGGCGAGAATCGAACCGACCGCCGGCTTGCAGATGTCGCAGCCATGATGACCACGACCATGCTTGACCAGCAGCTCTTCGAAACTCTCGATGCCCTCGACGCGAACGATGCCGTAGAGCTCCTGACGGGTGTGCGCGAAGTGCTCACACAGGCTCTTGTCGACCTCGACGCCGCGGGCCGACAGTTCGTGCTCAAACACCTGCTTGAGCAGCGCCGCACAACCGCCACAACCGGTCGCCGCCTTGGTGCTGGCCTTGAGTTCGCCCAGATCGGTACAGCCGGCATCGACCTGACAGCAGATCGCCCCCTTGCTGACGTTATGGCAGGAGCAGATGGTCGCGGTATCCGGCAGCGCATCGGCGCCCAGCGTCGGCGCGCCCTCACCGACCGGCAGAATCAGGCTGGCCGGATCGGCCGGCAGCTTGATGCCGTTCAGGGCGTATTGCAGCAGGGTGTCGTAGTAGCTGTTGTCGCCCACCAGCACGGCGCCGATCACTCGCTTGCCATCGGCCGAGACCACCAGACGGCGATAGCTGTTGGTCACATCGTCGATATAGCGGTAGCTGCGCGACCCTTCGGTGGCGCCGTGCGCGTCGCCGATGGAGCCGACGTCGACGCCCAGCAGTTTCAGCTTGGTCGACATGTCGGCGCCGGAGAACGCCTCATGCGGGCGCCCAACCAGCAGCGCGGCCAGGTTGCGCGCCATGCTGTACCCAGGGGCGACCAGACCGAAGACCCGGCCCTGCCAGGAGGCGCACTCGCCGATGGCGAAGATGGCCGGGTCATTAGTACAGAAACCGTCGTCGATCACCACCCCGCCGCGCTCGGCAACGGCCAGCCCGGCAGAGCGCGCCAGAGTGTCCTGCGGGCGGATGCCCGCGGAAAAGACGATCAGGTCGGTTTCCAGTGATTCGCCGTCGGCGAAGTTCATGCGATAGGCGTAATCCTCACCGGCAACGATCTCGCTGGTTGCGCGGGACAGGTGTACGCCAACACCGAGCGCTTCGATCCGCGCCTTGAGCGCCGCGCCACCGTCTTCGTCCAGCTGCACCGGCATCAGCCGCGGGGCGAACTCGACGACGTGCGCCTCCAGCCCCAATGACTTCAGAGCGTTAGCCGCTTCCAGCCCGAGCAGGCCGCCACCGACCACCACACCCCGGCGCGCACCAGACGCTGCGGCACGAATCGCATCCAGGTCATCTAGGGTACGGTAGACCAGCCGCGAATTGCCCTCGGCGCCCGGAATCGGCGGCACAAAGGGGTAAGAGCCGGTGGCCAGAATCAGCTTGTCATAGGCGATGCGGCCGTTGGCGGTCACCACCTCTTGCCGCGCGCGGTCGATCTCGAGCACCGCTTCATGCAAATGCGCCTGCACGCCGTGCTCGCTGTAATAGTCCGCAGCGCAGAGCGCCAGCGACTCGGCATCACGCCCACCGAAGTACTCCGACAGGTGGACACGGTCGTAAGCCCGCTGGCGCTCTTCGCCGAACACGTGCACCTGATAATGGGCGAGTGCACCCTGCTCAACGAGCTGCTCGATGCAATGGTGACCCACCATGCCATTGCCGATGATGATCAGCGTTTCTTTCTTGATCGGGGCGACGAACGCATTCATGGCCAGTCCTCTATCACGGGTCTGCCTTTTTCGGCAGACAACAAAAAAGGCGCCTGCAACTGTCTCCAGTTGCAGGCGCCTTTGCCTTGGATTCTCGAATTGTGCTGCTCGGCTCGGGCGCTGTGCGCCGGCTGCCTGAGCAAGGGGCCTGACTCGCTAGCGGGCCCTGCGAATCTGTTCAGCAACAGCCGTGCCAGCTTTTAATAAAACTCCATAACTGCATATAAGACATTGATAAATAATGACTTAATAAAAACAAACTGATTCGAAAGCAGCCCAGCGGAACGCCCGCCCGCGAACCAGCGCAGTGCATCAAGCCCGCGCCGCGTCCGCAATGGTGCACGCAGCTCCCCGCCGTGCTCGCCCGTTTGGGTGCTTGTTTAACCCGCCTCTGTGCCTAAGATTCGCGATGCACAACGCAAAAATGTCTCCTTTTGTTTCAATACCAGATTCAGCCTTATTGGGGACCGGCCAGCACAACAAAAAGAAGGAATATCCATGCACACGTTGTTCAAACGCGGCCTCGCCGCCCTGACCCTCAGCGCAGTGTTCAGCCTGCCAGCGCTGGCAACCAACCCGATCAGCTCCCCCGACACCATGATCCTCGGCGACTCGATCTTCGCCCTGTCCGGCGATATCCACGAAAACCTGGAAGCGGACCTGGATGAAAACATCGACACCTACGCCCGCTCGGGCTGCCAGCTGACCGGCGGCAACATTCTCTGTTCACGCCTCTACTCGGTCGAAAACCAGTACGCCCGCGCCGACAAGAGCGGCATCCGCACGGTGATCTTCAACGGCGGCGGCAACGACATTCAGCTCAACAGCTGCCGTCCGTCGCTGAGCGCCTGCATGCCACTGCTCAACGACCTGGAAAACCGCATCGCCGCGCTGGTGCAGAAGATGCGCAACGACGGCATCGAAGAGATCATCTTCCTCGGCTACTACAACGCCGTTGGCAGCGCCATCGATCTGCACGACATCAACAACTACAGCATGAACTACAAGGCCGCGGCCTATCCGGGCATGGGTGTGAAATTTGTTGATGTGCGTGCTGCATTTGCCGGCAAGGAGGCTCAGTACATCATCAGCGACGGTATCCACCCGACCGCCGCCGGCTCCCGTGTACTGACTGACAAGATCCTGCAAGTGCTGGATTGATGTTTCGGAAGGGCCGGGTCACCGGACACGACATGTCCCTAGGTGCCGGGCTCTCCTCTCAAACTCAGGGACACGGCTTGCCGTGTCCGCTTGAGCCCCGCCGCCTTGGCGCTCATAATGCACGGCCTCCCCCCTCGTTATTCCGCAGGCCGCCGCATGTTCCGCTGGTTTGAGAACCGTCTTGATCCGTTTCCCGTTGAAGAGCTGAGCGAGCCGCCACGCAAGCTGCTGCCCTTCTGCCTGCACTTCACCAAGGGCGCATGGCCCTACATCATCATGGCCTCGCTGCTGATGGCCGGGATCGCCATCGCCGAGGTCTGGCTATTTGGCTTTCTCGGCAGCATTGTCGACTGGCTGTCGGAGCAGAATCGCGAGACCTTCCTGCAGACAGAAGCATGGAAACTGGCCGGCATGGCCTTTGTGGTGCTGGTTGCCCTGCCAACGTTGATCTTCATCAACAGCCTGATGACCCATCAGACGCTGATGGGCAACTACCCCATGCGCATCCGCTGGCTGGTGCACCGCTATCTGCTGAAGCAGTCGATGGCCTTCTATCAGGACGAGTTTGCCGGACGCATTGCCACCAAGCTGATGCAGACGGCGTTGGCGGTACGCGAGTGCGTGATCAAGCTGATCGACGTACTCAACTACATCTGTGTGTATTTCATTGGCACCCTGATCTTGGTCGGTTTTGCCGACTGGCGCCTGACCTTGCCGATGCTCGGCTGGCTGGTCGGCTATATCCTGCTGATGCGCTATTTCATTCCGGTGCTGGGCCAGGTCGCCAAGGTACAGGCCGATGCCCGGTCGGTCATGACGGGCCGCATCGTCGACAGCTATACCAACATCCAGACGGTCAAGCTGTTCTCCCACGCCCGCCGCGAATCGGCCTATGCGCGCGAGGGCATGGACCAGTTCATGGTCACCGTATACAAGCAGATGCGGCTGGTCACCACCCTGTACAGCCTGCTCTACGTGCTCAACGCCCTGCTGTTGCTTGGCGTTGCCGGCCTCGCGCTGTGGCTGTGGGTGCAGGATTCGATCAGCGTCGGTGCGGTGGCCGTGGCGGTCGCGCTGGTGCTGCGCCTGTGGGGCATGTCGCAGTGGATCATGTGGGAGCTGTCCGCCCTGTTCGAAAACATCGGCACGGTGCAGGACGGCGTCAACTCTATCTCCCGTCCGCAACTGGTACTTGACCGCCCGAACGCAGCGCCGCTAGTCGTGAGCCTGGGCGACATCCGGTTCGAGAATGTCAGCTTCCACTACGGCAAGGGCAGCGGTGTGATGGAGCAGCTCAACCTGCACATTCGCCCAGGTGAAAAGATCGGTCTGGTCGGCCGCTCAGGCGCCGGCAAATCCACGCTGGTCAACCTGCTGCTGCGTTTCTATGACGTCGAGGGCGGTCGCGTGGTAATCGACGGCCAGAACATCGCCGATGTGCAGCAGGACAGTCTGCGCGAGCACATTGGCATGGTCACCCAGGACACCTCGCTGCTGCACCGCTCGGTACGTGACAACATCCTCTACGGCCGCCCGGATGCCGATGAACCGATGATGCACCAGGCCGCGCGCAACGCCGAGGCCGATCAGTTCATTACCGAGCTGGAAGACGCCAAGGGCCGCCGCGGCTTTGATGCCCACGTGGGCGAGCGCGGCGTGAAGCTGTCCGGCGGCCAGCGCCAACGGATTGCCATTGCGCGGGTAATGCTCAAGGACGCGCCCATTCTGATTCTCGACGAAGCCACCTCGGCGCTCGACTCGGATGTAGAAGCAGCGATTCAGGAGAACCTGAACCGGCTGATGGACGGCAAAACCGTTATCGCCATCGCCCACCGCCTGTCCACCATCGCGCAGATGGACCGACTGGTAGTACTGGAACACGGCAATATCATCGAGCAAGGCTCCCACGCCGAGCTGATCGAGCAAAACGGCGTCTATGCTCGCCTCTGGGCGCGTCAGTCCGGTGGCTTTATTGGTGAGGAGCTGGAGGAGGCTGGGCAGCCGGCGTGAGGTGGCGGGGCATTTGTCGCAAGTGGATATTCTCGCCCCCCCGTTTTCAGCTGTTTGTCGATGGAGCTTCCCGATTCGCTTTTCGCCTTCGCCGGCGAGCCAAAGGGGGCCGCTTGCCCGGCCCCCCAAAGGGAAGCGCTAACCCATTTCATATGCCCTCTGCGAGCGCTCAAGCATGCAGATGCAAGGCGCGATGTGCAGCCAATAGTGGTTCTATTGGCAAACAGCGCAACGCAGTCAGATGCGCGCTTGAGCGCTCGCCCTGCGGGGCGCTCAGGCCGGTTCGCACTCTGCGTTGTAGTTTCTCGACAGGTCCCGACATACCTTCGAAACCACGCCTTGATTGCGGACCGGCCTGCGCGCCAGAGGGCATGTGAAATGGGTTAGCGCTTCCCGGAATCCCCCCGGGCACCCGACTACGCGGCCCTTCGGGTTCACTGCGTTGCTCGGGCTAACGGGGGTGGCCGGCGAGGGAGTCATAAAACTCGTCGCTGCGCTCCTCAGACATCCTATGACTCTTTTTCCCGTCAGCCCTGCGCTACTCGCCCGCGTAAACGGGGAGTGGCACCGTGCATTCTTCAACAGCGATCGCACTTTGTTACCTGCGGCATTGCGTGGAGTACCTCGGGAAGCGCGTAGCACGTAAATGACAGAGACCATTTATCCCCCGACATAACCCCGCCTGATTGCACCCACAAACGCCGTCAACCAAGACTAGAATCGGAGCAAAACAACAACAAGGAAGCTCCAATATGACGTTGCGCCTTCGCACCCTTACGCTCGCCGGACTATTCAGCCTTGCCCCTCTGGCGTTAGCCACCAACTACTCCGCACCCGAACAGATTGTCGCCCCCTCTCCTTTCAAGGGCGTTCACGGCCTGGCCATCGACAAGCAGGGCCGTCTGCTCGCCGGCAGCGTGGTCGGCAACAGCATCTATCAGGTCGACATCGACAGCGGCGAAGTGAGCACCTTGATAGACCCGGACGATGGCCAGGCTGACGACATCGCCATCGGCCCCAACGGCGAAATGGCCTGGACCGGGTTCTACTCCGGCCGCCTGCTGTATCGAGAGAACGACGACGCCCCCATCCAGGTGCTGGCAACCGGCCTGCCCGGCATCAACTCGCTGGACTTCAACGACGAGACCGGAGCGCTGTACGCCAGTCAGGTGTTCCTCGGTGACGCGGTCTGGGAGATCGACCGCACGGGACAGCAGCCACCAAGGCAGATCGCCAAGGACATCGGCGGCTTCAACGGGTTTGAGGTCGGCAGCGATGGCTGGCTGTACGGACCGCTCTGGTTCAAAGGTCAGATCGTGCGAATCAACCCGGCTGACGGCGACATCAAGGTCATTTCCAGCGACTTCACGATCCCGGCCGCCGCCAATTTCGACTCCAAAGGCAACCTCTACGCCATCGACACTTTCCACGGACAGCTCAAACAAGTCGATCAAAACAATGGGCAAACCCGCCTCGTTGCCCAGCTCGACAGCTCACTGGACAACCTGGCACTGGACGCCCAGGACCGTATCTACGTCTCCAACATGGCCAACAACCGCATCACGCAGGTCAACCCGCAGACTGGCGATACCCGGCAGATCGTCGGCGGCGACCTGGCGGTGCCCGCCGGGCTGGCCCTCAGCGAAGATGGCAAAACCCTTTATGTGGCCGATGTCTTTGCCCTGCGCGCGGTCGATACCGACAGCGGCAAGGTGACCGACCTGCGCCGCGCCCATGGCTCGGATGCCGAATACCCGATCAATATCAGCCTGGGCCGCGAGCGTCTGCTGGTGACCAGCTTCTCGACCGGCACCCTGCAACTGATCAGCCGCAGCGACAACAGCACCCTGGCCATGGTCCACCATTTGAACGCGCCCTCCGCGGCGGTAGAGCTGGAAGACGGCAGTGTGCTGGTCAGCGAAATGGGCAGCGGCAAGTTGCTGCGCCTGTCCGGGCCGGAACTGGCGCAGCGCAGCGACGCAGCGAGCGGCCTGCAGGGGCCGGTGCAGATGATTCGGGGCCGCGACGGCATGGTCTACCTGACCCAAATGAACGGCGAGCTGACCCGCTTCGACCCCGAGAGCGGTGCGCTCAATACCCTGGCCAACGGTCTGCAGCTGCCGGAGGGGCTGGCCGAACTGCCGGACGGCCGGCTGCTGGTCGCCGAGCCCAGCGCACAACGACTGCTGATCATCGACCCGCAAAGCGGCGCGACCGAAGTCGCCGCCGACAACCTGCCCATCGGCCTGAAACCCGGCCCCGGCATGCCGCCCACCGGCCTGCCGACGGGCCTGGCTATCGATGCGCAGGGTCAGATCTTCTTCCCTTCCGATATCGACAATGGCCTGTATCGCCTTGCTCCGAACTGACAACCAGCGCGCCGAGATGGCGAGTATGGACCGCAAGAGGACGGACCAAGGCCGCATCAGCAACAATCACTCAAGCCAAACGCACAGCGCCCCCGTTTCAGGGGCGCTGTTGCCCAAGCCATGCACCGACCGACGCGCTAAGTGTGTCTCGATATGTATGGCAAGCGGGCCGGTGAAGCGCTCCCACTGCCTCGATCAGTGCCCTCGACGCGGTAAACCGCCACCCGCAAGACGCTACTTGCGACAACACAGCCTCTCAGCAAGACCGCATCAATACAGGCGTTGCAGACAGTTGGTGGACGGGCTAGGCGTGCACAGGGGCAAGGATACCTTGTGCTCCGAGACTGCATCCTCTGCCCCCGGTGACAGCCCGATAGCAGCGTATTACCAACCCGCTGCTGATAACGTACGCGGAACAATTCCAGGTGCGGCTAGTCCATTTATGCATATTGAACTGGCAGCCTCAGGAGACTACCCATGCCTGCAACCTTGAAAACGCTGTTTATTCCCACCGCTCTTGCCCTTGCCGCCGCATTGCCGCTGTCCGCCAATGCCGATACATCGCGCAACCTCGGCTGGATTGAACAGGGCGTTATCGAACCCGCAGACATGACCGTCAAATTCAAGCTGGATACCGGCGCGCTGACCTCCTCCATGCACGCCGAAGACATTGAGCGCTTTGAACGCGACGGTCAGCCTTGGGTGCGCTTCAAGGTGGCACTGGAAGACTTGAAGTCCGAGAGCATCATCAGCGAGACCTTTGAGCGGCCGCTTGAGCGCGATCTGCGCGTGCGCGGCGCCGGCGGCTCGGAAGAGCGTCCGGTTGTGCGCATGGACGTGTGCATTGCCGGCGAGCGTCTCAACGAAGAGTTCTCCCTGCGAGACCGCAGCAATATGCACTACCCGGTGCTGCTGGGACGCCGCACATTGGACAATCTCGGTAATGTCGACTCCAACCTCACCTACACGGCCGAGCCGGACTGCGGCACAGACAACGCCTGATCACGGCCCAGGGCGGACCTCGGCCAAGGTCCGCCCGCCCGCATCACCGGCTGCGTAGCTGGTCTACTTCCTGCGCCATGCGCTGCAACGCCGCTTTTACCTCAGCATCGGCCCTGACCAGGTTGATCCGCAAACAATCCCGATACTTGCCAGACGCCGAGAACACCACCCCCGGCGCGATCTGAATACCATTGCGCTGCAGACGGGCGTTGAGCTTGACGCAGTCCACTCCCTGCAACTCGATCCACAACACAAAGCCGCCCTGCGGGCAGCTGACGGCGATATCTGCCGGAAAAAGCGATTGAATCCAGCCCAGGATCACCGCCAGGTTACGCTGATAAAGGCGTACCGCCTGACGCAGGTGACGCTCGTAGCCTCCCCTCTCAATGAAGCGTGCCACCGCCAGCTGCGGCACGGTTGCAGTAGCACCGGTCGACACAAACTTCATGTGCAAGGCCTGTTCACGATAGCGTCCGGGGGCAATCCAGCCCAAACGCAATGAAGGCATCAGCGTCTTGGAAAAGCCGCTGCACAGCATCACCCTACCGTCCTCGTCCCACGACTTGATGGTTCGCGGCCGCGGCCCGGTATATGCCAGGTCGCCATAGACATCATCTTCGATGATCGCTACGTCAAAACGCTGCGCCAGACGGACCAGCGCCTGCTTGCGCTCATCGGGCATGGTGAAGCCAAGCGGGTTGTTGTTGGTCGCAGTCAGCTGGATAGCCTTGATCGGCCACTGCTCAAGGGCCAGCTCCAAGGCTTGCAGGCTGATACCGCTGCGGGGGTCGGTAGGCAACTCAAGCGCCTTGAGCCCGTGGGCCTTGAGCGTCTGCATACTGCCGTAAAAGCTGGGCGAATCCACCGCCACCACATCGCCCGGAGTCGTCAGGGTGCGGATCGCGATGGAGAGCGACTCCTGGCAGCCTGAGGTGATGACAATGTCGTCCTCATGCAGCGACGTACCGGCCGCCCCGGCCAGCCGCGCCAGCTGCCGTCTCAGGGCGAGACTGCCGGCCAGGGTGTCGTAGTTGTCCAACGCCGGCTCGTTGCGCCGATACAACGCCGACAGCTCTCGGCGCAGCGGCTTCAGCGTAACCGCTGTCAGATCCGGTGAACCGCTCCCCAAGCGCAGGCCGGCCTCGTGCTCAGCCTGATTGACCAGGGCCAACACCTCGTCCCACTGCGACACATCCAGCGGGCGCTGCGCCGGCCGGCTTGGCGCTGGCAGCAACCCGTGACGCCGGCGCGCCTGCATAAAATAGCCGGACTTGGGCCTGGCCTCGACCAGACCTGCCGACTCGAGTTCGGCATAGGCCGTCTGCACCGTGGAGACGCTTACCGCAAACTCGGCGCACAACTCGCGGATCGAGGGCAGACGGTCGCCCGTCCGGTACAGGCCATGATCCATACGCTGCTGCAGCGCAGCAGCCACCCGCTCATAGCGTTTCATTACAGCCTCTCAACACACGCCAAAAAACCAGTACAGATAACGCCCGCAGGCGGAATACAGCCGCCATTTTCCGCCATCTGTATCAATAAAAAAAAGGAAACCTGAATCTGTATCAAATTCAGCACCTTCCTTACAGTGGCGTCAAGCATCGCTAGAGGATGGAACATGACCACACACTGGCTCACCCAGCTACGCACTGGCCTGCGGCGCAGGCAGACCTGCCGCCGACTGCTACGCCTGGACGACCGCCTGTTGGCTGACATCGGTCAGGATCGGGCAGCACTGGAACGCGCCCTCAAACAACCGCTGCTGCGCAAGCGAGGCTAATCTGCCCTTACCAGAACGGGCTGAATTGAGTAGGCTCTGCGCTTTCTCTCAGCCGGATCCACGCCATGCATGCCACCGACCCACTTGACCTCGACAGCCGCTATCGTCTCGCCTGCCAACTGGCGCGTGAAGCGGCGCAGCGGGGACTGCAGCTCTACCGTCAACGCGAACAGCTGGCCGTCGAGCACAAGGACGGGTTCAGCCAGGATGTGGTCAGCGCCGCCGATCGAGAACTGGAGGAGTTCATCAGGGCCGAGCTGATGAGGCAGTTCCCGGCAGACGGCTTTGTCGGTGAAGAAACCGGCGCCGAGCGCCTGGATGCGCGTTGTGTCTGGGTGATTGATCCGATCGACGGCACCGCCTGCTTCCTGCACGGGCTGCACAACTGGTGTGTGTCGGTTGGCCTGTTGGTTGATGGTGTTCCTGCCATCGGCGCCGTCGCAGACCCGAACCACGATGAACTCTTCCACGGTGGTCGCGGCATTGGCGCCTGGGTCAACGATCAGCCGCTGCGTGTGAGTGAGGCACAGGATCTGCGCGCCGGCCTGCTGGGTGTGGGCACCTTTTATGCCGAAGGCAAACAGCACTTCATGCCCTTTCTGGGCAAGTTGCTCGATGCCGGCGGGATGTTCCTGCGCAACGGCTCAGGCGCGCTGATGACCGCGTATGTCGCAGCCGGGCGCTTGCTCGGCTACTACGAGACCCGTCTGAAGAGCTGGGATTGCGTTGCCGGGCTGGCGCTGCTGGCCGAGTCCGGCGGGCGCAGCAATGACTTTCTGCGCGGCGACGGGCTGCTCTCGGGCAACCCGTATCTGGTGGCCTGCCCCGGCGTCTACGATCAGGTTGCCGCGATGATCGGCCCGTCACTGGACGCGCAATAGCGCCCTACAGCGACAGCTCCACCGCCTCACCAGGGTGGTCGCTGGGCTCGGCCTCCTCGACACGGTTACGGCCAAGGGCCTTGCCGCGATACAGTGCGCGATCCGCGCGGGCAATCGCGCTGCTGAAACTTTCCGGTTCCTCCATCTGGCTGATACCCGAGCACAGGGTCACCTGACGCAACCCCGGCTGCAGATCGCTCCAATCGAGCGCGGCGACAGCGGCCCGTATGCGCTCAGCCGCTATCCGCGCTTGAGCCGGATCCGTCTCCGGCATGACGACCAGAAACTCTTCGCCGCCCCAACGGCCAACAAAATCCTGCTCGCGGCCCTGCTCACGCAGCAAGGCGGCGACGCGCTCAAGCACCCGGTCACCCAGCTCATGTCCGTACTGGTCGTTGATTTCCTTGAAATGATCCAGATCCATCAGCATCAGCGTCAGGTTGCGTGGTTGACGCTGCTCGCGGGCCCGCAGCTTTTCAGTCAAGGCGACCATATGCCGACGATTGAACAGCCCGGTCAAGGGATCAGTAGTTGCCATGCGCGCCAGCCGGCGATGGGCGCGAGTGACCGTGATCACGTAATACATGGTCAGGTAGGCAAACATCAGAAAGACAACGGTGAAGTTGAAGATGTTGACGTACAGCAGCGCTCGATCGGACACCGGTTGCAACGGCTCAATCAAGCTCATCAGCACATAGAGTCCAACGTAATAGGCCCACAGGCAGATGGCCAGAATCCAGGCACTGCGCAGGTGCATGCTGGCGAACAACGCGGGAATGAACATCAGCAGGAAATAGTGGAACCCACTGTCCCAGCCGATCAACACCACACCAAGCGCGGCGTGCACCAGCACTTCGATGCGAATCAGCATCACCGCCAGATAGTTGCGCCGTTGGCGAAAGGCGCGGTAGGCGTAGGCGTACATACCGACACTGATGACGTTGATCCAGGCCAGAACCGGTGATCCCAGCCAAAGGAAAATGGCAAAAAAACAGATATCGACCGTTGCCGCCAACTGGCAGCAGCGCATGGACAGATCCCAGAACTCCGGCCGTTGCTCGCTACGGTGAATGTTCGCCTTATTGTTATCTGGCATGCCTGATCGTTCGCTCCTGAACCCGTAGCACTGCGTCGGAAAGATGGCCAGTGTAGGCTGGCGGTTCGCCAAGGCCAAGCCGGTTTTGCGCCATCATATTGCAATTAGGGAGCTTTATCGGCCGCACCAGACAATAGATTAGATATTATTTCCGCCAACAAAAAAGGCCGCCTGGCGGCGGCCTGGGATAACGACGGATCAGCCGTTGCTGGGGAAGGCGAACTGCGCGGCCTCATGGCTGGCGCGCTTGGGCCAACGTTGAGTGATCGCCTTGCGGCGGGTATAGAAACGCACCCCGTCCGGACCGTAGGCATGCAGGTCACCAAACAGCGAGCGCTTCCAGCCGCCAAAGCTATGGTAGGCCACCGGTACCGGCAGCGGCACGTTGACACCCACCATACCCACTTCAATCTCATCGCAGAACAGACGCGCCGACTCCCCGTCACGGGTGAAGATGCAGGTGCCGTTGCCGTACTCGTGATCATTGATCAGCTGCATGGCCTCTTCCAGGCTGTTGACCCGCACAACGCACAATACCGGGCCAAAAATCTCTTCCTGATAGATGCGCATCTCGGGGGTCACACGATCAAACAGGCAACCGCCGAGGAAGAAGCCCTCTTCGTGACCATCAATGCTCAAGCCACGGCCATCGACCACCAGCTCGGCACCGGCGCTCACACCGTCCTCAACATACCCGGTCACCTTGTCCAGATGCTGACCGGTCACCAGCGGCCCCATATCCAGGCCACAGGTAGTGCCTGGGCCGACTTTCAGCGCCTTGATCTGCGGCACCAGTTTCTCGACCAGCGCATCCGCCACCTGATCACCCACACAGACAGCCACCGAAATGGCCATGCAACGCTCGCCGCAGGAGCCGTAGGCTGCGCCCATCAACGCGCTGACGGCGTTATCCAGATCCGCATCGGGCATCAGTACCGCGTGGTTCTTGGCGCCGCCCAGCGCCTGCACCCGCTTGCCGCGCTTGGTGCCTTCGGCGTAGATGTATTCAGCGATCGGGGTAGAGCCGACAAAACTCAGCGCCTTGACCTCCGGGGCTGCGATCAGCGCGTCTACCGCCTGCTTGTCACCGTGCACAACGTTCAGCACCCCATTGGGCAGACCGGCCTGATGCAGCAGCTCGGCAATAAACAGCGTTGAACTCGGGTCACGCTCGGAGGGCTTGAGGATGAAGCAGTTACCGCAAACGATGGCCAGCGGATACATCCACAGCGGCACCATGGCCGGGAAGTTGAACGGGGTGATGCCGGCCACCACACCAACTGGCTGAAAGTCGCTCCAGGCGTCGATATCCGGGCCAACGTTGCGGCTGTATTCCCCCTTCAGGATTTCCGGTGCTGCGCAGGCGTACTCAACATTCTCGATACCGCGCTTGAGTTCACCAACCGCATCTTCAATGGTCTTGCCATGCTCGGCGCTGATCATTTCGGCAATGGTGTTTTCGTTCTCTTCCAGCAGTTGCTTGAAGCGGAACATGATCTGCGCGCGCTTGGCGGCCGGCGTGCGACGCCAGGCCGGGAATGCGGCCTTGGCCGAGTCAATGGCCTGCTGGATGACGGCGTCGTCAGCCAGCGGCACCTGACCACTGACGGTGCCGGTGGACGGGTTGAATACGTCAGCGCTACGGCCGGTACCGGCCACCGGATGGCCGTCGATCAGATGGGTAATATTGCTCATCACATAACTCCTGAATGGGTCACGCGGTGCCATCGGGCACCCCGGTTGAAGCTCAATCCAATGTGTTCAGTACGCTGCCAACCGCATCGAACACGCGGTCCAGGTCTTCGGGGCGGGCATTGAACATGGGCCCGAACTGCAGAGCGTCACCGCCAAAGCGCACGTAAAAACCGGCCTTCCATAACGCCATGCCGGCTTCAAAGGGCCGGATGGTCGGATCGCCGCCGCGCGGGGCCAGCTGAATGGCGCCAGCCAAACCACAATTGCGGATATCCACGATGTGCTTTGCTCCCTTCAGGCCATGCAGCATGGACTCAAACTGCGGCGCCAGGTCGGCTGCCTGCTGAATCAGGGCGTCATCCTCCAGCAGCTTCATGGTCGCCAGTCCGGCGGCGCAGGCCACCGGGTGCGCCGAATAGGTATAGCCGTGGCCGAACTCGACTGCGTGCTCCGGCGTGTTCTGCTGCATGAAAGCCTGATAAATTTCCCCAGTAACCGCCACCGCCCCCATGGGAATGGCGCCATTGGTAATCTGCTTGGCCAGGTTCATGATGTCCGGGGTAACGCCAAAATACTCGGCCCCCGTCCAGCGCCCAAGTCGCCCCAAGCCGGTAATCACCTCGTCAAAGATCAGCAGAATATCGTGCTGATCGCAAATCTCGCGCAGGCGCTGCAAGTAACCCTGCGGCGGCACAATGGCACCGGCCGAGCCAGACATCGGCTCAACGATTACCGCAGCAATGTTCGATGCATCATGCAGCTCGATCAGCTTGAGCATCTCGTTGGCCAGCTCGACACCACCGGTCTCGGCCATACCGCGGGTAAAGGCCATGCCCGGCTGCAGCGTGTGCGGCAGGTGATCGGCCTCCATCAGCTGACCAAACATCTTGCGGTTGCCACCGATCCCACCCAGGCTGGTGCCCGCGATATTCACACCGTGATAACCACGGGCACGGCCGATCATCCGCGCCTTGTTTGGCTGGCCCTTGAGGCGCCAGTAGGCCCGCGCCATCTTCACCGCCGTATCAGCACACTCGGAACCGGAGTTGGTAAAGAACAGGTGATTCAAGTCACCCGGCAATTTGGCCGCCACCTGCTCGGCCAGCTGAAACGACAACGGATGACCAAACTGGAAACCGGGCGAGTAATCCAGCGTGCCGAGCTGTTTCGCCACCGCCTGCTGGATCTCGCTGCGCGAGTGCCCTGCCCCGCAGGTCCAAAGGCCAGACAGACTGTCGTAAATGCGACGGCCATCAGCGTCAGTCAGCCAACTACCCTCGGCGGCGACAATCAGGCGCGGATCACGATGAAAGTTGCGGTTGGCGGAAAACGGCATCCAGTGCGCATCCAGTTTGAGCTGGCTGGCAAGCTGTTCGGTGCTGTGGTCTTGCATGGTGGTGCCTCACGATAAGTCGGCAAAAGGCGCGTCTACGCCAGTGTTTTCAATGCACATACGTTGCCACAGCAAAAGTTATGATAAAACATGACTTTTTATACCTTCAGTTTGGCAACTACTAAACTATGAAAAACCGTCGCTCTACGCCTCTGGCCCAGTTGTCAGATATTGATCTGCGCCTGCTGCGCGTGTTCCGCACAGTGGTTGAATGCGGCGGCTTTTCCGTGGCTGAAAGCGTACTGGGCATCGGCCGCTCGGCCATTAGCCAGCAAATGAGCGACCTGGAGCAGCGCCTGGGCTTGCGCCTGTGCCAGCGTGGCCGCGCCGGCTTTGCCATGACCGAGGATGGACGCGAGGTGTATCAGGCGGCGCTGCAATTGTTCTCCGCGCTGGAAAACTTCCGCACCGAGGTCAACGGGCTGCACCAGCACCTGCGCGGTGAACTCAACATCGGACTGACCGACAACCTGGTCACCATGCCCCACATGCGCGTTACCCACGCGCTGGCAGGTCTGAAAACACGCGGCCCGGACGTGCGCATCCAGATCAGCATGTCGGCGCCGGGACAGGTTGAACAGGGCGTACTCGATGGCCGCCTGCATGTCGGCGTAATTCCACAGGTAGGCGCTCTCTCCGGACTGGAGTACCAACCGCTATACAGCGAACGCGCCGAACTGTACTGCGCCGCTGGCCACCCCCTGTTTGAGCTGGAAGACAGCCAGCTTACTCGACAAGAGCTGCAGCGCCACGATGCCATCTCCCCCAGCTTTCGCGTACCCGCCGAGGTGCAGGAGCAGTTTCAGCAGTTGCGCTGCACCGCCACGGCATCCGACCGCGAGGGTATTGCCTTTCTGTTGCTGACCGGTCACTACATCGGCTACCTGCCAGACCACTACGCCGCCCAGTGGGTTACCAGTGGCCGCATGCGCGCGCTTGATCCCGCTCGCTATTACTACGATCTGGTGCTGTCCGCGGTGACACGCAAAGGTCGGCGCCCGCACCTGGTGCTGGAGAGTTTCCTTGATGCCCTGGCTGGCGACACGTCCGCCAGCTGATCTGCAGCAAGGCCGCTGATCGGCATCACCAACCTTGCCGCAGCCGACTTAGGAAGCACTGATTAATTCCACACGCTCTCTGCGAGTGCTCAAGCGTGCAGCATTAATCAGTGTTTCCCTAATCCGTTCCGCCTAACTCGCAACACCCACACCCCCAGCTGCCCGCACACAGGGCCAGACAGCAGAGTTCCTGAAAAAAGCCTTGACCGCCTTAGAATGATGAGCGACATTTAAATTACATTAACACCATCATATAAATTTGGAGCACCGCCATGACCAGCCAGCACGCCAGCGTCGCCCCTTCATCCGCACTCGACAGCGCCTGCCGCGCTTTCAGCGTGCCGCAACGTATTCAGGCCAACAGTCTGGAGCGCAGTTTGCTGGCTCAGGCTCAGCACAGCGTGCTGCCCTTCGAGGACGGCGATATCGCCCTGTGGCGCTTTGGACTTGGCCCCCAGGTGTTGCTGGTACATGGCTGGGACAGCCGCGGCTCTCACCTGGCTGGCTATGTCGAACCACTGGTACGCGCCGGTTTCGCGGTCACGCTGTTTGACCTCCCGGCCCATGGCGACTCAGGCGGCGAGCTGAGCAGCCCGGTACACGCAGGCCGCGCACTCTCCGCCGTGGCAGAGAGTCTTGGTCCCATCCACGGTATCATCGCCCACTCGCTTGGCTCGGCCGCCTCGTTGATGGCCTTCGCCAACGGCCTTCAGGTCAAGGCCAGCGCCCACCTCTGCGGCCCCTCCTCGCTCACACCGATGGTCAAACTGCAGGCCTTGGGATACCGATTGGATGCCCAAGAGCAACAGCAATTTCATGCCTGGGTGGAACAGCACATCGGCTGCGAGACCAGCGCTGCAGACATCGACGCCCTGAAGCACGGCTTGCAGCATCCGGGGCTGATTCTGCATGACCCGGCAGACCGCGTCGTACCCTTCGCCGCCTCGAAAGACCTGCACAAACACTGGTCTGCCGCCGAGCTGGTCGAACTGGAGGGGCTGGGCCACAGACGCATCCTCACCGACCCGCAAGTGATCGACCGCTGCTGCGCGCTGCTCATCAGCGCCCTAACAGCCGGTGCCCGCGCATGAGTACCTCAACCGGCAACCTGGTGCTGCTCTCCGGCCTGGCCGCCATAGGCACCCTGTCGACCACCATCATTCTGCCGTCCTTCCCCGCAATGGCCACGGCGCTGAATGCCAGTGCCGACGAGATGGCACTGACGCTCAGCAGCTTCTTCATCGTGTTTGCCCTGGGACAATTGCTGGTCGGGCCACTGTCTGATCGCTATGGTCGTCGACCGCTGATTCTCGGTGGCCTGACCCTGTTTGTGCTCGGCAGTCTGCTCGGCGCCTGGGCGAGCGACCTCAACACCATGATCGCAGCCAGAGTGACGCAGGCCGCGGGCGTGTGCGCAGCATCAGTCCTGGCGCGTGCGGTGGCTCGTGACCTGTATGACGGCCCGCTGCTGGCCAAGGCACTGGCCTTCATCATGGTCGCCATGGCTGCCGCGCCCGGCTTCTCTCCCCTGCTCGGCAGCCTGATCGACAGTCAGTTTGGCTGGCGCACCAGCTTTGTACTGGTGGCCCTGGCGGGGCTCGTGCTGATCATCAGCCACAGTTTGTTCATGGGAGAGAGCCACGAACCTTCGGCACGGTTCAGCATGACGGCAGGCAACATCGCGCGGGCCTATCTGCACCTCGCCAGCGACCGCCGCTTTGCCCTGCCAGCACTGGCCGTCAGTACGGTCATTGGCGGGCTGTACGCCTTCTTCGCCTCCGCGCCAATCATCATGATGCGTGACATGGGATACAGCAGCCTGCAGCTCGGGTTGTTCTTCGCCGCGACGGTGCTGGTGGTGTTCAGCGCAGGCATTCTTGCCCCGCGCCTGGCCCAGCGCTGGGGCGCCACTCAGGTCATCATTGTCGGCAGCCTGCTCGCCCTGTCCGGCGGCGTGCTTCAGGTGCTCATGCATGAAGGCCAGAGCCTTGCGCAGTTCACCCTGGCAATCTGCCTGTTCCTGGCGGGCATGGGCGTCATCAACCCATTGGGCACCGCGGTCACCCTGCAACCTTTCGCTCAACAGGCGGGACTGGCGTCATCCCTGTTGGGCTTTCTCCAGATGACGATTGCCGCCATCGGTAGCGGGTTGATCAGCGCCGTCGCCCTGCCACCCGCGTTGACCTTGGGCCTGCTGCTCAGCGGCGCCGCGCTGTGCTCGCTGACGGGATTTTTCCTGCATCAGGCAAACACCGCACCACAGCCCGCCTGACAGTCATCGCTGGGCATCGACGAGCGAGCACCCGGCCTGCAACAGAAAGCAGCGATGGGCGGCCATCACGCTTGAGGCGGTGACCGCCGACGTTGACCGACTGGTGGCCGAAACAGGCGAGCCGCCGACCAACTGGGTGGCGGCAACATGAGTATCAGCAGCGCAACTGGTCGGCAGCGTCGATCAGCGAGCGCTCGGTCGCCTCCCAGCCCAGGCATCCGTCCGTGATGGATACGCCGTAGCGCAACTCGCCCGACAGCGGTTGGCAGCCATCGAACAGATGGCTTTCCAGCATCACGCCCCGCAGACCAGTCTCGCCCGCTGCCCGCTGGGCCACAACGTCGGCCAACACCTCGGGCTGCCGCAACGGATCCTTGCCACTGTTGGCGTGACTGCAGTCCACCACCATTGCGACCGGCATGCCCAGACGCTCCAGATCCGCACGCACCTTGGCGACGGCATCGGCCTGGTAGTTCGGACCACTGTGACCACCGCGCAGTACGATATGGGTATCCGGGTTACCGGCGGTTTCAATCAGCGCCGGACGCCCATGCATGTCTACGCCGAAATGCTGGTGCGGATGCCGTGCCGAGCGCATCGCATCACAGGCGACAGTCAGACTGCCGTCGGTTCCGTTCTTGAAGCCGACAGGCAGGTGCAGGCCACTGACCAGCTCGCGATGAATCTGCGACTCACTGGTGCGTGCGCCGATACAGCCCCAGCTCAGCAAGTCATCCAGGTAGCTGGCCGCCAGCGGCTGCAGCAGCTCGGTCGCAATGGGCAGCCCCAGTTCAGTAATCGCCAACATGGTACGACGGGACAGCGCCAGGCCCCCCGCCATATCGCCGCTACCGTCCAGCTGCGGGTCGTAGAGCATGCCCTTCCAGCCTACCGTGGTACGCGGCTTCTCGACGTAGGCGCGCATCACCAGCAGCAAGCGATCAGCCACGCGGGCCTGCAGCGCAGCCAGACGTTCCGCGTACTCGACGGCAGCGTCGGCGTCGTGCAGCGAACAGGGGCCGGTAATGACCAGCAGGCGGTCATCCCGGCCAGCAAGAATGTCTCGGATAGCCTGGCGGTGCGCCTCAATGGCGTCGGCCTGAGCCTGGCTCAACGGCAGGCGCTCGCGCAGCTGGGCTGGCGTCGGCAAAGTGTGGGTACGGCGGGCGGCGCTTTGCGTGGTCGGCGCTGCGCTGGCAAGTGCGGTTACAGTGGCGGTCATCTTTTGCTTCCTTAGCTGGGCGGTCCTGCCGCCGCAGCGCTATCCAGGTGTTCGATCGAGAGAATGTCGTGTGCTCAGAGTGCCAGTGCAAAATCGCCAGCTGCGGTAAGAACGGGGGTAAAAAGTGCGTGGTACGTACATGGTCAGTCCTCAAAGTCAGTAAAAATCAAAGCCAAATAAAAAACCCCGGTCGGGAGGCCGACCGGGGTTTCTTGATTCTCTGGTGGCGACCCGTCAATTCAGGGCGCCTGTGGGGTATCAGGCGCGCCTTTGGCTAAACCAATACCCAAAATAAAAGTAACCGATTGACGCGCGCGCAGCAGCGACAGCACGCAGGGTGCTGGCGGTGTTGATTTGTGCGGTGCGAAGCGTCATGGCATGGTTACCTTTGAATGATGACTCGACTCTAACGGATCGGCCAGGGAGTGCGCAACCCCTGGCGCAGCGTCAGCGGCGTTTGGGCGGCGCCAGACCGTCAGATGACGTCACCACCTGTCCTACCGGTGGACGGGACGGACGCTTGCCTGCCTTGGGTTTCTTCGGCTTGGCGACCTTTTTGCCGTCTTTCTTCTTTTTGGCCCCCACCGGCTTGCCCGATGACTTGACCTTCTTCGGACCCTTGAAGCTGCCCGGCACCTCCGCCAGCAAGCGACGCTCGAACTGACGACGCAGATAGCGCTCAATGCTCGACATCAGGTTCCACTCATGCGGACTGACCAGCGAGATCGCTAGGCCTTCAGCGCCAGCACGGCCGGTACGGCCAACCCGATGCAGGTAGTCGTCGCCGCTGCGCGGCATGTCAAAGTTGACCACCCGATCCAGCTCGACGATATCCAGACCACGGGCAGCAACATCGGTCGCCACCAGAATGCCGTTGGCGCCCTGCTTGAAGCGCTCAACCGCCATGTAGCGGTCTTTCTGGTCCTTCTCGCCGTGCAGCACATACACGCGCAGGTCGAGGGCGCGCAGCACGCCGTTGATGCGATCAGCCATTACCCGAGTGTTGGTAAAGACAATGGTCTTGCCTTCGCCCTGGTTCAGCATCAGCCACTTGAGCATGGCTTCCTTGTGCGCATTGTCATCCGCCGGGATAACCTGCTGGGTAATGCTTGGGGTGTCATCACGTACCGAGTTCAGCTCAAGAATCTGCGGCTCGGTCAGCACGGTATCAATCATGCGTTGCAAACCACGGTTACCCTTGGTCGCTGAGAACAGCATGGTTTGACGCTGCTCGGGACAGGCCTCGGCCAACTTGCCCACGTCCTCGGAGAAGCCCATATCCAGCATGCGATCGGCTTCATCCAGCACCAGCGTCTGCACCGCCGTCAACTCCAGATTGCCAGCGGTCAACTGCTCCAGCGCACGCCCTGGCGTGGCAACCACAATATCCGGATTCTTGCGCAGCCGCGCGGCCTGCACCTTGAAGTCCTCGCCCCCGGTGACCTGCTCCGCCTTGAGAAAGGTGAACTGCGCCAGCGCGGCAATGTCCTTGAGCACCTGCCTTGCCAGCTCGCGCGTCGGCACCAGAATCAGCCCGCGCGGGGCCAGGGGCTTGCTGTCGTCCTGCATCAGACGTTGCAGGATGGGCAGCACATAGGCGGCGGTCTTGCCGCTACCGGTTTGTGCGATGACGTAAAGATCGCGCCCTTCGATGGCAGCAGGAATGGCCTGTTGCTGCACCTCTGTTGGCTGCTGGAAGGACAGTTCGGCAAGCGCTTTCAGCAAGCGCTCGTGCAATGGGAGTTCACTGAACAAAAGAGTTACTCGGTCGGTTGATCTGCTCGGGACAAGCACGCAGTTTAGCAGACTGGCCGGCCGGACTCAGGGAAAGCAGGCAGGATAATAACGAAAAAAGGGGGTATCCGAAGATACCCCCTAAAACCCAAACATCAAAGCAGCATCAGAACTTAGCGGATACCCGAAGCACGCAGGGCAGCCGGAGTGAACTGATTGTAGTTCGGCTCGAAGTCGAAGTCCGGACCGGACACTTCTTCGGTGTACATGCCAAGGGCAATGTAACGGCCGGCCAGCAGGTCATACAGGGTCTCGATGGAGTAGCCCGGGATCTGGTTGGCGTAGTTGAAGCCGATGTGGCCTTCACCTACACGCCAGAGCGTGCCACGACCATCGTAGTGGTCCGCCAGCGCAATCATCCAGGAGTCTTCATCCACAAAGAAGTTACGCTGTGCGTAGATGTGGCGTTGACCTTCCTTGACGTTACCCTGTACTTCCCACACACGGTGCAGTTCGAAACGGGTGAAGTCGGGGTTGATGTGGCCAGCCTGCAGCACATCGCCGTACTCGGTGCCACGACGGGTCAGCTTGCCGCTGTTGTAGGGGATGTAGACTTCCTTCTTGCCAACCAGCTGCCAGTTGTAACGGTCCGGAGCACCGTTATACATAGCGAAGTTGTCAGAAGTACGCATCCCGTCAGACGCGGTACCCGGGCCGTCGTAGGCAACCTGCGGAGCGCGACGTACGCGGCGCTGACCGGCGTTGTATACCCACGCCATGCGCGGTTCTTTCAGCTGATCCAGGCTGTCGTGTACCAGCAGTACGTTACCCGCCAGACGAGCCGGCGCGTTTACGCGCTGCTTGAAGAACAGCAGGGTGTTGGGCATGGTCGACTCGTCAACATCGCTCATCTGCTGCGGATAACCGACTTCCTCTTCCAGCTTGATCAGCGTGAACGAGCCGTTGGTTTGCGGCATGGCCTGCATGTACCAGCGATGCACGTTCAGGCGATAGCGGGTGTTGTGGTTCCAGATGATCTCTGCGCCCGATTTGGGAATCGGGAAGGCAAAGGTGCCGTGCGAGAAATCGGAGATACCGTCACCACCGTTGACCAGCTTGGCCTGACCAGCAGTGGCCTTGACCTGATCATAGACTTCCTGCGGGTAGCCAACACTACGCTCAGTCTTGTAGACCGGCATTTTGAAGGTTTCCGGATAGCGCTCGAACATCGCAATCTGACCCGGGGTCAGGTTTTCCTTGTACTGCTGGTAGTTCTGCGCGGTGATTACGAATTCCGGCTGCTGATCAGCGTAGGGATCTTCGTAGAAGTTGTCGCCCAGCGCTTGACCCGCGTTAGGAGACAGACCACCAGTCCACTCGGGAATAGTGCCTGCAGCATTACCGGCCTTTTCTGCCCCAATCGGAGTCAGGCTGGTGCCCAGCTGATCAATCTCAGCCTGGGTCAGGGTCTGCGCCATAACGGAGGATGCCATCAGGCTCAGAGCCAGACCACCGACACCCAGTAGAGTTTGTTGCATACGCATATTGTTATTTCTCCTTATGGTCAGCCAGATCAGAAGCTTACGCTGAAGCTGACGGCCGCGAAGTCGCGGTCAACCGAAGTGTTGTACTTGCCATCAAAGAAGTTGGTGTAGCTCAGGCTGGCGTTGTACTTGTTGGCGTAGTCGGCGTTCAGCCCCAGGCTGATAGCCTTGGCATCTTCAGTGAAGTTCGGGCCGTAACCTTCAACGTCATGCGACCAGGACACGCTCGGGCTCAGGTTGATACCGGCGATAACGTTGCTGTAGTCCAGCGACGCACGCATACGGTAGCCCCAGGACCAGTCGGTGTAGAAGCCGTCGTTTTCACACCAGCTGTTCTGGTAGCCGTCGGAAGCAGCATTGCCTTGTTGGGAGGCACAAGTGCCTTCTGCACCAGAGTCCCCCGCAACGTAGGGGCTTTGACCGAACAGCGAGTCACGACCGTACTTGGTATCACCAAGCCCGCCGATATAGTTCACACCCGCCTCGCCCACGAGAGAGAGACGGCTGGCACCAAGTACGCGCTCGATGAAGCGGATAGCTGTGACCTGAGCTTGGTAGAACTCTTTGCGGTGATAACCTTGGAGGTAATCCCCTTGCGCGAGCACGCCATCCAGGTTCTGGTGAGTATTATCAGTACCGGGCCCGCCAGAGGCCGCCAGCAGAGCAGTACGGCTCATATCACCAGTATTGATCTGCATCGGCATGTTTGGCCGATAGCTGATTTCCCCCCCAAGGGAAGTACCAGCAACTGAGGTCTGGAAGCTCACACCATACAGACGGATATCTTCAGGATACTCAAAGAAGTAACCAGCAGAACCAATGGCGCCATTCAGGCCCTGAGTCGGCAAACCGCCACCAAATGCAGCAGCACCGGCAGTATTGGAGTAAAGCGGCGTACGGCTATGATAGTTCATAGCGTAGAAACCAAACTCCGAGTCGTTCAACTCAGGCACAAAGTAGCGGAAAGCAACGCCAAACTGCCCATCATCCTTGGCCTCACGATCTTTCTCGCTACGAGTGATGATCATACCGGTAGTGCTGAGCGCCGGATTTCCCTGCGGAAGGTCCATACCGGTAAACACAAGACGATCATTACAACCAGTAGCCAACGTATCAGCACCAAAGAAGGTACCGCAGTTGTCGATCGCGTACGGGTGCCATTTGAGCTGATAGAAGGCTTCCATGCTCAGGTTTTCAGTCAGGCCCTGGGAGAGATAGAGCATCTCGACCGGCAGCAGACCTTCCTTGATCTCGGCGCCCGGACGACGGAAGGCAGCCACGTCGATCGGGTTGATGGAGTTGATGGAGTTACCAATAAAGGTGGATTCACCCCAGCTCACCACCTGGCGACCCAGACGGATGTTACCCGGGTTATTGCCGATGAAGTAGTTGTGGTACACAAAGGCATCGAGCAGCGCTACGCCTGCGCCTTTGACCAGCGGCGGACGGCCGGAGTCGTCGATGTCATAGAATTCCTGGCTGCCGTCTTTGGTTTCAAAGTCGTACCAGTACTTGCCACGCACAAAAGCACCCGAGTTGCCATAACGCAGCTCAAGGTCATGCACACCACGGAAGATTTTGGAGAAGATGTCGCCCTTCTCGTAGTTCAGGCGACCGTCATCAGAGGTACGAGCAACAGCCTTGCCGCCTTGCGGTTCGCCATCGACGGCAGTGGCGTTGTGGATAAAGCGCTTGTCAGCATCAGCGGTAGAGACGCTCATACCAATCGAGATTTGCGAGTCCAGCTGTGCTTCGACGTCGCCGATGTTGAAGTTAACTGCCCCAGCCGATCCAGAGAAACTGGCCAGGCCAATTGCCAGCGGCAATGCGGCCAGAGACCAAGCATGCATTTTTTTTGTCATTGTGCTGCTCCGTTAGATTTGAATCATGGGTTCAAGACGACGCAAGCCGTCTAGCACCGGGGACAAGTCTGTCATGAGATTGGAACCTTATTTGGCCGATTAGGACGAGTTTTTTGTCCGCTCAGGACATTCATACTCTGAATACCCTTGATCCAACACACGCAATTATCCGTTGCAAAATTTTGCACAATGGCTGTCGCTGCTTTATTGTTTAGGTCCTAAGCAGTCAACAAACAATAATAAAACCGAGGCCCACAGTGCCCATGACTCCCCAGATTCAAGCTCTCTCGTCAGAGCGTGTAAACGAACGCTGCTTTTGGGCCCAGAGCATTGCCCAGGGGCTGGAACTCTATGGCAAATCCCTGCGGGATCTGCCAAGCGATCTGCGCCAGCACTGCAAGGCGGCGGATCTGAGCCAGAACCACATCAGCCAGACTGACATCAATCGCCTCTGGACAGCTGCAGCCCGACTGTCACAGGACGAGTGCTTCGGCTTGCGCGTCGGCCATCACCACCAATCCAATACACTGTCTCTGCTTGCCCTGGCCGCCGCATCCAGCGAAACCCTTGGCGATGCGATTCAACGCGTGATCCGCTTTATGCCGGTGTTCAGCAGCCAGGTGCAGCTGTATTCGGTGGAGGATGACCAATACCTCACCCTGTATTTTCAACCACGTGGCAATCCGCACCCGCAGCACATGGAAGCGGTGATGAGCCAGTGCAACAAGATCTGGGAAGCCTTGGGCATCGGCAGGGCCTCGCTGATGCTCGAAGCGCGCCTGACCGGCGAGCACGATCGCAACCGGGACCAATGTGAAACCTTGCTGGGCAACCGGGTACGCTTGGGAGCCAAGCGCCTGTCTTTCCGCATTACCCGTCAACTGCTGCGCACGGCGCTCCCCAACGCCGATGCTTTTTTGCGCAAGCGCCTCGACAGCTCCCTGGAAGACATGCTCAGCGAGCTGCCCAATGTGGATTTTGCCGAGCAGGTCAAACAGCGAATCAGAGTACTGGTTTCCGAGCGCGAAGTATCCGAAGAGCTGGTTGCCACCCCGTTCAACATGAGCCCGCGTCACTTGCGCCGCAAGCTTAGCGAAGTGCAAACCACCTATGAAAAGCTGCTGGATGAGGTGCGCATGGAGCTGGCCATGCGGCTGATTCGCGAGGGCAAACTGAACCTGGGGCGTATCGCCTTTGAATTGGGCTTTCTGGACCCCAGCAGTTTTACCCGTGCGTTCCGCCGCTGGACCGGCATGAGCCCGACCAGCTTCCGCAGCCAGCAGAAGCAACCAGCGGTTCCCGGCGTCTAACCAAGGTAAAGAAGAGGCACCATCAGGTGCCTCACATTGTGTACCGGTCTCGGCACAGTACCTGGCGCACGCCCCCCCCCCTTCACCGATACATCGCCTACCCCAGTAGCCCTCAGAGCTGCCGGTGGGTGCACTGGCGATAAAAAAGGCCAAAGTCAATCCGCGATATACCCTCGCGCCAACAGGTTATGCAGGTGATCGAGAGGATCAGCGGGACCCTGGTCAGCTGAGGCTGGCCAAGGAAGCAGGTACTGTATTCATCAGGCGCAGCGTCGCATGCCGCGCAATAGATCAACCGAGGTTAGCTGCCTGCGGCGCAGGCAAGCGCAAACCGGTTGACCGCGAGCAACCAACAAAACAAAACCCCGCTCGATCCCTCGAGCGGGGTTTTGGGGTCTTGCCGACAGAGCGCCTTGCGACGCCCTGCGTTACTGCTATCAGCCTAACTCAGCGTACGCCCGAGGCGCGCAGCGCGGCCGGAGTGAACTGGTTGTAGCTGGGGTCGAAGTCATACTGCGGCGCAGAGTTTTCTTCGCTGTACATACCCAGCGCGATGTAGCGGCCGGCCAGCAGGTCATACAGGGTCTCGATGGAGTAGCCCGGGATCTTCTGCTGGTAGTTGAAGCCAAGGTGGCCTTCACCTACACGCCACAGAGTGCCGCGACCATCGTAGTGGTCCGCCAGCGAGATCATCCAGGAGTCTTCGTCCACAAAGAAGTTACGCTGTGCGTAAATGTGGCGTTGACCATCCTTGACGTTACCCTGCACTTCCCAGACGCGGTGCAGCTCAAAGCGCGTGAAGTCCGGGTTGATGTGGCCGGCTTGCAGTACGTCATCATACTGAACGCCAGGCTCGGTCAGCTTGCCGCTGTTGTACGGGATGTAGATTTCCTTCTTGCCAACCAGCGTCCAGTCGTAACGGTCCGGAGCACCGTTGTACATGGAGAAGTTGTCAGAAGTACGCATACCGTCAGACGCGGTACCCGGGCCATCGTAGGCAACCTGCGGAGCGCGACGTACGCGGCGCTGACCGGCGTTGTATACCCACGCCATGCGCGGCTCTTTCAGCTGATCCAGGCTGTCGTGTACCAGCAGTACGTTACCTGCCAGACGCGCCGGTGCGTTCACACGCTGCTTGAAGAACAGCAGCGTGTTCGGCATGGTCGATGCGTCCACGTCAGACATCTGCTCCGGGTAACCGACCTCTTCTTCCATCTTGATCAGAGTGAACGAGCCGTTGGTTTGCGGCATGGCCTGCATGTACCAGCGGTGCACGTTCAAGCGGTAGCGGGTGTTGTGGTTCCAGACAACCTCGGCACCTGACTTCGGAATCGGGAAGGCAAACGAGCCGTGGGCGAAGTTGGAAATACCATCACCGCCATTGACCAGTTTTGCCTGACCGGCCGTTGCCTTGACCTGATCATAGACCGACTGCGGGAAGCCCACAGAACGCTGGGTCTTGTAGATCGGCATGCGGAAAGTCTCAGGGTAGCGCTCGAACAGCGCGACCTGACCAGGCGTCAGGTTGTCCTTGTACTGCTGATAGTTCTGAGCAGTAATCACGAACTCGGGCTGATCGTCCTTGTAGGGGCTTTCCAGGAAGTTGTTCGGCAGCGACTGACCCGCGTCAGTCGGCAGGCCGCCAGTCCACTCCGGAATGGTGCCAGCCGCGTTACCTTCTTTCTGTGCACCGATCGGCGTCAGAGTGGTACCCAGAGAATCGATTTCAGCCTGGGTCAGGCTCTGAGCCATGACGCCTGTTGCGAGCAGGCTGAACGCCAGACCACCGGCGCCGATGAGAGTTGTTTGCATACGCATATTGTTGTTCTCCTGTGGTCAGTCTTAGAAGCTTACGCTGAAGCTGACGGAAGCGAAGTCGCGGTCAACGGCGGTGTTGTACTTGCCGTCGAAGAAGTCGGTGTAGCTGATGGAGGCGTTGTACTTGTTGCCGTAGTCAGCATTCAGACCAACGCTGATCGCCTTGGCGTCTTCGGTGAAGTTGGGGCCGTAACCTTCAACGTCGTGCGACCAGGACAGGTTCGGGCTCAGGTTGATACCGGCGATGACGTTGCTGTAATCCAGCGACGCGCGGATGCGGTAACCAGAAGACCAGGAGGTGTAGAAACCATCGTTCTCACACCAGCTTGCCGCATTCGGGGATCGACCCGGTGCAGCAGTACCCTCGTTGGAGGAACACTGTCCAGCCGGCAAGGCACCGAGGCCGGTATCGCCGTCAACGAACGGGCTCTGACCAAACAGAGAGTCACGACCAAACTTCACATCACCCAGACCGGAGATGTAGTTAACGCCAGCTTCACCAACCAGTGACAAACGGCTCGCGCCAAGCACTCGATCGAAGAACTGAATTACGCTGACCTGCGCTTGCCAGAATTCCTTACGCTGATAACCCGGAATGTAGGTGCCCGGGGCAACATCGGCATAATCGCGGTGCGTGTTATCGGCACCCAGCTGCAGAGCGGTACGGCTCATGTCGCCGGTGTTGATCTGCATCGGCATGTTCGGGCGATAGCTGATTTCACCGCCAACCGACGCGCCAGCAACACTGGTCTGGAAACTCACACCGTACAGGCGAATATCTTCAGGGTATTCAAAGAAGTAACCCGCACCACCCAGTGTACCGTCCAAGCCAGGAGTCGGAATGCCGTTGTTGAACGGACCAGCCAGGTCACCAGCGATGTTGGAGTAAATGGGGGTTCGGCTGTGATAGTTCATGGCGTAGAAGCCAAATTCCGAATCATTCAGCTCCGGAACGAACCAACGGAATGCCACACCAAACTGCCCCTCGTCTTTCGCTTCGCGATCTTTTTCGCTACGAGCGATGTAGGTAAAGTTCGGTTGCTGACCCTGAGGGAAATCAGTGCCATTGAAGACCAAGCGATCATTACAGCCTTTGGCCAAGGTATCGGAACCAAAGAAAGTACCGCAGTTATCCAGAACAGTCGGCGCCCACTTGAGCTGGTAGAAGGCTTCCATGCTCAGGTTTTCAGTCAGGCCCTGAGAGAGGTACAACATCTCGACCGGCAGCAGACCCTCCTTCAGCTCGGCACCCGGGCGGCGCAGAGCGGCCACGTCAATCGGGTTGATGGAGTTGATGGAGTTCTGGATAAAGGTAGACTCACCCCAGCTGACAACCTGACGACCAAGACGGACGTTACCCGGATTGTTGCCGATGAAGTAGTTGTGATAGACGAAAGCGTCCAGCAGCGCTACACCGGAAGCCTTTTGCAGCGGATCACGGCTGGAATCATCAATATCATAGAAGCGCTGACTGCCGTCTTTGGTTTCAAAGTCGTACCAGTACTTGCCACGGAAGAAGGCGCCGGAATCACCGTAACGCAGCTCCAGGTCGTGCACACCACGGAAAATCTTGGAGAAGACATCGCCAGCGTCATAGTTCTGACGACCGTCATCGGATGTACGAGCGGCCGCTTCACCGCCGTTGTTCACAGAAATAAAGCGCTTGTCGGCACCTTGGGTGGACATGCTGACGCCTACGGACAGCTGAGAATCCAGCTGAGCTTCGACTTCACCGATATTGAAAGCGACTGCGTTTGCAGCGCCAGAGAAAGTGGCCATGCCAATCGCCAGAGGCAATGCGGCAAGAGACCAGCCATGCATTTTTTTTGTCATTGTGCTGCTCCGTTTGGGTGACATGAAC
>Ga0115011_10000359_pt1 | contig 39182 bp, 55 predicted proteins | sample TroAtlMetagenome_2_FD_88705 | JGI IMG/M metagenome (GOLD analysis project Ga0115011, IMG submission 88705) | Marine eukaryotic phytoplankton communities from Atlantic Ocean - Tropical Atlantic ANT8 Metagenome | ecosystem: Environmental > Aquatic > Marine > Oceanic | place: Tropical Atlantic... | reverse complement strand
TCAGAACCAGGGCAACTATCATAACAGTGATCCCATGCTTCTTCGGATGCGTATTTATATTCTGCTCGTTCTGGTGCTTCGATACAACCTGCAACTAAAAGGAAAAGTGTTGACAACATTAATTTTTTCATTTGATTACCTCGATTGTGTTTGGTAGTTGTGCTAAAAGTTCTTTGTTTTGCCATAATACAAAAAAGTATTTAGGATTTCTATCTACGATAATACCACATTTTCTATCATCTGTCAAGTCTGTAATGCCAGGAGCAAGACAGGCGTGATGGTATGCCGTTTCCATAGGTGTCCACCTTACAACATCACCTACCTTCATTGATAACCTCCGCTTGTGATTCCCATAGTGGACCTATCAAGGTGGGTAGCGTTGGAGAGTGCGTATCCCATAAGACTTTGAACAATCTCCTGCGAGATGACGGTGGGCGAGGAACCTCTGCAAAGATAATACCGGCTCTTTCCATCCCCCAGGTCTCTTTTACTAAATCACCGACTTTCACTTACCAACTCCAGTTCTTCATGGTCATCTGGGAGTGGGCCCGTAGGTGGGCCCTCAAACCACATGACATACACCACGCTGTCACCACCGATGAGTGAACCTTTTCTCACAGACAGCACAATACCTGTGTCGCCGTCACTCCGCCATCTTACCAAGTCACCGACTTTCACTGATTAACTCCGCACTCATTTCTATCTGTCTACCTAGTGCAATGTACCTACCATCCGTCAGAACGATCCAGTCATACTCATAAGAATCGACTCTTGGGCGCTTCTTGATCAAGAGAGCAACATAACTTTTGAGATTAAAATGATTGCCCACGCCACGAGACAATCTTACCAGATCACCGACTTTCACTTACAAGCTCCAATTCATCAAGCCTGACCATTACATGTTCGCCGTTAAACCACGCCCAATGTCGGTTGCCAACTCTCGCGGAATAAAATTCCTCTAGTATAATACCAACGCCATATGATTTATGGTAATGATGCACCTTGAATCTCACTAAGTCACCGATTTTCATGGTATCATATCCTCTCCAACTCCTATTCCTGCCCTGAGCATGAGAAGCATTAAGGTTGAACCAAGCGACATGGCAACCGCAGTGACAGCGCAGAGCTTGAGACGTACCTTCATGTCTTTTCTATCTATAAAAAACAAGATACCGGGCAGATTCAAGAAAGGCAAAGCCATACCTAAAAACGCCTGAAGCACAATCCAGTCGTGAACAATAGCATAACTGTACCAATTCGCCCAAAAGTCAGTGATGAGGGCCAGGACAAACACGGTTACATAAATATGCTCATTCATCCAACTCCAGACTCGATCACCGACTTTCACTAACCACCTCGTAATCGCATATCCGATCCCAATAGACATCACCTTTCTCAAGGATCAAGATCTGTGGTATTCTTCTCGAACGCCTTCGTTCATCATAATTGTAGCGGATTTTAAGCACAATAGAGGCTGGCATTTCACTTGAATACATAGAATGTCTTACTAAATCACCGACTTTCACTGATTATCTCCAACTCGTCGATGTATTCCCATAGCAGTTTTTCTCCTTGGGGGCGCGGTGAGTTCCATCTTACGTGAACTTTTTCTAAATAAAGAAAGGTTTCTATTTCTACAACAAGGCCCACCAGGGAAGTTTCACTTAATTCTTTGTGAGGAAACTCTGCGTACTTTACCAAGTCACCGACTTTCATTTAACTTCTCCACTTCTCTGTACTATAAGTATATCAGGTAGGTCGTTGAAAGTCAAGTGTTTTATAGCTTTTTTATTGGACAGTCTTGTGGTGGATTTATGACCCAGGCGAACCCTTTTTTGCTTTGCCAGCGTATTCTGTACCAAGGTCGGTAAGGCGGATATTGGTTAGCTCTGATTTCCGATAGGATACCAATGTGACCCTTGAACTCGACTAAGTCACCGACTTTCACTGATAGTCTCCAGCGCTTTGTAGCTCCATAGACGCTTGCCGTGTGCTGTGACAACATGAATGTCTGGGTTCAAGAAGGGGGTTTGTTCATAACTCTGACAATTACCTGCATAGCCAATGCCCATCACAATACCTATGTGTCCTTGGCCGTTTCTCACTAGATCACCGACTTTCATTGATTACCTTTAGGTTGCGTCCCGAAATGAATAATACTTTGCCGTTACAAAGCAGAACATCATAGTAACCATCTCCATTTAATCTACTCTTGATCATACCGACTGATGTCTCCGTAAAGACAGTCTTTGTTATATCAAAGTCAATGTGCGGTTGGATTTCTACAATATTTCCAACTTTCACGGTACAATCTGCACCATCAGATCTTCTGACCAATGCTCTCGCTTGCCTGTGTGTTGGTCTACAAGGATGTGCCAGTATTCGGTTATCTCCACAATGATACCATAGCCCATCACCTCGCCCTGTGCTGAGCGGTATTGTACAAAGTCACCTTCTTTAATCATCATGTTTGCCCCTTCCATAAAGTGCATCAATCTTTTTCTGCTGATCAACACGACGAATTACTTCACGCCAAAATTCTTCTTTCTGGCGCTGATAGTGTGCATGTTTGACTCGGTTGCGAATAAATAGAATAACTGCCGCTGCTATTAAAACTTCAACCATATTAATATATTACCCTATTATGTTTGTAACGTCAATAACTTTTTCTTGTGATCTTGGTACTTCTTCTATCTCTTGACAATGATACCAGCCATTCTTTTTTGAATCTTGAAATTCAAGTTCTATAAGCCATCTTGCGATACCTTTGCAAACACATTTTCGATTAAAACGAGTAGACCAGTATGTTTTATTACACTTTACGTCTTTTGACTTCACTTAACTGACTCCTGAGTCTTAGTAGTGCTTTTTCTTTCTTTTTACATTCCAGCATAATGTCATGCCTTTGCCCATGATTATCTACTGGCCTTTGGATAAAATCTGAATGAGCTTGTTTGCGAATTTTTGGGTCGCCTTGTTCAATAGCTCTCGACTCCGAGACGTGAACAACGGGAGTGATTCCGCTAGGCCAGGTTGAGGCTGCGAGCTTGACTGCTTCTTCTTCTGTGAGTCCTCCGGTGCAGAATCGATGGTGATGGTAATCGAAAACAATCGGGATTCCAGTTTTGTGATGAATTTTTTCATAAATCTCCTTTGTGCTCCACATGCTAGCTTTGTCGTCGTTCTCTAGCGTGAAGCGCTTCTTGGTGTTTTCATCAAGTCCGCCAGGTTTGTGGAAGTTCTGGATGAAACGTTTTATTGTTTCATCCTTGTCTCCGTATGTGCCGCCGACGTGGATGTTAATCTTGTTGTAGTGACTAGGAAAGAACCCCATCATGTCGAATATTCTAGAGTGATTGTTGAGTTCCTTGTATGTTTTCTCTACCACTCCGTCGTTGGGCGAAGCAAGGCAACAAAAAGGACCAGGATGAAACGTAAGTCGATGGCCGTTGTTGACCGCGTATAGTCCAGCCCTAGCTAGTACCCTTCTTATCACTCTAATGTTCGGCAGAGCGTCAAACTCGTATTCTGAGGCCCATGGAAAGATGTCAGAAGACATACGATAGAACTTAATGTCGTTATTTTCGTTCCACTTGAGAATCTTTTCCAAATCTAGGACGTTCTGTAATGCCAGTTCAGACGCATATTTGATTCCCTTCTCTTTAAATGTTCTTTTAATCATCGTGCGATTGGTTGTGATGCGCTTAGATCTAGGCACATCAGATAGGGTCACATTAATGCAAGCATATCCGTAGTTCATGGTTCCTCTTTTTTGATTATCTGTTAATTATACTTTGTATTAATATTTTAGTCAATTAAAAAAATGACAGTTTTGATCTTGCCACCCATACGTCAAAGGCGGGGTACAATCCTCTTCTTCTAAAACCCAGCAATAAGAATTTTTTACCAATAACTGACCGACCCAATAACACTCGTCTGAACATATATGACCATGATATTCTGATTGTGGGTTGTGACATATCCAAACCTCCCCAGCATGTGATGGGATGCTTTCGTGATTCGAATTAAAATTATCTGCGCAAGATATTGTTAAAATTATAAAAATTATAAGATACTTCATCCTTAGTCCTTAATATGTATACTCTAAAGTTTTTACGTTTTTTACAAATTTTTTGTTTTTTTCTGGAATGTAACCCGGTGCGTTTACAGGTTCAAATTGTTCTCTACGTAGCTCTGCCCACTCTCCGTTTTCTGGAAAATGGACTAGGAATTTTCCTGTTTTTTCGTCTTCCTTTACTAAACACCCCTCTTTTCCTTTTATGTTTAGATCAAATAAATCGTAATCTACTATGCATCTGACTGTTTCTCCTCTTTTCACTTTTCACTTCTCCTGATAAGTCTGTTATTTTTTAGATTGTCTGAGATAATTTGGGCTAGCGACAGCCTATCTTCCTCACTATCACAACAGAATTGCTCGTTTGTCTCCAAAGCTTGACGTACTACAACAAACACCTTCTCGTATTCATCTTCAGCATGATCGAGGGACTTCGTATCTAGGTTATCAATCTCGTGGAAAACAGATTCATGATTCTCATCTCGGATTGTTGTTTGTATGTATCGACCTTTTCTTTTCTTTTCAAAAACCATGGTTTTCAACCTTTCTTAAATTTAGAGAATTTATTTTTTTATTCTCACCCTTGTTTAATCCATTAGAAACAATCACATTATAAGCATTTGTGAACACAGATGTAATTACTCCTTTAATCTTCGTTGGATGAAGCATATCATCCAAGATGACCACCACATCGCCTAGTTCTAATTGTTCTTCATTTACCATTATTTAATAATAACATAATTCAAACTAATATGTCAAGTATTTTTTTCTATCACTACGAGTGTGCCTGAGTTGTAGGTGTCCTTTTCGTAAGAGTGCCAGCCGTATTCTTGAATGACTTTTCTTACAATGCTTTTCATGGTTGGTGAGTTTCCTGTAATTATTTCACAAGGCAGTAGAACAAAATTAAGGAATCTTCTTATTTTTTCGTCCGCTTGGTGGTGTCTCGTTCCGTGTAAGTCTAATTTTTGCATTGATGACCTCTATTTTGTAAAGCCAATTACTTGTAATCCACCCCAAACTATCATTTACTCTTTCTTTTTCGGAAACCTTTGTTTTGAAAAAGTTTTCAAATTTGGTGCCTGGTTGGATTTGTACTAATGCCCGTTCTGATCGAGGGTTGGCATTTTGATGGTCTTTAAAAGCTAGTATTACGCCTATCCAATCCCTACCGTATAGGACGTGCGTCACCAGGTCTCCCACTCTCAAGTCTTTGATTTTCGATTTGCCTTGTCCCATATTTATATACTAACCCTAGTATAATTAACAAGACAAACCAAATTATAACCATATGGTTCCTATATTTATCCAGAATTTCTCCAAATATATAAAGCTGCCGTAAAAATAGCTGCAGCCAACGCGAGTGATCGGTCAATTTCCTTTTTCCTCTTTTTCACTGTATGTGTTCACCTCTGTAAGTTTGCATAAGTCGTATATATAACTATTGACCACATCTCCGCGGTTTCGAGATTTTGCTTCTTGAATAAAGTCTTGAAGTTTAACAAAACATTTTTCGCAATTAATATAGAATTCAAATGCATCGAGTACAGCGATGAAACTAGATCTCATTATCGAACGTGAGCGGTGGTAGAATTCTGCTACGTCATGATTTTTAACGCGGACGGATAATGAGACTGAAGCTTGAGCATCTGTACCAATCCGGTTCATAGAACTTAATATTGTTGGATTGACCTTGAAATCGCAAAGTTGAATGTTCTGCAAACTACTGTATTTTGGGGCAAATTTCGCATGTAAACCCACGAAAAGGCTGTCAATGAAGCCCAAGCCTTGTTGGGCTTTTAGAGTCACTACCGATTTTTTTGGGTTCCGAAATTCAAAAGAAAAATTAGTGGATGTGTGGCCTTTCTCTAATACATGTGTGGCGACGATTGAAAGGGCGGTGAGAACTACCCTATCTTCCTGTAGGATTTTGTCCGTAATAGATTTTAACTCTTCTCTCTTGATTTGTTGTGGGGTGGTGAGCATCTATTCCAGCCTTATTAATCCGGTTGATAATTTAAACAAAGATTGAACATTGTCTAGCCTCTTGATATCCCTTACTACTCTGGCCTTTACGTTTTCTGGCGTGTTGATATCCCCTGGTGTTGAAGGAATAAATTTAATTGCCAGTCCCGCTATATATCTCCCTTCTGCTATTTTCTGGTTTCTTATCGCTACCGTGACGATGGTAACGTTTTCAAGAGCACGCAGATCCGCCAGGATATCATCCAAACCCCTAGATTTCTCGCCGTCTGCAGTGAGGTTATATGAAATCATACAATAAAATTTATATATTCCACGTTGGCGGCTGCGACCTTTTTCCTCACCTAATATTTGCTTTTCTAAACTTTTATAAAATTTGTTCTCTTTCACCCATGGCGGGTTCGAATTATCATAGCCCGCTGCGCCAAGCCCAGATATTTCAAGACTACATAGAGACGGATCCCTTGCGCATTGGGCCTCCATTTCCAACATTTTACCGAGTAACTCCTGCATTTGTTCACCTCTATTTTCTATGGCCCGGCAATCCTCTATTGTAAAGGATTCGAACCCTTCCGCGGTTTCTGGGTGGTATGAGTCATACCCGTCGAATCTAACCTCTAGTTTAACATAACCATCCTCTGTATAACAATTCACTAAACCTGCCATATCCGACCATGGCCGGCCCATTTTTCTTAAATTATCTGAAAATTTATCCTCAAAAGTTCTCCAGAAATCATAATCTTTGTCTAAAATGAAATTCACTTTAGGGTCTGATTCATTCTCATATTCAACCTTATCCACATCCCAGGCGATATTCAATGTCGCATAGAATAAAACTTTTGGAGGCTCACCAGGCTCACCAGATTCCATATCCCAACTCACGTTTACAAACTCATAGGTTTGGTCGGCTAGCCTTTCAGCGTCGTGGCATCGTATTTCGGAAGCTTCCAGAGGACTTGGAGGTGGGTTTTCTACTATCGCCTTCTTGCTGTATTCTCTTATATCTCTTTCGATGCGGGCCGCTAGTTCTTCAAAATCTTCGTCCTGTCCGACGTCCTCCTCCATGCCGGAAAGATGGGAAAGGATCAGCGTGTCAAGATCATCAGGGTTTTGCGATTCGTTTGGTGCATCCCAGAACATTACCAAATCTCCATCATGATCAAATTCCAGTGCAACTATGTGATTTTTGTTATCTTCTGGTATGCCTGAAAATTTTACTATGACAAATGCCTTTCCTTCCTTCTGAGTGTATTCCTCAAAATAGTTTCTCGCAGATTTGGTTGAAATACACCAAGTGGTTAGTCTTGGATTTTCTCCAAAGTAGCACGCGGACTGGGTTGTAAGTGGTCTGATACCGAAGATACCGTTTTCATTATAAACAAGTTCCGAGTTGCGATAGGCGGCAGCTTTGTCTTGCAGTCTTCTCTTTCTTTCTCCGGGTGATTCAGGAAGTTCTTCAAGGATTTGATATAAAGTATCATAGGTATATTTGTTTATGTCCTTCTCTTCCAATCTCTGTGCCGCTGTATGAAATTCCACTACGAGGCCCATTACTTGTTCGAAGAAAGTAGTTGCGCGCACTCCGGGTCGGAGCCTGTACTTCCCCTCTTCTTTTGTTGTGTGGGTTTCGTAGAATTCTTCCATACACTTCGCCGCGAACATGATGTACCGAGATACTCCTCTTTCCCCAAACTGTGCTCGGAGTTGTGTCGCCAGTACGTCTACAACTTCAAATTGTGCTGTAATTGGATACCTCTTCTTCGCATCCTGTTTTCTGCCCTCTAAAATTAATAAAAAGTTTTTCCTTTTTTGTTCAGACAAAATTTTAAGTCTGCCTTTTTTTGGAGTAGATAAATACTTTCTCCAAGCGTTGTTAAAGTTCATATTAATATTATATCCTTTTTATAATAAATAGTCAACAATAAAGAGCTATACTATTTATTATTATGGAACATAGGCTAATAATGGAAAGTTGGCGGAAATTTGTAGAAAATTCACAAAAGCATCCGCAGCTAGACAGTGATAGATTAGATGCGGAACAATTACGTGTTTGCAAAAAGAAGGGCATAAGCGTAATGACAAAAGACAACGGAAAAGCATCCGACTGTGCCATGAGGGGGTATAAAACTCCAGAGTGCGGCAAATTAGTTGGATCAGGGTTCGATAACGAGCGGTGGTGCCCTCCAGGGTATCGTTGCAACGAAACTGCAACGTGTGTTCCTTGTCATGGCGGTGCTCACGACTATGGTAAAATGTCCAAATATAGCAATTGCAAGGGTGATAAAAAATTAAAAGCACATGTATTTTATAGAGACCCAGACGGAGTATTCTCAATTGTTTACAGCGAGAAAGAAAAGAAAATCAAAGTACTCTCAAAAGAAAAAATTGGTGTGAGTCATCCAAAATACTTTGAAGCTAAAAGAGCACTAAAAAGAGCCCAGCGGCAGGCTAGGTCAGATACTACCGCTAGGCTTGGCATGTACGCTGGATATAAATAGTCTACTTTATATCTATTGAGACCGGCTTCACCTCTGGACGTTGTGGCACCCTGACTGTCAACAGGCCGTCCGTAAATGCAGCCTTAGCACCCGAAAGGTCTAAATTGTCATCATAATTTACATATGTTCTTGTAAAGTTTCGACGAGCAATGCGTTGGCGCTTTGAGTTTTCCTCGTTTGCCTTACCAGTGATAGTAATAGACCTCTTATCAGGCTGAATGTCGATGGATAGCTCCTTTTTCTTGAAACCAGCCAAAGCGAATTCCAACACCGTAGAGCCATCGTCGTCTCGATAAATGTCGGCGACGGGATAACCCTGTGTGGATGCCTTGAGGTGAGTGGGGAAGTCGTTGAAAAAATTATCAAAGACCTCGTTTATGACTTTGTGACCTAGTAACCCTGGTCGATATGTAGTGATTGCGTTCATTTTGTATTCCTCCTTATTAAGCAAGTTACATAGTTATAGCTAAAATCCTTGCGGCAAATCGGCTATAATAATACTATAAACACTATTTATTATGATGTCAAGTTTTTTTTGGAGAAAAATATGAACTATGAACTAATAATGGAGAACTGGAAGAACTTTCTTAGTGAAAAGCAAAACTCAGGAGCATAAAAAATGAAAAATGATTTCAAAACCATAATGGAGACCTGGAGGAGAGCTTTAAAAGAAGAACTTGGATCCACGAAAGAATGTCCAAAAGGAGCTACACACCCTGACAGTGATGTAAGCTTCTTATCAACTATAACGAAACGGGGCATACAACATAACTTAGATATTTGCAATGAAAATCCGGGATGCAGGGACTCTGATTTGTGTCAATACAATATTGAGGCAGCTAAGAGAGCGAATATTAGAATACCGTGGGACAAAGAAGATATACAATATGGTCCGGCGCAGGACACTGATTTGGAAATAAGATTTAATAAGAAAAGAATTATTACCAGAGCAATCCAGATGGCCTATCGAGAGAGAGCAAAGGTCAAAAAGCCTATAAAGTTTATACTCGGAGGTATAGATATAGGATCGGCGGAGACCGAATCAGTTTCCGCGGCGAGGAGCAATGGTAATAATACTTTCGACAAGTGGTTAGATTCTGCTTTCGATTGTAGAAGCGATCGGAGTCACCCATGGACGAGGCGCGCTTCGAAGCCCGCATGTTCCAGGAAGAAACGCGCTGCGGTGAATTTCAAATTCGAAAAATATGCTGACGCAGTGAGAGATATCCAAGTTCATAAAATTGCTTTGTCGCGGCGGTTTGTTCAGCAAATCACAGAAAACTTAGACAGAATATTGACTAGAACCTTAGGACTCTTCACAGGAGCACAGGGAATGGTTTTCGAACCAAATTCAATAAAAGAATTAGAAAATGCTCTAACAAAACCTTTCGAAGATTTATGCGCCACGATAGTTAGTATACTTGTCGTGCACGAATGTAGTCACGCCGTGACGAACGAAAAATGGGCCAATGAAAAGAAAGGTAGATATTCGAATAGTTTTATCTACGGCCTCTTGGAATTGGATCCGGAAAAAGACACTGAGCGATATCATTCGCATATGATGCCATGGGAGAATAAGGGTGAAAGGATAGCCAGAAGAGACACTGCCAAGTTTACAAGCAAGGTGGACCGATGGCTAAAAGCAAGGGTTTATTCGAAATTAGAAAAAATATTATCTGTTTGGTGGAGTAAAAATCAACAAAGAGGCGCGGTGACGCCAACAGACCTTCGAAGAGTCAAGAAAAAAATAAGAATGTATTTAATACCAAGATTAGAGGAATCAGTAATGATGTTTAGAAGACAAGCTGTAAAACAGCTTGAAGATTCTGAAAAACCTGGATGGAATTACCATTCCGAAAAACAAGCTATACGTAAAAAAGTAGAAGACGCCGCGGGGCAACAAGGGAAATAAAGAATCAATGTCAAACCATCAACTTATAATGGAAAATTGGAAAAACTATCACCAAGGACTCTTAGTGACAGAGACCATGACAAGAAATCTAATTACAGAATGGACAAAAATAATTATGATTCTTATAAAGTCTGGAATGAAAGATGCCGAAAATGAAGAACCGCTAAGACAAGCATATAAAATTAAATATGATCTTTGGGTTCAAAATCTTGGAAAGGACTTTCCAACCAGAAAAGAATGTAGTGGGTGGTGTAATGGTATACCTGAAAAATATACCGGGGGGGTAATCCATAGACGCGGTAAACTAAAGTCCAAGACCCCTAAAGGTATTGTCCCGATTGAGGCATTTAGATTATCGCTCGATTTTAGGTCTTGGAATGCTCAGCCCGATGAGAAACAAATTGGTATCGAAGCTGGATTCTCTTCTAAGGAAAATATATATAAAAACGCCGAAGATCCGGATATGGAGGAGATCAGGCCCGAGAACAATTTCTTGTATGTTGATTTAAATATAAATACTAATTATATAAAAACAAAAGGCGATCTTCTTCGCAGACTACCCCTGGTAAGGGAAGAATTAAGAGAGGCGCTTGCTCATGAATTTCAACATGCTAGGGATACGCGAATCATGGGAACTCTCATAACAGTAGAGAAAGATGCCAAATATTATTTTGCACCTAGAGAAATCAAGGGCCACGCGAGAGGTTACTATGAAAGAGCGAGAATTACAAAAACAACTTTCGAAGAAATCCTCGACGAAAGAATAGAAATGATCAAAGCTCGGAGCGAAAGACAAGTGATTCATCTTCTAAAAAAAGCGTCCGGGGCGGAAGACCCCAAAGATGCTGAAAAGTATATGCAAAGAGTAGACTCAAAAAGAGACTTAATAGAGCGGTTACCTGAGTGGAAAAAGGCAATATTAAAATATGCAAGAGGGAATTTGCCTTGTGCAAAACTAAAAAATGGAGACCCGGTTCACCCGCAAGGTTGCGAGGAAAGGACAAAAACCCAAGTACCCGATACAGTAGAGCCAGATGGCTCTGGTGGTCGCGGCTTATTTGATAGATTCAAAGACTGGTGGGGAAATTCCGAAGGGGAAAAATTCGGAGGTGGCGGTGCTAGTGGTTCTTGGTAAGACTATTCAAAGGAGATGGAAATGAAACATAAACTTATAATGGAAAATTGGAGAAAATTCCTAAACGAAGAAAAGAAAGAAGATGATCGTGGCTATTGTGACCCGAGGTTTGAGCATTGTCCCGATCCGGAAAATCCCGAAAAGGAGATGGATTATTACTCAGACACGCGGGAAGTCGAACCCAACAGATCTCCTGACAGTCGCGAAGCTTTTCAAGATATGCAGTTTTATGACAACTATAACACAGATGTATTTTTTAGGTACGACGATTGGTTAGAGCTACATGGGAAAGATAATGACCCTTTTCGAAAAGATGGAAAAGGTAAGTACCCAGTTTTTCCAAAAAAGCAATCAGGTAATCAAAAATGGCCCGATGATATGTGGGTTGTTAGATACGGAAAACTCCAAGGATTTGATGACTCTTGGGAAAACGCGCCTGCTATATGTACAAGAGAAACAGGTGAAAAATTCATAGAGTTGATAAAAATTTTAAATGATGACCCGACGGTAGATTCTATAAATTTGATCTTTCACAACAAAAGTCATGCGAGGCCGTCTTTTGATGAGTGGGGATCCGGGACGAGCAGATCCCTAAGTTCAGATAAAACAAAAGAAGTTAAAGGACACAATCAACACAAAGCAGGCAATGCATTCGATATTGTGTTGCCAGATGAATATAAAAATATTAAATGGGGCAGAGGCAAAAAGGGTAGAGATCTATATAATGAAAAGGTGCGTGATAAGATGAAGTGGCTCGAAAAAGTTGTAAATGCTGCAGGGGAAGTTGGATTTACGCGGTTTGGATTTGGCCTAAACAATATACATATTGATACGAAACCTGCATCATCTGCAGATTTCATGTGGGTCTATGCTTCTGATACGATCTATAGTGGAGATATTTTAAATTATCACCTCAAACCCTTTAACAAAACAGACCCTGAAGAGAAAGGTTTCAAATGGTATCAAAAGCGGGATAAAAACTTTGCTGTTGTAAAAAAGAATAATCGGTTCCTCAGCTATATACCGTATTTATCCGATGGCTTAAAGGATCAAGCAAAAAATAAATGGCAAAAAGCAATTTTCGATAAGGCGCGAAAAGAACAAGCCGAGAAATATAAATTTGACGAAACAAGTTTAGCTAAAGGTGCAGCCGGCGGGTTGAAGAAGAAGAAGAAGAAGAAGATAAAAAAGAAATGAAAAAAATAAGACTGATAATTGAAAGACAGGATTTAGAATACAAAAAAGGAAGTGTTGGTTACGTCCTTGGAACTGTTGACGGACAAATAATAGATCAACAAAATCCAGAAAAGGTTTTCTATGGCGCCTCGATGCCAAAATTGCCAATGGCTTTAGCTCAGCTTAGGAAATTTAAAGGAACAGGCATGGCCTTAACAAATAAAGAACTGAGTATGTTATTGGATTATTCCAAAGCTTATCAACTAGCCCTAAGAGGAAAGCATAAGTCAAGTGCTTCATCGAATGAGATATTCAGGTCGTTATGTAGAGGTGATTATACTAGTCCACAGGGACAATCATATACAAGAAAAGCTAAGCTGAAAAAGGATCCGAAAACAGGACAGATGGTGCCGGATAAGTCGCTCTCATTGGGCATTGTCAGTAGAAAAGAAGAAGAAAAATTTCTAAAAGGCATGGGTCTAGAAAAATTATTGCCTGGGATTTGTAGAAGTCGCGCGGGAATTGGGTCCCGCAAGGGAAAGTGGGTGGCCCCTAATCGACAGACAGCGTTAGGTTTTTTTAAATTTATGTCCTTGATCTACCAGGCTGATGAATTAGCCCATGATGAATCTTCTAGAACTGGTTTATATGATGAATTTGTAAAGTTAAAGAAGGATTTAGAGGCAAGAGAACAAGAAGCAGGAATGTCCTTAGATGAGCCGCGGCCCAAAGAGCCAGAGATAGATCCAAGGGCTCTTGAGAGCAGCGTTATTAATACTTTTTTAAGACCAGTGTTTGATGAAATCCAAGCACTAACCAAGGGACTAAGAACAAAATTTGAAAAACCTAATCAGCCGGAAAAGGATACTTTCGATTTTATCAATCGAGAAATATTTAAAAGATCTGGTGGTCGAGGAGGATCTTTGCAAATGTGGGGCAAAGGTGGCGTCACAAGAAAATACAATCAAGCACTTCACTTGGCATTTGTAATCAATGAAGAATATATCTTATCTATATACACTGACTACGGTAGAGAAAATAAGCAGGTAGGCAATAATGCTTTAAGAAAATTGCTAGCCGGAAAAATTTACGAAATACTAAATAAAAACGGGATTGTATAACTTACCAAGCTAATTGAATAACAATAATCAAAACAGCCAAACTTAAGCAAATTATAGTCTTTGCAGTAAACATTGATTCTCCCAACAAAAACCAAGTTAGAATTGGGAATATAATCAGGCCAGTTGAAGATCCTATAAACCTGGCTGTCCACACTGAGCCTGTTGACTCTACAATAATTCTCCAAGCATACCAAAAGGCTACGGACGTTGGCGCGCCGATAGTTAATGCTGCCACAAACGGCTTATCACTCCACCAATCTGATAAATATTGAGCATTAAGCTGAAACCAACCCATTATCTGTCCCAGAAAAAATAATAAGATTCCGAGATAAAGAGCCATCAATGAGTCCAGGTACCTGAAAACCCATAAAGGTGCGAATTAGACTTTTCTACAATCTTTGCCATTTGAATTATGTTTGCGAACTCATCTTCTGGTAAATAAAGAACATCCACTGATGCATCAGATGCTTGTTCAGAAAATTCTTCAAATAATACGTTGAGTGCCATAGAACAAGACAAAGATTCCAATAAAGCTGAATGGTCTATTTGACTCATATTGTATTCTTTTTTTGCAAGACCTTCTAGTAGTGCTTGAAGTCTATTTAAAGAGGACAAATTACTAGTTTGTATTAATTTTAGCACCTGAAGTTTTACGGGGATCTTTTTCACTTTTCAAAGTCTAACAAGTCTGTGTAGCCACCCACCCTGTGGGTCACTCCGGTATCGATATTTGAAGCTAAAATAATTGGCACTGTATTTTGGCCATAAAAGCTCTTGTACTCTTCTAATATGTCTGGGCGCTGAACATAATCGAGAAACTGAAATTGTCTCTGGCTTGCAATTAAAAATTCTTCCGCTAATATACAGAATTTACAAGTTGATCTTCCAATAATAATGTATTTATTATCCATTTAGTAACCTTTTTTGATTTTTTACAGAATTTTGAATCGAAGAAAATATTTCACTAGAAGTGCCCAGGGTTATAATCTCTTCTGTCTTGTCTCCACTCATAACTTTGATAATTGAATATTCCTTCTCTCCTGCTGAGGTGTGACCCTCAGTAATCAAAAATTCCCTGACCTCGTTGTAATCTTTTATACTTATAATGTGAGAAGAATTGATATAGATATTATCTATGGATATCTTCCTGGCATATCCATCATTTATAATATTTAGTTTCTTTAGTTCTACTAACATTATGATCCTATACTTTTCAACACAAATGCTCCGATGAGTCCAACAACTGAGGTAAACAAGGTCCAAATCATTCTGGATGAAGTTTGTTTCCAGGTTTCTAGCTCTCTAAGTCTAGCATATAACCCCTGATCAGGATTATAAACAGCCTCTTTTATTTTCGCTACATCTTCGGACATAGACTCTTGTTTGTCGCTCATAACATCCATGCCTGAGCATATTCTATCTAATTTTGATTGTATTTCTAAATTCAAATCTTGTTGATCAACCATCGGTGAACCCTCCCATAGGTAAATAGTATCTACTGATGGACAATACTGTGATTTGTCAACAAAAGTGTTCCCGCTACTGATACAGCGTTCTTAAGTGCACACCTCGTGACTTTTGCAGGGTCTATGATCCCTCTTTCTATCAAATTCTCTTTGTTGCCTGTAGAAAAGTCAATACCTTCGAACTCTTTACAGTCTGCGACAACCCACTGCATTGTATCTGGTGACAGGCCGGAGTTTGTTGCCATCGTTCTAAAGGGGGCCCTGAGCGCTGTCTTAAATATGGGCAAAGCCACAGACTGTTCTAGGTTATCAAAATTAGGAGCTACTTTCTCTGCGATGCTAAGAAGCGTCATTCCGCCTCCAGGCACTATGCCTTCCTGTTGTGCGGATCTCACTGCCTCTAACGCATCTTCGATTCGGTGTTTTTTTTCTATCATTTCTACCTCAGATGATGCGCCAACGCGGACAATAGCAACACCAGAAGAGAGGCGAGTAACACGATCTTGGAGTCGTTCTGCCTCATGAGTATCTTCAGTCTCTCTAATTTGCCTTTTAATTTGATTAATTGTTTTTTCAATTTGATCACCGTCCCCCTCTCCGTCTACAACGGTAGTTGTATTTTTGGTAATCTCCACGCTCGATGCCTGGCCGAAGTCAGAAAGCGAAACATCTGTCAGTTTATCTCCAGATGATTGTCGGAAAAACCTTGCACCAGTAGAGATTGCTAGATCACTCATTATTGCTATGCGCTCTTCGCCATATTTTGGAGCTTTTACTGCAGCGACCTTCATTGAGCCTCTGACTGTGTTCATAATTAGTGCTGCTAAAGCCTGACCTTCCACTTCTTCAGCAACAATAACCAATGGGCGTGATTCTCTAGCTGCAATTTCAAGAGCCGGAAGTATTTGATTTACTTGCTCAATTCGGGTATCTGTAATGAAAAACATCGGCCTGTCAAAAAAGCACGCGTTTTTTCTCTCATCAGTGATAAAAGCTGTTGCAGCATATCCTGAAAAAAACCTAAAACCCTCCACCAAATCCAAAGTAGTGTCCATGGACCGGGCCTCTGTGATAGTTATGGTGCCGTTTTTGCCCACCTTATCTACCGCGGTGGAAATAAGTTCTCCGATGACCTTGTCGTTGTTTGCTGATATTGAAGCTATATGTCTTATATCTTCCGATGAGGATATGGGCTTTGAGATATCCTCAATCAAAGCGACAGCCTGATCTAGACATTTTTCAAGGCCCCTCTTTATATCAACTGGAGATGTACCTGTCGATATATGCTTGTTTGCTTGTGATAGAATCTCTCTTGCCAATATAGTGCTGGTAGTGGTACCATCACCCGCCTCTGCGTTAGTCATTGCAGAGACTTGTTTTACGATTTCCGCGCCGGCGTTTACGTGAGGGTCCTCAAGAAAGACATTTTGAGCAACTGTTACACCATCCTTCGTCACAAAAGGCCTCCTGTCTTTCTGTCTGATTATTACGTTCTGGCCCTTTGGGCCAAGTGTTGCAGCAACATAGTCGCTTAAAATATTAACACCTTCCAGAATTTTGCTGCGTAATTCTGGTCCGGCTTGTAGATGTGTATCCATGATTTCCTTTCCTAGTGATATATAATATTATATCACACTTTTTACAAATGTCAAATAATATTTTACAATAAATCCAGCATCGCTCTCTTATTGTGATGGACCACGCGTGCTTTTTCAGGATCAGACGATATATTACTTTTCAATGCGGCGAAAAATAACTTCATAACATCATATGGTATGCCTACCGGGGAAGCTGCTATGATTTCATCTGTTATACTAGCATAGATTTTCTCTTTCTTTTGTGGATCAGTTTCTTTGCTGGCGGCTTCCGCTTGTGTTGCTATAGAACTAGCAAGGATGCCCCAACCAATGACTGGGACTTTTTTAAGAATCCTTCCTCCGACTTTTTTTGCAGCACTCTTAAGGGCTCGCTCGGCCTTCTTTTTTGAAACTGGCTTTGTGCTTTTCTCCAGGGCCTTTTCAACCTCTTTGGTTAAGTCTTTCTTTTCTGCTGAGTTGGGAGCTTCTGCCCAATTTGGCTTTGTAATAGTTGGTTGACGCTTTTGAGCCCAGGATGGTTGGCTTATTTTGGGGTCTTTCTTTTGAAAGGCTGCCTTTGCTGATTTTGCTTCTGGTGAATCTGCTGAATAGATATTTCCTCCACTTGGTTTTTTCTTCGCAGTGTTGGTTGAAATCCTTTTTATCTTCTTCTTCTTGGATGAATATGTTGTTGGTAAGACAGTGCTTCTTAATCTAACTTTTGCGAACTCGATTTTCTCCGCGGCTCTTCTTAGAAAATCACTATTTTTATTAGTGCGTATTCTTTTTGAAACCTCATCGCTTAGTAATGAGAGTTGTTTTTTGTAATCAGAAATGACCTCTGGTGATAAAAGAAACTTTACCTTTTTCTCGAAGGTGCCGTCGTTTTTTAGAACTTGGGTAACAACTTTTTCGGCTTCTCTGCCGAGATTATCCGGATGTAATTTTAATTGCAGGGTTCTTGCAAGCTCAAAAAGTCGTTTGTCTGTGGCGTTAGATAGTTTGCCGGTGGCTTGTTCTAAAAGCAAATAATCGTCCCAAGTTTGCCATATTTGCTTGTAGGCCCTCACTATACACTCCCGCCCTTTGTGGTCTGAAGTTCTTCTGTCTTTGAGATAACATTTGTAGAGGCTTTGATTGCTTCTTCTGCTTGTTCGTCTTTCTGCATTCCGCCGGCGATATAAGCATGGGTGTTATCTTGTATTGCTTTTACATTCACAAAAATGTCAAACAAAGACTCGTTAAGGATTCCCGTAACTCTGTTTAACATTTTCTGTGTGTTCTTTCTTCCGACGTTTATTGTACCGAACCACGCCTTTTCTTGATTAGGCCCAAGAACGCGGCTTTTGCTGTAAGTGTCAATCTCTGCTACCATATTCTGAGTTAAACCAAACTGCTCTGTAGAGAGAAAGCCGCGGGTCTGAACTAAGGCTGCCAGCTTTTGTTCTCTGTTCATGCCGTTGTATAACTTTGCAGATTGCTCTGGTGTGTACCAGTTGCTTTTTAGATTCAAAATTCTATTACGCTTCGCAGTTTCTTTCGTAGCCGAATACTGCTTAAGGATACTTAATTTAGGAAAGACTCCGGTACCGTTATTGGCATCGCGCGCTGCTTTGCCTATTTGGTCAGCAAGAGCTTTAAAAGCCTTGGTGTTTTCGAGATTATATCGAGTCTGCTGTGTTTCACCATTAATCGCCGACAATGTGCCAAGAACAATATCTCGCATGTCAGATTTGTGGGCGGGCGACGCTGGCATCTTAGATGTACCCCTCTTTACATATGGTAGCCGCGTTTCATAGTCAGGGGATGCTTTTTCTTCATCTGATAATCCCGCATCGGGATCAAACGGCTGGAAAAACTTGTCACTCAATTGCGTGGCCCAACTCAAGTTTTTAAGAAACTGTTGTGCGAATGCATCATCAACTTGAAATTCTTCCGAATTCTTCTGGTTTACTATTTCTAGCTCCTTTTTGAAAGCTACTGCATATTTGTTTTCCATCTCTTCTGAAGACGGGGCTGCAATGCCCGGCAAACTGTTTATAAAAGCTTGGCCTTTTTTCGGAAGCTGAATACACAGCCTGGAGTGTTTTGAAGACCTGGAAAGTATATCAAAAATGTTATCTAGAGTAAAGTCAAATCTATACCATTTCAAGAAACCATTGACGTCCTGCCCTTCTTTCTTGCCGCCTTCGAACCGCTTAGTCACAGCAACATAACGCATAAGATCGTTATCAAATTTAGGGTTCGTTATATCTCCAACGAGATCTCTGAAAGAGCCTCCAACGTGCAGGTTTCCGTCTTGATACAGTTTCAAGCTTACAGGCATGGCGGTACCGTCACTTCTAGAAAGAAAGTCTGCAATAGTTCCAGTATTAGCTGGTATTTGTTCACCCTCCATCAAGACCGCTAGAAATGCTTCAAAACTAAAACCCGCAGAGGCAGCGTTAAAATTCGCTATGACCTTCGTTAAGGTTTTGTAGAAGACCAAATAAGATAAAGCTACCGCTATCTGTTGCGCGGTTGAGGTACTTCCCCCGTCGCCAAACATCTCTTGCATTGCAGCATCAGGATTGTCATAGAAATTAGAAAGCGACCTAATCTTTTCTACAAAGTCTCCGCCTGGAATGTTCTCCAAGAACTGCAGCAGTTTTTGCCTCTCAGGACCGTTCACTGGATTGTCGCCGCCAGCGCCGGTGACGTCGGTCCAACCCAATTCTGTGACTGCTATTTCAGGAATAGCATCCAAAGTCAGGGTCATAGACTTTCGTTCGTTAAGGAACTGTTCTTTCAGAATTTGTAATTCTGATTTTTGCACTCCAAAAAATTTGCCCTTCTCAACTTCGAAAACTTCCTCTATGAGGCTGTAGATGTCTGCTATTTTCAAAATAGGGCTACTCTCTTTAGTTTTTAGGTATTTATCAAACCACATTATATTAGTATCTCCTTAATAATTAGATAATTTCGTCTACAATTCCCATTTTTATTGCTTCTTCTGGGGAGATATATACATCCTTTTGTGCCTTTAATAATCTCTTGATTTTTGATGGGGTTAATTTAGTGTAATTAGCGAGACATGAAATATATCTCTCTTGGGTCCATTTTATTTCTTCCAGTTCATTTTCCATAGAAAATATTGTACCGCCGGTACCGGCGAGAACGTTGTGTAACATAATCCTGCAATTTCTCCCTATTGCCCTCTTGCCTTTGGTTCCTGCGGCGAGGATTGGAACCCCTGCTGACATTACTTTACCTAAACCAATTGTTTCGATGTCGCAAGTTCTGGATTTAATCATATCCATAGAGTCAAGGATCGAGAACATTTCAGAGGCGATGCCACCATGGGTCGATACAACCATGCTTATTGGGCGCGCCATTATTATTGGTTCGTCTTTTTCTGTCTTTTGAGGCATTTGAATATGCGATGTGTTTTCTAGAAACAATAACCCGGCGACGACCTCTGATGCTTTTCTCTCTGAAATGTCCCCGTAAAGATTGATTGTTCTTAATTGATTTTCATCCGATGGCTCGGTACCGGGGATATTATTAATAATAACAATTTGATCATTTTTACTTTTCTTCTTCTTTGCCATTGTTTCTTGCTCCTTTTTGTTTTTTCACCTAAAATAAATATACCACAAATAATGTTTTTAAGCAAGCAAAAAAAAACCCCACGAAGTGTGGGGCTTAATTTGGTAATATGCTATATCGAGGGGAACTACTTTCTTCTTGAGGACAACAGTCTTTTCGTGACCCTTTTCAAGACTTCTTGCATAATCTCTTCTCTTTCCTCTTCCCCCATCTCTTCGGGCGCATCTTCTGGTGGACCCAAATCATCTAATTCAAGGTCTGCTTCATCATCGGGCATATCTAATTCTTCTTCGGGATCTGCTTCCATTGCGGCGCCGAGTCGCTCGCCTAAGTCAATTAGAAGCTGAGCTTCTTCTTCGGTGAGGCTGATATCCGCTGAGCCGAGTTCTGAAGGTGCTTCGTCATCTACCATCTCTATGTCATCATCAGCAAGAGGCTCTTCTTCACCCATGTCAAGATCCATCTCCTCTTCCTCTTCTTGTTCCTCTAAGGTCTCTTCATCTTCTTCTTTGTAGACACCTTCTTCAAGATCATCTTCTTCCTCGCCTGGGTTCTTCATACCCATTTCGCTTATAAAATTATCGGAAAGGGGCCCGACATTGGCCAATTTCATAAATCTTCTGATTGTATTTTCCTTTAGAAGCTTATTACCACTCATTACTTATTTCTCCTTTGTTTATTTTGCGTAAAAATACAGATTCTTACAATACAATTATAAATAGTTGTTCAAGAGATTAAAGTCAGATTTTTATCCTTTTTGACAGTTTCTTAAGAGCAGCTTTTTCTATTTGGGAGACCCTAACAAGAGATATTCCCAACCTTTTAGCTATTTGCTCTAGAGTCATTGCTCCGTGTTTTTCTATGGCTGTGTTTATACAATTGTCGTCTTCTGGAAAATCGATCCAACATCGGCACTCTTCTTTTTTGCAGCAACTTTTAGTTGTTTTTTTAGTCATAATCCTCCAAACTATTTTCTATCAAATCAAAAATTTCGTTTTTATCAGAATCCGTCAGGCCTAGGTTCTTCATTAAATCATCCGCGGATGCATGCTCTTTTGCTGACGAATGAATCTTCTTTTTGCTCATTGTTGTTTTTTCTTCTTTAATCTCTTGAATTATCTGAATCATCCTAGGGTCGTTTTTTAAATACTTCTTTATGATATATTTAAAAAACTGTGTTTGCTGTAAATTATCATACTGTAGTCTTATTTTAAAGCGCGCTGATAAGTGTTCTTCACAGGAAAATACCACCCTTACTTTATCTTCCATCATTTTGCTAAAATATGAGTCTTACTTTCAAGTAGGCCAGAGGGGGTTTGTTTTATAAACTCGGCTTTGTGGCGAAATTCAGCAAGATTCCGGGCGCCTGTGTATGAAAGGCCTGATTTTATATTTCTATCAAGCTTATATAGAATATCCGATACGCATCCCTTATAATCTATAGTCGTTGAAACACCTTCTAGAGATCGTGCTTGGCCCCTCCAAGCTATTTGGGCTTCGGGCGAGGCCATACCCCTATATACTTTATATTTCTTATTATCGTTACTCTGAAATATTTCTCCCGGAGTCTGCTTAGATCCCGCCAACATTGACCCAAGCATTACCATGTCTGCGCCGGCGGCGAGGGCCTTGGTAATATCGCCGGCAGTTTTAATTCCCCCATCGGCGATTATTGAGGCGTCTGCGGCATCTCTGCAGTCTAAAACTGATTGCAAAGTAGGGACTCCATGGCCAGTCTGTATTCGGGTTGAACATATAGATCCGCCACCAATCCCAATACGGACTGCATCAGCACCCCAATCCGACAGGTCTTTGAACCCTTCGGGCGTTGCTATATTTCCTGCAACAATTGTCACCTCTGAGCCTAATGCGTCCCTTATTGCCTTTATTGACCTCTCTACCAAAGTGTGGTGGCCGTGGGCGACATCAATACACAAAATTCGCGTCCCGGCGGCAAAGAGACAAAGGGCGCGCTCAAGAAAATCACTCGACGTGCCAATTGCGGCAGCGATTCGGGAGACATTTGAGTCGTTTGTCTCCTCGAGATGCTCGAAAACTTTTCTCACAATCATCTTCTGGTCGGGGATAGAGTTGTACCTGTGAATTATCCCAAGGCCACCAGCGGCGAACATAGAGATTGCCATTGAGGCTTCAGTTACCGTATCCATGGGGCTAGAAATTATTGGAAGTCTAAAATTATATTTTCCTAATTCTGTCGATAAACTTATCTCATCTCTACTGTTGATATTGCTTCTTTTTGGCACAAGTAGAACATCGTCAAAACACAAAGAGTCTTTAATCATTATTTTTGTCCTCACCTTTATCAGAGTAGCAGCTTGTGCACACTAAGTCAATATTATTTGACTTTTTTTCGATGTGCCAATCATCTATATTTTCACCAGAAACGGGTGGCCTCTGGCAAATTGAACACACAACTTGTCTCTTGAACTTTTTCATTGATTTTTTAAAATCTTTCATAAATTGTTTTCTTGCTAAAGTAAGTTGTTTTCTCTTTAATTTTCTAGCAAAACTCGTCATCATGTATCTCCAGTTGACCCAAGAGACCCGGTGCCGCGGCTGGTGGCTTCTCCGTAAAGATCTTCTGAGTTTTTGACTACTTTGAAAGGTGGTTTTTCTATTTTTACAAAAACTCCTTGGGCTAATTTATTGCCGGCTTCAATTATTTGTGTGTGTTTTCCAATATTGTGCAGGTTTACAAACACTTCTCCTGTGTATCCCTCATCGACCACACAGGCGCCTACAATCAAAGATCTTTTCGAGGCAATGCCAGATTTATTCATAATCTGAAGCATGTGATTGCTGGGTACTTGTATTTTTAGACCTGTTGAGAATAATTTTGATTCTCCAGGCAATAGGGTTGTGAATTTTATGCCCCCATCGGGGCAATAGAATAGATCCATACCAGCGTCGGTCGAATGAGCGCGCGACGGTAATTTTGAATTTTCTCTGACCTTAAATATTCTTACTTCTTTAGACAATGTCATACTCCAATCCATAATTCTTTAAATCGACTTCCTCAATAAGCGTGTAAGTAAAGCTGTTACCCCACTTATCCGATGCTTTTTCACAAGTATCCATAAACTCGTAAAAGTCTTTACTACTTTGAAAAACCTGACAGCCTGCAGATACGCCGCCAGTATTAATTCGCGCGTCGGATCCCCAGTGCTTATGGATATTGATCCCAAACCATCCAGTTTCCTCTGGATTGTGGTAGTCTGGCTTTGTATCTCTGTTATTATCCCTGACAACTCGGACCTTTCCTCCGCGTTGGCAAAGTGCAGTATATTTTCTGCGGCCGCCGTGGGTACCGATTCGATAAGTAGATCGGTATTGATCTGGTACCAAAATTGCTGTCCCTTTGTGTCTAACTTCCTTTATTGGTCGACGTAATATGTTTGTTCCAGGCTCCGTAGTTGCCGCGTAAACGTCGTATACCCACTGTGCGGAATCTTTATACAGAATGATTATAAAATCATCAAATTTTGAGGCATCTCCAGAATCATTTCTGACCCCTACAATATTCAAATTGAAATCCCCATTTTCAAAAAAAGCATAACCCTTATTATCAAAAATTTGTTTATACTGATTTGCTACAATTTTTGCGTTCAGTCCCTTTACTCTAGCCATTTATTTCTCCTTTTTCACGATACTTGTGATTTCCCACTCAAAACCCAAACTGGCTTTGAGTTTATTTGCGACCATGGCGGCCTCAGGGAAGGTTATCTTTTTTACAGTTTGTTTTTTTATCGAATTCTGATCTGTGTTCTTTAACACAATTGTGTATAAATTCATTATATACTCCTAAGCTAATAATTTAAACATTTTTCTCATACTAAAAGTGGAAAATCCCCACTGCTGATTATAATTTAACCTAGCCATGTATGGGCGATTAATTTGTACGATATCTCTCTCCGGGTCCACTCCCCAACAACGTATCACTCTTGCTTCGTTATTATCATCGATAACCTTAACGACATAAAAGTTCTTACCGTTTTTTGACTTCTTCAACTTGCACTCGCGAGGGATAAACCAAGTGACTCCAAGCTCAGGATCAAACTCAGAAATGGGCGGAATGTAAAGTTCATCTAGTTTTTGTCTGACTCTCGGTGTAACAACTGCGCTAATAGGAAAAACCCCGGTCAAATTAACCAAATGTTCGAGCTTCTCCTCTTCTGAGAAATCTCCTTCCGGGGCATACAATTTAATGTTTTCAATTAAATTTTTCTCCTTCCGTGGGCGCTTCTCTGATATCGCGGTCCAGAAGTGTTTTAATCCTGTGAACCTGTCATCCATTAAAATATTTAGTGCTTGCGCCAAGGTTAAAGCGTGGATCGATTTTTTATTTAATTTAGAATAAGTTATATCCGGATGGAAGAGAAATTCCTCAATTGTATTGAACGGGCGATTATTAATAATTTGTTCGATAGCTTTAATGCCGAGACCCTTGATGGATGACAGAGGCTGAATAAGCGTCTGACCATCTTCACTGATTTCCCAGTTGGCTCCTGATGTATTAATATTCAAAGGCTCAACTATATATCCCAGGGACTTAGCTGTGGCAATGGCCCGTTCTTTGCGTGTTTCTGGTTCTTTATCTAAAAAAGCTGCAAGCCACTCCGCAGGATAATAGTTAAGAAGATAAGCACACTGATAAGACAGCACGCAATAGGATACAGCGTGAGACTTATTGAAGCCATAGCCTGAAAAATATTCAAAAGTTTCCCAAAGTTCTCTAGCTTCATAGTCTTTCATTCCTTTCTCCAAACACCCTCGCTTGAACTTATCAAAGATCTTGTCTTTCTGGGTCTGGACTTCGCCAGTGCCTTTCTTTGTTAGAAGTTTTCTCAATTTGTTGCCTTCATCCAAGGATAGGTCCTTGCCCAGTTTGTGAGCCAACATAGCAATCTGCTCCTGAAAAATAAGGAAACCGTATGTTTCTTCCGTCACTTCGCGAACATGATTATTAACATACTCCACATCCTCTGGGTTTGACTTTGCTCCAATATACTTTCTATCCACTCCCGCGCCCAATGGGCCTGGTCGGTAAATAGAAGTGATCGCAGACAAGTCAATGATATTATCTGGCTTCGCATTTTTGCAAAATGACTGAGCGCCTGGTTCAGTAAATTGGAATATACCAGCCCACTTACCTTTGTGGAAGATATTTTGCCAAACTTCCTTATCATCCAAATCAATCTTTTCTGGGTGTAGATTCTTATCATAAAAATCTTTAATATCCGCAAATGTAGGCTTGACCATCCCATGGTGTCGTTTAAGGATACGCTCGATGGCTCCTTCCAACATTCGCAAGGAAGCAAGGCCAAGGATATCAAATTTGATGAACCCCATTGGCTCAAGATGTCGCACATTTTGACCTTCAGACCAGGGCGTTTGGCGGACGCCTCCGGAATTGATAAGTGGCATCCACTGATCTAGGTTTTCTCCTACAACAACTCCGCCGGCATGGCGAGAGGCAGACCGTGTTTGACCATATAATTTTTCAATGTGGGTCTTAATATGTGGATATTTTTGTAAAAACTTCTGCAAGGACTCTGAAAATTCCATCAACTCTTCGAATGTTGGCACATAAACGCCGGCGGTTATTCCATGTTTTTTCTTTGCAAGCGGAGTGGCTTCATAAACCATCTTGCTAGTAACATTGTTAACCTCAGTGAATTCAATACCATAGAACTTAGAAATGTCTTTGATGAGAGACCGCAACTGAAGCGTGTTCCAATTTGTAATAGGTACAACGGAGTTATCTCCCCATTGGTCAATTAGAATCTCTTTAAGAACCATCGGGTCAGACACATCATAATCGATATCTGGGTATCCGGCGCCTCCCTTAGTCAAAAATCTCTCGAACTGAAGGCCGTATTTAATAGGGTTCACTTGAGTAATGTTCAAAACATATGCAACAAGCGACCCAGCAGCCGAACCGCGACCGGCTCCGACTAGCTGCTTGTCTACTGCAACATCGGCGATGGACTTCATCGTCAAGAAATATTTAGAGAAGCCTCTTTCCTCAATAACGCCAACCTCGTGTTTAAGACGAGTAACATACTCCGGCTTTGTGTGTAAATCAAGAGAACGAAGGCCCTCGACACACAGCGCTGCCAAGGTTTGAGCGGCGGTTGAGCCCTCTGGGACGACGAAATCGGGTAGTCGGACGGTATTGTCTGGTAGGAACGTGTCAATTCTATCGTGAGCAATTTGATGAGTTCTGGCAATTGAATCAAGAATCAATTTATCGTCATATTCCACTCCGCACTCTTTCGAATATTTCTTGTAAGATTCGAACATCTGGTCACCGTTCTTTGGGTATAGTTCGTATCCAACTTCTTCGACGGAGAGTGGAAGTTCATCAGATAAGTAATCTGGCTTGCCTTTGCCCAACCACCCTAGTCGTTTATAGAGTTCTCGATCTTTCCAAACATCCGCATTATAATAATGAGAATCAGCGGTTGAGATGAGTTCAACTCCGAATTCCTGATGCATCTGGATAATATATTGATTGAGATCGTGCTGCTCCGGGACGTTGTTCCACTGCAGTTCTCCATACCACCTATCCCCAAAGATGGACTGCATATTCTGCGTTGTTTCCCTCATCGCGTGAAGAATTGCATCAGGACCTGTGTCTCGATTCTCCCAATAATTCCCAGCATATATACCACCCAAGCATGCTGAGGCAGCTATAACACCTTCATTATGCTTTTGCAGCATATCATAGTCGACTCGGGGATACCGATAAAAGTTATCTCCAGAGTAAGACTGTGAAATCATTTTGAAGATGTTTTGTAGTCCTGTTTGGTTCATGGCTAATAAGATGAGGTGGCGGCGCCTATTTAAAATTGACTTGATCTTCTTCTTTGAGGCTCCCTCATTCTCCACTGTGGTGCCAGAATTGCCTGCCTCATAGTCCGATTTTTTCTTTGAAGCTGCCTTGACATCATCATATTCTTTTTTCCATTTCTTAACAGACGGAATAAAGTATGCTTCGCATCCAAAAATAGGCTTGAATTCTTTACCTGCTTGGAGCATCTTTTTCGCGTGCAAAACTTGCCAAGCAAGACCATTCATGTTGCCATGGTCTGTAAGTGCTAGCGCGTCCATTCCGTTTTGATATGCGAAATCCATATGATCTGGCGGGTAACCGAGGGCGTCGAAGGGAGAACCTGCGACAGAATGGGCGTGAAGACCCACAAATGGTATTGAATTTTTGACTCTAGATTTCATCTACTATTCCTTTCATTTCATCAATTGTTTCAAGTAGTGTCTCTTTTACCAATTGTCTTTCATTTTCAAACAAATTGATTATAAAATTTTCTTGCTCGTTTGTCAAGAAAATATAGGCATCTGGGAAATTCACCATTGCTTTTATCTGGTATGGGATTTCGTTGTATATGGATTCAATGTATTTCGTATTCATCTTGTCCTTTGCTATCAAAAGTGTAAGGTTTCATAAATTTTCTAGTAGGTCTCGGTATTTTTATTTTGGAGCTATAATAATTTTTTAAATTTTGCCAGGTGTCCATGTCGTAGTATTCTATGATTTCTAATTTTTTATCTATATTCATTATATCATTATTAAAGATTTTGTCAAGGGTAAAATTACGACTAGACCATCGTTCCTGGGGTGGTAATATTCTAGAGCCCCCGGTGCAAGAGTTCTTTATATGCCTCTTTAATTCAACCCATTGGCTAGGAAACAGGGTGAAGCCTAAATACTTTTTATCCTTAACTGTCTCGTCTTTGTGGGCCAAAAATATTGATTCGCGGCCTCTGATTAAAGCCCTATTCTTTGTGACTATTTCTGGATTATAAATACCATATGGAAAAGAAATATAATATTTTGTAGGACAAACCCACTTACTCATGTTGTGAGAAATTTTAAAAGCAGTTAAGGCGCCGTGCAAAACAGACCAACCCAAAGAATCGCGGCGGTTTCTATCTTTTTGGTTTATCGGAGTATAGAATACTGGGATCCATTTTTCGTGATAATCTTTTCTTTTTACAAAATCTTTTTCCTGAAAATATCTCGGGGACATAACGTAGTCTCCCACTCTCTTCCTAATTAAAGGTGCCACATCATCGTTACAGACAACCCAAATGGTGTCACAGCCGGCTAGGGCACACTCATGAACGGATCTTTCGATTGCCAAAAAACCTTCCCTTAACGGTTGCAAATAGTCAGGCCAAGGGAAATCAAACGAGTTTTTCCAACCAGAAAGAGGAATAATTCCAGCGAGGCTTATTCCTCGTGGAGAAGGTGTTATCAAAATAAGTTCTCCATTTTTTTATTCGAAAATTTTATCGTTTCAGAATCTATGTATTTATTCATATCCCTTTCAGTCACTAATCTTTTTTTATGTAAAATTTTAGGCCTCCTATACTTAGGATTTCCGTTTTTATATAAATTCATAAAATTGCCCCTTATTCCAAGAGAGGTCAGGTGACGATCGACGGCGAAGCGAGCCATTGTGTCAGAAAAATCAAAGTTCATTAGCTGCTTATGTGTCAGTATTGATTTTACAACGCAATCAGTTACGTAATTAGCTCCGTCTACACGGGATGATGTATAATAATGTATTTCTTTTGCAAACTGTTCATCGGACAGTTTGGGTTCTATAAAATTATGTTTTTTCCCCAAGCAACTTAATTCGAAATCGTCATAAACTTCATAAAATATCCCGATTGGTGACGAGACAATATTTTCAAAAACTAGACCAGTAGGGTCAAATATTTCACATTTTTCAAATTTATATTTAAACGTAGATCCAGATTGGGATATTTTAATTTCTCGCTCTCGTAGTCTTATTGTTTTATTTTTGTTATAGTTTAACAATTTGCCTTGTAGTGAAAGTAGCATCTGTAATCTTGACCAAGTATAATCTGATCTCTTCTTCCCAAACAAAGCAAATCCCTGCTCAAAAAATAAAGGACCAATGCTATTGTTGACTAAAAAATAATAATCATTAACAAAGGCATACGCTATAGAAGCCAAATCGCTACCAATTACTATATTTTTTAAAAGCATACTTTATATTTGTAATCATACCGTGCCGAATATGATGCCTTTGAGAAAAAAAAACCACCTGGGATGTTAAATGCCCCTTGCTGATTTTCGTCTTCTTGGGCTGCTGGCTGCTGATCCTGTTCTCTGGGTAAACAAGCTTCATCTATAATAGACATTAAATCGTTATACATACTGAGTGCGTCAGAGGTTAACTCAAAATGAGAACCATTTCCTGCTAGCGCGATATCTTCCCAGTCGAAATTTCTACCTCCGAAAGCTCTGCCGGACGAAAATGTATATACTTTGAGATTTATACCACCGCGTACGGCGTCTTCGACAATCGCTTGTGTGATTGGTCTGCCGGGCCCTTCAGGGTCCCCTATATCCCTCAGGTATGACTGCTCTTCTTCGTCACTAAAAACTATTACTATTCTTTCAGATGTAGGGCGCCAATTAATTATAAAGTTTTCTTTCTCAGGGACAGATGCAGTGTTTCTCCACCAGGTAGTTGTCGCGAGGTCAACGTTGGCCGCGGCTGAGATGTTTCTAACTGCTAGGTAAACGGCGTCTAATAACATTTCGCTACCGGTGTCCATACCTGCGCTGCCAAGGGCGGCAAAAGAATTTAAAAATTGATCAAAGGGAGAGATATCAGAAACCAAAACTAGTGTCTCGTCCCCATCCTCAACAAGCTCCTTAGGGCCGATGACCAAGCCCCATTGCAATGGCTCCTCAGCAGCAAAATGGGTAGCAAACCGATTAAGAGCGACCTTTACAGCGCCGATTTGATCATCCATAGAGCCTGACCAGTCAACTATGAATAATATATCTGTTTCTCTAATTTCTTCTCCGTAGTCCACCTCACCGTCGCAGTCGTTGTCGGCGCCGTCACAGATTTCTTCTTGGGGGGTAATTTCGCCTGGACAAAAACCGGGTTCGAATTGATTATTCCTATCTCCGCCCCAGGCACCGTTTAAACAATATGCCTCGCCCGGTGCGCACACGCCGACCAAAAGAGTGTCTGGGGGACCAGTGTAGCATGCTTGAGAGAGGTTTTCATCAATTTGTACGTCGCAATCCTCATCAAAATTATTACACTCTTCTTGTGTGATTAACCCACGCAATGGATCGCATGCAGGTGGGGATGGGATCGGAACATAATTGCAAAGCGCTGCGCAGTCGGTCATCCTCATCTCTGTGCAATTGGGATCAACACATTCACAAGTCTTAAACCCCTGTCCACAGACAAGCGGAGGCTCCGAGCAGGGTATAAGATTTCCCACATCATCGATTGTACAAAGGCAATTTAAGCCTTCATCAATTTGACCATCGCAGTCATTATCTTCACCATCGCACTCCTCTTCTATCGGTTGGCGCGCTGTGCAAGATATCCAGTTACCCGCTTCACATACTTCAAGGCCGCGGCCGCAGGCAGTCTGGCACTCCCTGACAAGTTCCTCATCTATTTGACCATTACAATCATTATCGACGTTGTCGCAGGATTCGGGTGGTAGAGGCCCACATTCATCACAAGCATTTCTCTGTTCTTCATCAATTTGACCATCGCAATCATCATCCTGATAATTGCATCTTTCCTCCGAAGGCTCACAGATCACGCACTCTCCATATATTATTTCTCCCTTTTGACATAAGATTTCTTGTTCTCCTTGAACGCCTTCAATTTCGCATTGGACTGTAATCGTTATGTCGTTTTGTATTCCAGGTGGACACTCTAAAATGGTGTTGCAATTTGATCTAGATAAAATCTCGTTCGGGGGACAGGTCAAATCGATGGACCTGTCACAAATGTTGTATTCATCATCGCAAATGTTCATCGTAACTTCTGCTGCCTGAACTCCCAGCCCCGAAGGGGGGCAATACCACATCTGCCGTTGACAACATTGTGGCTTACAATCACAAAAGCGTGGGTCTGTACTTGTAATATCCACACATGGGTCGATGTACATATCGGGGGGGACCCATTCAATTACATTTACTTCTTGGTCGACTGCGGATGCATCCATTGTATTTGAGATTATTCTGGAGGCGTCTTCGTCGGAAGAAGAGGAGTTTGGTTGGTTATCCTGGCATGCCGCTGTCAGTATTAGGGTTATTGCCAATATTTTATATTTCATAAAGATCCTATCAATTTTAAAACAATCTTAGTACTATCATTTCACATTTTCACTTCTTTTTAAATAATTATTTAAATTGTTGAAGTATTAGTATAAAAACCTAACACATAATTCTCAAGAACTAGAAAATGTTTTTTGTCTGACATATTCACTTCTTGTATCATAGCTCTATCTATAAGAATTGTTTTGTCATCTTGAGGCGCGCTGGTGTTGAGGCGTCTGAAACATTCATTACAATCTTCCGCAACATCTATGACTGTTGCTTCGATGTATCTTGATTTTTCAGGCTCATAATTTTCAGGTAGAAGTACCCCGGTTTGAGTCTTATTTTCTTTTTCATGAGGAACTATCAAAATATGCCTGTTTGTCGGTTTTAACCTATGTATATTAGACACCGGTTAGTCTCCCAACAGATCTTTGGCATTTATTCACATAATCGTTTAAAAGTTCCATATCTGTTTCAGATTTATAAAGCCTATATGCCTTTACGGCAAGCCTCATTTCCTCTTTAGTTAACCAGCCATTTTCATTGTAAGACTCTCTTAGGTCTTTCCTTTGTTCTTTGAAGGGCTCCATTGCGTCTTCGATGGCTACAAATGTTTTGATATAATTAGCCAAATGCTGTTCTTTGGTGATCAAATCTTCTTCTTTATTAAAACTCATTTTTTTCCTTTCTTTTTAAGCTCTATTATAATATTAGACTATTTTATAAAATATGTCAAGTGGTTTATACAAATTTTACTTCACAGGCTCCGCCTGCGCAGGCAACCTCTCCCTTAAGATCTGTGTTGTCCTGTTCCTCCAAAACTTGAGTCAGGTCTATGTTTGACAGAGAATTCATCATTGCCTCATAGGTCTCTTTGGAGCAGTCCTCAAAAGGGGCCTGGGTATAACTGCCTCCATCATAAGGTAAGACTGACAAGCCATTATAGCTTTTTCTGTTTTCCCACATCCAATCACCCACATCGACCCATTCTGTATCCTTTATCGATATAGTAGCAGAAATATTATGTGTATTTTGACCTTTTCGAAACCCGGGCTTGACCCAAGAGTCGGTGACCAGTTTCACTCTCTTTAGAAGCTGCAATGCTGACTCAATTCGCAATATTGCATCATCCGGGGCCTTCTGAGGGATTGAGATGACCGCGGTGGTGTGGGGGCTAAAATATTCATCCTCCACCAGTTCCGGGTGATTTTTAACCAAATAATTATAAATCGGCTCGTTTTTCCCGACGCGGAGGCGACGAATGTAATAATCATTATGCCATGCATGAATACCCGAACTAGTTCCAAGTGCTAAAGATGTAGTGCCCGCGGGTTTCACACAAGTAGTTCTTGCCGCAGGGCGCACACCTAATAATTCTGCCGCTCTTGCATTCTCTTCTTTTACGCAATTAGCAGCCTCTTTCATATCCAGGGCTAAGACCGCGCCAGATGCAATACCCGTCATACTAACCCCAATGAGTGCATCTTTTTCAGTGGTCCTACGCCAAATATCACGAAGATAATGAAAATCAGTATAGCTGGCTTGTAACGTCCCGATGAAGGCCGCGGCAATGACGCGTTCATTAAGGTCTTGTTGTGATTGCACATTAGATACGTTAACTTCTGTAAGGTTGCAAAATTGATATGGACGTAGACCTATTTCACAACAAGGATTGGTCCCCCAATCCTTGTCATTTGAAAAATAAAACCCAGGCTCGCCGGCGCCGGAGGCCTTAACTCTGTCCCATAAATTCATAAAATATTCTTTATCAATCTTATGCCTCAAGAGAACTACGGAATTATTAGCGCGGCCTCGTTGAGGATTGGTCTCCCACCAGTTGCCGGTCTTAGCGGCTATCATATCCTCATCATCGGCTGAAAAGAGTGAAATGAGAGCAGCCCTACGGATACCACCTGCCAGTACAGCGTCAGCTATATGGCAGATCATATCGTGTGCTTCGATTGGCGTTAGTTTATCTCCGTTTTCCTTCTGCGAGAGCATTCCCTCTAGTTTGACCAAACATTCTCGAAGAGGTTGTGGTCCAGGGGCCTTGCCTCCAGAAGTAATGAGAGCAGCACCTTTCGGGCGAATATCTGAATAGTCAAATCTTAGGCGTGAACCTCCATTAAAATAAGAACGTACCAATGCCTTTACTGCGTCCGCCCAGCCCTCGATGGAATCGTTAACAAGAAAACGGCGAGTGCGATTCATATTAGGTCGTGTAATCTCAGGAAGCTTTTCAACGTGGTGCTTTTGTACCGAGTACCCCACTCCTGTTCCGCCCAGGAGTAAGAACATAGACTCCCCAAAACAGCGCCAATCATCTGCTGGCATAAACGCGCAATTGAATATTCTATTTGGAGCGACTTCAATTGGCTTACCCCCAAATTGCATAGACCTCATCGAGGGGAGCACCTTCTTATCATAAACCATCTTATAAGCTTTACGAATTTGCAGTTCAAGCTCGGGGAACTTCTTTATATGCATGTTCATGTTTCGAGTTACCAACTCTCTCCAAGTTTCGCGCCTCTTTTTTTCAGGTATATACCTGGCATATTTCATGTGCACCGTGATTTCTGATAAGATTTGATTTGATAATTCCATTTATTTTTTTCCTCCTTCTCTTTTGAAAACCGCATACTTCTCTTTTAGGTTCTGTAACCTCTCCGCAGAAGATTTTTGGATAATATCATTAGCAGTTTCGCCCGTTTTGGGTAAAACTTTTATTTTAACGTTACTGGTATCCATGAATATTGGATATACCAGTCCATCGGGCCCGTTTCTGTTTTTTGCAACAAAAATACGACCTTGGTTTGTGTTTTTATCCTCAACAGTTCTAGAGACTGTAAAGATAAAATCTGCTACAAAACACTTGTTAAACGCCTCGGAGATAGACTCCATTGTGATCACTTCTGCGTTCAACCCGGACCGGTTGGTTTGTGATGCTGTCCAGAGTGGACACTCGCAAATTTGAGCTATTCCTCTAAGCTCTTCGTAAATAGTTTCTAATTGGTGTCTTTTCTCATCTTTTCTGCTATTTTCTGGTCGAATTAGGTCTCCGTAGTCTACGATGATCAGGTCTGGGATGAAATTACGCCTTTTTAGCTTGTCTACATGGTTTTTAATTGTCTGTATGTTGGCGCTTCGTGTAGGATATTCTTTTACTATCAGTTTGCCCTCAATATCCTTAATTTCGTCATATATCTTTTCTTTAAAGATTGTTAAATTTTTAAGCTCCACGCCAGTAATAGCAGAGTCATAACGATTTGCGACGACAGTGTCAGCAAGCTCCAGAGTGTAATGGAGGACATTTTTACCACTCTTAAGTGCTTGAGCGCCCAGATGGACCAAAACCATAGACTTACCTGCCCCAGTAGGAGCAACCACGACACCCAATTCACCTTTACCTAAACCTCCCTTTGAAATATCATCTATATCTTTCCAGCCCGTAGTTACAGGGTCTCTGGCTTTTTTAGTGAAACGTGCTTCGAAATCTGCCAAGTAATCATACCCAAGAGTATTATCAGATCCCAACTTAAGAGCATTATCGATGACTTTTGATACTTCGTCAAACGATGACGACTTTATTAAATCAACCGACTTAATTAGTGCTTCTTTGAGTTTTTGTTTTTTGCAAAAATCAAGTGCTGTATCTTTGATAAAATCGGCGCTATCCGGCACTTGTCCGTTCGCGAGCACTCTCGCATAATATTCTCGTATTCTGACCTTAACTGATTCTGCTTCCCCATCCAAACCTGTTCGTATGATGGACAGCATAATGTTAGATGTAGGGTGGACTCCGTATTTTTTACGATACTCACTAACCTTTCCAATGAAAACTCTGAGGTGTTTTAACTCTAAAAAGTTTAAATCTAAAACTTCAAAGATTTGATCTGCGAAACCACGATCATTGAGTATTAAATGACACAAATCTTCTTGAAAGTTCTTACCAAATTTTGAGAAACTCTTCTCTTGTTCCATTAGTCTTCCTTTTATTTAGATTATAATATCATACTTTATTAAGAAAAGGAAGCAATAATATTGTTAAATCTCTGCTCCAAATCAGTTGTTGATACTGTGAGTACTCCGTCTTGGAGCATGAGCTTTCTTATTTCCGTCTGATTGTAATGAGGCTTATATTGTTCAAACGTATCATCAATTCCTTGTTTAGCCTGGATGGATAACATGGGGGAGGATAATTGCATAATATCATAATTGTTTTCTATTAATTCCTCATTGTCTAAAATATTTGTGTATACCTTCTGTTTGTTCTCGGTTTTTTCACATTCAGTGACAACGTCAGATAAATAGTATATTCTTTCCTCACTTAAAAAAGAAAATCGCTTCGCGACGGTTGAGATACCCACACGAGGAACACCCGGAAGGTTATCTGAAGAGTCTCCCACTATGGCCCGAGCTAATGCAAAGTTGAGCGGGTGAATTCCAAACTTCTCTACTATACTGTTTTTATTAAGATACTCTTTTTGAATAGGTCTATGTAAAATAGTCTTATCATCAAGAAGCTGGATAAAATCCTTATCCGCAGAGACAATAACTTTTTGCCACTCCGAAAACATGGAGCTATTCTTGACATATGAAATTACATCGTCCGCTTCGACGAGAGGTTCCATAAACTGAATAATTGGTGTCTGATTAAAGTATTCAATTACTCTCATCTGTTGCCAAACCTTATTGTCCAGGATGTCTTCTTCGCTCATCCCGACCTGAGACCAATTAGTTCTTGGTGGCTTGCGGCCGCCTTTGTAATCTTTATTCATTGAGCGTCGCTTTTTGCTGCCGCCTTTACCATCCCAAACCAAAACTAATAAATCTGGCTTCACCTCTCTAGTAAGTTTGTTCAGGATGTTGATAAACGTCCTCATACCACCGATAGGGGAGCCGTTTGGGTTCTTGCTAGGGTCTACTATATAACCACGGATAAACTGGTTATACGCGTCTACTATCATCATTCTTTTCATTATTTATCCTCTGGAAAATTTAGGAGAGCAAACTCTCCGTGAATCTGTTTTGCTTTTTTATCATACACCATGGCTGCTTCCTCAGGACTATCATAGGTTCCCAATCTAATTTGTCTTTTTTTTGTTGCCGGGGTTACGGGGTCCGCGATGTAAGCTGCAAAGCGATTACCAACTTTAGTAACGCCTTTGTATCCCGTTTGACTATCTGATCTAATTTTTTTATTACAACTATTTTGCGAATATGTACAAACTCGCAAGTTCTCTTTTCTATTATCCAACGCATTGCCATTTATATGATCCACTACCATACCTTTAGGCGGGTTCATTACAATCCTGTGTATGGAGATGCGACGGTTTCCATTTACCGCATAATATGAAGTGGCGCCTGGCGGCTTGTGAGCATACCATTTTGCCCGCGGGCCTATTGACTTTACTACTTTATCGTAATCTTCATCGTCGATTATGCACACTTTATCTGACTTTGTATTTTTGTTTTCCCATAATTCAATTGTTCTCATTAAATTCTCCAAATAAAAAGCCCGGCAAAGAGCCGGGCTTGTGTGGGTGACTATTCTGTCGGCGGGGCGTCATCCGCGTCGTAGAAGTCGTCTGCTTTGCCTTCTCTATTCTTGAACTTCATAATAACATCTTCTTCAATAATAGTCAAGACACTTTCTCTAAATTTTTCACTCTCAAGTTTAGTGACCCATTGCTTGCGCTGGAACTTTTCCTTCGACCCATCGTTGTGAATCAGTGTAAACCATGCACCAGACTGCTCAAGTCTTTCAGAAATTTGGATCGCATCAAACCAGCTTTCTTCATCTTGAACACCAACTGAGTCGTCACCCCATAGGATTTTGAAGTTGCAGGTGCGGCCATGAGTACCGAAACGGGACTTCTCTAGCTTTACTTTAACTTCAGACCCAATGCGAAAGCCATTGTCGTCGACGATGAAGCTAGCTTTAGCTTTTCTTGCAGTGAGCCACACACGAAGGGAATAAGCATAAATCATAGCCTTTCCACCTGGAGTTGTATATGGTTCAGTCATGGCCTGTGCTGGTGTTCTTGCTCCTAGGTTAGTCTTCAGTTGATTGAGGACCAGAAAGGTAGCATCTGCATCAGCGATAGGGATAGTTAATTTAGACATTCCCTTAGCTAGGATTCTAGGCTTTACTGCCATCGAAGACTGAGGGTTGAAGTCCCCCTCAACATCTGAAATCGATGGAGTGAGTGCCAGAGAATCCCAAATGAAGAGCCACTTATTACCAGTAGCTAACAATTCTTCGATGGTTTCCAAAACAAACTCAACAGATGCTGCCTGAACATACATAAGCCTGTCCAAGTCGCATCCTGCGCGTTCCATAAAAGAAGGATCAATAGCAGACTCTGAATCGAAATAAACTACGTCAATACCCATCTTTTGAGCATTTCCAGCGATTTGTGCAGCTAAGAATGACTTGCCGGTTCCTGGTAAACCTGCAATTTCTGAGATCTTGCCGACGGGGATCCCTGCGGCGCGGCCTTTACAAATGATAGCATCAAGCCACCGTGAGCCAGTAGGTATCCACTCATTCACTTCTGTTGGATTACTGTCCTGAAGTGAATGAGCCACCTCTCTGCCTGCTTTCTTATTGATGATTCCTCGGATAGAGGCTATGTCTAGGGCGCCCTTCTTTAATTTGGTTACTTTGGATTTTGGCATTCTTTACCTACTGATTCAGGAGATCATTAAAAGCTGCCTCGACGCTACTTTCTTCACTTGTATGGGTTGAACCAAACTTCTCCATCTCTGGGCTTCCTGTTGAAGAGGCCATAAATTGATCCAGAATTGATTGTACCTCTTCTGTCGACTTTCTTTCAAAAAGATCTTCAAAGTTCGGGATAGTTTCTAGCAACTCCGCACAACGATCGTCGCCCCCGACAGCTTCATCACATAGAGCGGTCTTGCGCGGTCGTGGGCGGATATCTGTCCGTGGAAAGCTAGCTCCGGGCAACTTTCCATACATCAATTTGAGGTCGTTTCCAGTCTCAGGGTCGGTAATATCTCCGTAGTCAGGATCGAGTACAATTGTAAGGAGCTTTTCATAAGCCATCTTGCCATACCCCCAGACTCGGATTCCCTGATCTTCCTCCCCTCTTACAAGGACAGGTGAAAAGAAACGCTGTTTTGCAAACATCTCCTTTGCCTGCTTCTTACTTTCTTCTGTACCCTCATTCCAAAGCTGGTTTGCAAAATTGCATGCAGGGCAGTCGTCCCCAAAGTTTCGCTTGGGACAGAGAAAAGACTGTCCCCCAACACCGTAGTGGAAAAATTTTTCCTTAAAAGGGTCTCCGTCGGGAGTTGAAACAATACGAATATTGCTTTCTCCATCTTCAGGGCGCCAGAAATTTTTCTTTCCGTCTCCCTTTCCATTAAGTTTATCTAACTTCGCTTTCATTGCGTCTAAATTAAGTGCCATTTTATATTACCTCCTATGGTATGTTGTTTTTTTGCACGTTTGGCTATAGCAGGTC
>Ga0115011_10000358_pt1 | contig 39228 bp, 38 predicted proteins | sample TroAtlMetagenome_2_FD_88705 | JGI IMG/M metagenome (GOLD analysis project Ga0115011, IMG submission 88705) | Marine eukaryotic phytoplankton communities from Atlantic Ocean - Tropical Atlantic ANT8 Metagenome | ecosystem: Environmental > Aquatic > Marine > Oceanic | place: Tropical Atlantic... | reverse complement strand
TATTTACACGAAGACCCGAAAGAGTCTGCTCAGTTGCACTGCGACAAACACGTGGTCAAGATGATTATTGAGTATGCTCAAATGCTATCTACTGCTCACAGAATGTTGGACGGTAAAGAATATATCGACAAGACCAGTGGTAGGCGAATCCGAAGGTGGCGACTTGCGAATCCTTATATGGAATCATTCCTATACAAAGCAAGTCATATCAATCACCCTTCTGCTATATGGGTGCGAGAGAATGCAATCCAGTATCAATTTATGTATGATATGTTTGTTGCATTGTGTGACGAGTATACGTATCGATATGGTAAAGTCCATATGACAGACGATAAACTCAGGGAACTGCTAAACGTTCTTCCTCAGAATATCAAACTAGGAACATGGAGACAACCACCACCTGCAATGCCTGATTATTGCAAACACGAAGACTCTATTATTTCGTACCATAAATACTATGCAAACGAGAAGAAAGATTTTGCGAAGTGGACTGACAGAGAACGCCCTACATTTATGGAACAATATGCCTAGATACGATTTTTTAAATACTGAAACTGGTGAGATAAAAGAATACACAATGTCTTGGAAAGACCTTGACGAATTCAAAAAGAACAATCCCCACTTACTTCAACAAATAGGAACACCACAAATAGTTGGTGGTACTGGTGACCGAGTCAAAACTGACGCAGGTTTTAAAGAAGTGCTATCCAAAGTTGGTAGCAAGTTTCCCGACAGCCCTCTAGATAAACGATACAACAATCAATCTGTAAAAGATATCAAGACTAGAGATATTGTCAAAAAGCATGTAGACATACAGAACAAAAAGAAGTAAAATAATATTATGACAGAAGTGAGATTATCAACACTGGATATTACTGAACTAGAAGACCTAGACCTAAAAACTGTTACAGAGAATGGTCAACGTTTCTATACTGATACCGAAGGAACTAAAAGATATCCAAGTGTCACCACGGTTGTGGGATTGGAATCAAGGGAACATATCAAAGCGTGGCGTAAACGAATCGGTGAAGAGAAAGCAAACAAGATTACAAAGTCTGCTACTTCACGTGGAACGACCATGCACCAACACGTGGAAGATTACTTACGACAAGAAAAAGAGTTTATAGAATTCGACAACCTAATACATGAGGGAATGTTTAAAGGAATACGCCCAGTGTTAGACGAGATTATCCCCTTAGCTTTAGAAGCACCCATGTATTCAGATAATCTGAAAATGGCAGGAAGGGTAGATTGTATTGGAATGTTGGACGATGTCTTATGTATAATCGACTTTAAGACTTCAAGTAAGTTTAAAGAAGATTATATGGCGAGACCATGGTTCTTACAAATGACTGCTTATGCTCTCATGGTTGAAGAACTAACAGGGAAGAAGATAGAAGAGATTGTTGCATTAGTTATGTTAGAGAATGGAACGTTTCAAATCTTTACAGCAAACCACGAAGACTACATTGACGACTTATGTGCAGTGAGACTTCAATACAAAAACTTATACGGAATATGAAAAAGAAAAACGTGCAAAATAGGAGGCAAGTTGCCTTAGATAATTTACTTAAAGTAAAAGAACCCAATGACCGTCAAAAGACCGAGATTGCAACTTTACAAGGACGGTTGAAATGATATCAAAAAAAGAATTTACAGAACAAGTAGAAGTTCTACTTAATAAGGGTGCTAGTGTTATGGACGCAATCATTAAGGTATGCGACAACAACAAGATAGAACCCGAATCAACGAAGAGATTGCTTAGTGACCCACTCAAAGAAAGGTTGGAAGCAGAAGCAAAAAAACTTAACATGGTGAATCGTGGAAGCAATTCACAGGCAAGTTTAACAACATTTTTTAAGTGAGGTAATTATGAAGAATGGAGATATAGTCACAGTCATTACTGTGAGTGGTGAATACGTAGGTAAACTTACATACCTTGACGGTGGTAATGTATCTATCGACAAACCTAGAATGATATTACAAAACCCACAGTCAGGCGAAATGGGTTTTGCTAGAGGGATAGCAGTTACTGGTGTTGAGAATCCCGAAGAAGTTTCATTTATGAATGTAGTATTTGTAACACCAACAAACGAACAAGTTACGAAAGCATGGCAAGAACAAACTGGTTCAATCGTAACACCAACAGGGCCTACATTAGTTAAGTGACATCTAGAGAAGGATTCGATGCATATCAGTTGTACCTTGGAATCAAATTACACTTTCATTCCAAGGATTACGACTTTGTCAAATACAATGGTGTAGTCAAAGCAGAACTACCGTCCTTCTTAAAACGTAAAGATAAATTTCACTTTGGTAAACTATCAAGAACATATAAACACGAACTCAAAGAGTTCTTCATTGCAAATCTTTCTGAGAAAGACTATTGGGTAGGTGACTTGTTAGATAAAGAAGCAGACCGAAGATATAAGAAGTGGAAGAACAATCGACAGAAACAAGCATACCTATTCAATACAGAAGTAAGTGACCTGCTTAAAACATTTAAGATAGATACCATATTGAAAGTAACAGACGGACAACACCCAAGACTTTTAAAATCTCTTATGAGTAAAAAAGTATCTTTGGAAACAGTTTGTATCATGGACGCTATCATAGGATTCACAAAAGATTGGGAACGACTGATTACAGAGAAGGTAGTCTATCCTGATATACACATTAAGATTAACAAGTATAAGTCATTCATACAGTATGACCATGACGCATACAAATCAAAACTAATAGAACTATGCTCACTATAGTAGGGAATGGAACAAACAGAGTTATGCCTACTTATGGTGAAGATAGGTTTTGGGGTTGCAATGCATTCTACCGAGACGCAAATCCTGAGATTCTTTTTACTGTAGACATACCTATGCAGAGGGAAGTAATAGAATGGGGATATGCAGAAGCAAACAAAGTTGCGGTAGGGAATTGGGAAATACTACCGATTGATATGATTGAACCATTGAAAATGGGATTCGGGAATACAAGGATAGAAGAATCGATTTCGCCCGATAGTGAGTATTTGGTAGTACAAGGGGACGATGAAGTGACCACGTTTCTTGGCCTTAGCAGCCCCCAAATGAAGAACATTATTATGTATAATAATCCTGAGCTCAAGAACATGTTTTGTGGAATGAGTGCATTAGGATATGCTATGCTTAATGGTGAAAAGGAAATCACATTGACTGGATTTAATGCCCTCGAAGAAGAAAATTGGTCAAACAATTACGAAGGAACACAGAATTATTTACATAAATATAATAGTGATAGCAGAGTGTTAAATGCTCAGCGGTCACAATTCATTTCTCTACTAGAAGAGTTTGAAGACGTTAACGTTTATTTCAAAAACCCTCTTACGGGAACTGTAAAAGTAGAGTATAATGAATTATATTACTATGAAAATAGTGAAAGGTGGATTCTAGGCGAAGGTCTTGAGTCCGATACAATGCGATAAAATGCGATACAATGCAATACAATAGGAGAATACAATGTCAAATGCATCGTTAGAAAAACTGAGAGCAGCTATGGAATCTGCATCAGCGCCTGGTTCAGGAGAAAAAAAGTCCTATTCCGATGATACTATGTGGAAACCCGAACTTGATAAAACAGGTAACGGTTTTGCAGTAGTTCGTTTCCTACCAACACCCGAAGGAGAAGAAATGCCATGGGTCAGTTATTTTGACCACGGTTTTCAAGGCCCTGGCGGTTGGTATATTGAGAAGTCTTTGACTACTCTTAACAAGAAAGACCCAGTGTCAGACTACAACTCTCAGTTGTGGAATACTGGTGTTGAAGCAAATAAAGAGATTGCACGTAAACAGAAAAGACGTTTACATTATGTGTCTAATGTCTATGTTGTTTCAGACCCTAAAAATCCTGACAACGAAGGTAAGGTTTTCAAATACCGTTTTGGTAAGAAAATCTTTGAAATGTTGAAAGAAGCTATTTCACCTGCATTCGCAGACGAACAAGCAATCAATCCTTTTGACATAAGAGGAGAAGGTGCAAACTTTAAAATTAAAATCAGAAAAGTTGACGGTTACTGGAACTACGACAAATCTGAGTTTGATTCACCAGCACCTTTATTTGCAGAAGAAGAGAAATTAGAAGAAGTTGTTTCTTCTCTACATTCTTTATCTGCTATTATTGCACCCGAAGAGTTCAAGTCTTATGAAGAACTTAAAGAAAAGTTTGACAGAGTCTTAGGACTGACTGGTGCAACTTCAACCTCTACTGCAGAGTCCATTGCTGAAGACCTTGACGAAGTGCCTTGGTCAGACGTGAACAAGGAACCCGTTGCAGAGGAACCTGTAATCCAATCTGCTGATTCTAATGATTCAGAAGACGCAATGGATTACTTCAAGAAGCTTGCTTCTGATTCGTAAGCAGAAGTAACTTCGGGGGGTAGTGACTATTTTATGTGTCCTTGAGTGCACTACCCAGTTGAACTAAGACCGTGGATAAAAATCTGAGGGGGTACTTAGTTAGGGAAAGGCAGATAGTCAAAATGGCGGATTTGTCTGTAAAGAGCGGGAATGCAGTAATGCGTGGGGCGACTTTACACTTTTTAAGAATATGAAAAGCGAATACTATAAAAACATATTACCATTCAACGAGAACGAAAGAGTCGTTGACCAATTTGGTTGGACTCCTCTATCAGTCATAACACCAAGTAAAGCGTCTAAGTCAAATTGGGAAGACGCATACTTGACTGCATATGAAGAGAAGAGAGGAGAATGTCCTAGACTACCAAATGGTTTAATGATGTCTGAGTTCCACGCAGGATTGTGTGAGAACATTGTTCATTATTGGAGTATGGTTGGCGATACAATCGTTGACCCATTTGCAGGTAGAATGACAAGAGCATTTGTATCTGCTTCACTAGGAAGAGATTACGTTGGTTATGATGTATCACCAACAACTGTAACTAAAGTTAAATCAGAAATGTCAAGACATGCCTTTGACGGTCACTATGATATTGTAGAAGGTGACGGTTGTGAAATGTCTCATACTGATGATGAATGTGCACAATTAGTTATGACTTGTCCACCGTATGGAGATATCGAAAGATATGAAAGTGCAGACGGACAGTTATCAGATATACGAAGTTATACTGAGTTTCGTAATCGTATAGAAGTATGTGCCCAAAATATAGAAAGAGTTTTAGTGCCTGGCGGATTTTGTGTATGGGTATGCGGAGATTGGAGACGGGACGGTGAATACATACCCTTCCATTCTGATTGTATAAATATGTTCACAATGGCAGGTCTAAAACTTCATGACGTTATTGTTATGAAGAACGACACCATATTTGCAGCTTTACAAATGGGTAAATGTGCAAGTAAAAGATATACTAGTAAAGTACATGAGTACGTTCTAGTGTTTCGTAAACAAGGGGAGTTAGAAGTTAACTCAGATAAAATAAGAAATAAGGAGCAGTCGTCACTGACTGATTTTTTTGAATAATAATATTATGCCACAAGTAACACCAAGACACGATAAAAAAAGGAACAAGACAGAATCCTTTGACCAAATGCTTAGACGTTTCAAAAAGAAATGTGAAAGGGCAGGTATCGTTGCGGAAGTACGTAGTAGAGAATACTATGTAAAACCCAATCAAAAGAAACATGAGGATAATCAGAAACGTAAGAGACGTAATTACCTTGATAAGGTAAGAGCAGAACAATCTGAAGCACGTAGAAAACTTACGTCAAGATTTTATTAAACCATGTCTAAAAGAATCCCACAAAAACCTAAACCTAGGTTTGCAAAAGAATTGTTTGTAAAAGATTCACCTTATGGTCATAAGGTGCAAAGGGATAGAACCAAATACAATAGAAATAAACTTAAGCAGGAACAGCTGCTAACCGACTACCAGTAGGGTCTGTATCTCTAGGTGTTGGGTTTACACTCTTCACATTAGTATTAGACGCATTCGTTGTTGGTGCATTGATTGTAGTTACTGCTACTTGTTGCGATGCCGCTTTCGCACCGTCTTTAACTTCTTGAGTTGCGTCTGCAACATCACCAGCAGTTCCACCTTCTCTACTTGGAGTGCCTTTCAGACTAGCCAAATCAGCAGAGGTCGCCCCTTCACCCATCGAAAGTTTTTCTCGTTCTGCTGCTACCGTTTCTGCAGAGAAACGTCCGTCATCTCCCTGAGAATCAAAAAGATAATCCAACCTTGCATTTTCTTCGTCTGAAAGTTTTTCCCCTGATACGAGTCTTTTACTAAGTTCGTCATACTCTCGTCTTTCAGGGTCAAAGAAGTTTTGTTTGTCTGCTGTTCTTTGGTCTACATCTTCTTGGCGGCCCTCCACATTCATCTTAGCAAGACGAATTTGGTCTGTATAATCCGTTGGATCCCATTCAGCCTTCTCTTCCTGTTTCTTTTTCAGTTCTGCTAATTTTGCTTCTGCTTTCTTTAATGCTTCCTCTCTACGAGCAATTTGTTCATCGAATCTTGCACCTCGTTCTTCATCTGACATTGCATTGATTTTCGCCATGTAATCATGGGATTCACCCGTTATGTCTTCGTCAGCATATTTCATGTCATTAGCTTTAGCAGGGTCAGCACCATTAGTCATAGCTTCAACCTTTTCGTTGGGTTCTTCACCATCGATTAACCAACCTAGACCAAATGCTTCTGCCTTCTTTTTCAACCATGATTTGATATTAAAACCAAATAGATTGGAAAAGAAGTCACCGATTGCTTTAAACGGTGCCATAATCAAATCCCATAATCCACCAAGGACATCTTTAACACCTTGGAACATCATATCGAAGTCACCAGTGAATAGTCCAGCAAAGAAGTCATAGAATCCACCAAAGATATTTCCTATTATTTCTATGATATCCATAAAGTATTCTACTACTGAATCGACAGCATTTCTAAATCCTTCTGATTCGTTGTATAGATAAATTGCACCAGCTACTAGTGCGAGTGCAACAGCTGCTATAAGTAAAGCGGGAACTGAAAGTCCTAATGCAGCTGCTAACAATGATACACCAGTTGCAACCATAGCTGCAGCTGAAGAAATTAATCCTTTTATCATCAACCCAGCAGATATTGCAAACTTTTTCCCTTGTTTAAGAAATTGTTTACCTGATGCCATTAAATTTGTTGCCATTGCCTTCGCACCTTCACGTGCTTTGGCTAAACCATTAGAAATATTTTCACCCATGTTCTGAATACCACCAACAATATCACCGAATACATCTGTGTTTTTACCTCTAGTAAATAATGTACCGATAGCATTTACATTTTCAACCATAGAGTCAAACGCACCCATGATGTCAATACCAGTAAGTTTTTTGAATGCACCCGACATGTTTTCCATGTATTCCATGCTTTCTTTTTGCATCTCTTCGAGAGCTTTGTCTAACTGGTCTTGGTATTCCTTTCTGTTTTCTTTTTCACGTTCAATATTTTCATCATATGATTTGGTTTGTTGGGCGGTCTTTTCAGCTAGATTTTTTTCTGCTTCCTCTCTTGCTGTTCGTAGTTTTTCTAAAGCTGCACCTGTGACTTGTTTTCCTTTTGTCGCAGCTTCCAGTTCAGCGGCTTCCGCCTTTTCAAACGCTACACGTGCTTTGTAAAGAACATTACCTTTCTTGTTGGCAGTTTCTAATCTTTTTGCACGTTGTTCTTCAAGTGCATTTATCTTATCGTTTACTTTTTTAAACTCACCAAAATCGATACCAGCTATCTCACCCTCACCTTCCTTAAGACCTTGTGCTACTTCTTCTAAAGTATTCTTAAGTTTATTTGCCGTGAGAGCACCAGCAAAAGAGTCTCTTGTAGAATTTCTAAAGTTAGCTGCTGTTACAGCAAACTCTTTATTAGATTCTGCAAGAGTATCTATGACTTGCTTAAATGCTGGTTTAAGAGACTTTGCGGCCTCTTCTAACTGCTTATCGATTTCGTTTGCCATTTAATTATTTCTTCTGATTGTCTGAGTCGTGTTCTTTGGCTGCACTGTTTACATATAGTCCAAACCATGCCGCCCCAGCACCAACTAAGATACTGATAAGACCTGATTGTTCCATAGTAGGTTCAGGTAATCCAATGAACCACATAACAACGTAGTAAATTAAGAATATGTAAACACTTAGAAATGCTCTAGGCCATATTCTCCAAGAGTCTACAGTCTTTGCAAGAAATATCCATTTCTGCCATGGATTGACTTTATCGTCATGTTCAAGTTCCCAAATCTTTTGTTTGAGTGCATTGTTTTCGGTGACCATTTCCATAAACTTGCTGAGGTCAATCTCTACCTCGTTACGACTCATGTCACCACTAAATTGGTCTCTGTCTGCCATGTTATCTCCTTTGATTATATTTGGCTTGTTCTTGTTTTTGTCGTTCCTGTTCTTCCTTTAGGAACTGCAATAACAGCATAATATAAATCTCCCTTTCCCATGGCATCATATTTTCAAGTTCTTCTAAACTGTAATTATGATGTTGCATCAACTGAAAGTTCGTATTGTAATAATTCAATACGCTCTCATGAGAAAGGCATATCAAAAAAAACTTTGTAGGCCCTCCATGGTTCTACTTTGTTCTTTTCCACATGAGCAGGTGAAGTCAACGTCCATATAAACTTTAGGCATGTCATCGAAATAAGCACCTAATTGTTCCATTTGTGGAAACGTTAAACTATCCACAAACTCATTGAGTTCTTGTTTCGATACATCATCTGTATCATATACATTTTCTTCATCGAAAATTTCAGTGATACATTGCTTCAACATTTCAAAGGGTTGTTGGTCTGCAGGCATTTTATTTACCTGTTCCATAAGTCCCCAATCGGGATACCTTAACACAACACCCAAGTTGTCGTTTATCATAACTTTAGGTTCAACACCTTTTGACTTAGTTACTTGAACTTCGTCAAGGTTTATTGTAACCTCTCCGTGACCGTTACAGTCATTGTCCTTACAAGGCAGATTAAGTTTAACAGTTTCACCAACTGATACTGCTCTAATTTTAATGAACAGATATTCAATATCAAACATAGGAAGTTTTTCAACGTCCAACCATTCGTTTTCCTCGAATGCTGTTACTGCCTTAATCATTTGCTTTATAGAAGCAAGTGACCGACTTTGGTCTTCACCCTCTTTCGCAATTACTAAAACCTTTTGTTCCTTAACAAGAAACGGTCTGAATGTTACTTCACGTCCGTCACTTGGCAAGGTGCACTTATAAGTAGGTGCACTTTGTATTGGTAATGCCATAATTTATTTCCTCAAATAATAAAAATTAACCGCCTCTACCGAATACATTATTAATCTTACCAAGATTAGTATCCAGTGAAGTCAGTTTTCCAAGAAGTTTATCACCTTTGCCACCAAATCTAGAAGCGACTGATAGTCCTTCCATGACAGCATTAAGTGCTCTCCTTCCTTTATTTAGTCCTGATAGTTCAGGTGGTTGAGTATATTCTACTTCCCACCCTCGATATGCAATGGTGCACCCAAACTTTAATATACCATCAGGAGTGTTTGAGTCTAATGCCATTGCGTCAAAAGATTTTGGATAACATTCATATAACTTATATTTCAATGCAGAGTCACCGTCAAGTCTGTATTGTGTTATATCAACTTGTCCTATGTAATCGTTGTAGTATGCGAAGGTAGGTTGTAATTGAGTACCTTCACCAGCAGTGTATACTAAAGTCTGCCATGCTTCAATTATTAATCTGTCAGCGAATGTTTGGTCGCAGAAAAAAGAGAATGTTGTTTCACCACCGTCATTAACAGCATTAGGCATTTGTCTTTTTTGTCCGTATTCTGCCCATGGAGTTGATTCAATTGTTCTGCCTGGCAATGAAGCAGAGTCACAACGTAACCCTTCTAAAGATAATCCCTGTGGGCCAAAAAAGTCTGCTTGAAATCTATTTGTTCTTGCACCTGTATCAAAGTTTGCTTTGAACCTATCTATTCCAGTTCCTTTGTCGTTTCCACCTAAAAAGTTAGAAACACCTTGTTTTACTAAATCTTTTAATGCCATTAAATTCTTCCTAGTGATTCTGCGTATACTGTATTCGCATTTACGTTAAATTTGGTTGTTGGTAACATGGATATCAAATCATAATATTGATAGTCTACTTTCTTTATGTAACTCTTAAAGTATCCATATTGATATTGTTTTACACATGGTTTTGCCCACCTTAGTTTTCCGACTGACTTTACCATTGCGTAATTCACGTCAAATACACCTTCTGAAACATACTCATACATAGCGTCCAGTAATCTAATTCTATATCTTGGTGCTAAGTAATGCAGGTTCAATCCCATGAAACCATTTTTATATTTCTTAATAGGAATGCATAAAGGAAAGTAGTCCCAATATGGGAGTTTTGCCTGTGTCTTTGCGTCATAAAAGAACATATACATTTGTCCTAGTTGAAGCGCTCCCTCAGTATCAAATTCGTCCATTAAGGAAGTAGACCGCACTCTTATTTGTCTTAAATTATTACGGAACCAGTTCATGGAGTCGATACTTCTTGCTCTTAGTTCAGCAGGTTTCTCGTTTTGTAAATCGTCCAATAGTTGTCCCATACAACTATTTATGCATTTAAGTCAAATGGTCTTCCGTTAATATCCTAAATTTTAATCTTCTTTCTTTGCAGTATGATTCAGCTGCTTTGAACTTTGCTTGATTGACTGCATATGTCTGTGCTTCCATAAGATATCTCTTAGAAACTCTATGTTGAGGATTTGCAGGCGGTTTGAGTTGTTTCTTAGGTTTGACCTCTATGATTTCCCGTACAGTTTGTCCCGAAGCATTTACGTACTTAATATAGAAGTCAGGAAAGTATCTGTGAGGTTTTCTATCTAAGGGTGATATGTAAGGAATGACTACTTCTTCTGAACCCCATTCAATGATATTGGGGTTTGAGTCAGCGTAAACCATGAATCTACGCTCCCATAATGAACGATAGAAGATTTTCGTAGGGTTTCCTTTATATTTTTTATAGTTCTTAGGTTTAAACTTGCCACTGTAAGACATAAATAGATATATTACCAATTAATAATTAACGAAGGTATTTATGGCAATAAGCAAACTATTAGATAAAGTCAATCAAGCGAAGTCTGCTGTAGAGTCTGTAAAAGGTATCAAGACCAAACTCAAAAACATTGATAAGACAACCGTACTAGACCAATTAGGTGAACAAGCAGAAGAAGCTAAAAGAACTTTAGAAAAGAGAAGGACATCTTTAGAAAAAAACCTTGACGCAAGAAACAAAGGTAAGGCAGTTGCAAAGTCAACACCTTCAACTGCAGATATAGATTTAATTTATCCACTGTATGACCAACTAGATAACTACATTGTTTTCCAAACTAGGGCACGTGAAGCAAGAGACGGGAAGAATGGAAAAAATTTACTATCCAAAGATAATGTAGAAATAGCATTGTACGTTAGACCCGAACATTTAGCAAGTAACTTTGTAGTTAACTATAAGACTCAAGGATTTGGGCCAGGCATTCGTGGAATCATGGCCGCATTTGACGGTGGAGAAACAGGAGACTTTTTTGGTGAAGGTGGTTCACTAGAACAATTCGCTGGTGAAATCAAAAACATAGCAGGAGCTGCCATAAACAAACTTGCAAATTCTGCTACAGGTGATATGGTAAACTTTAATTCTGGCCGAGCAACTAACCCCATGGAAGAACAAATGTTAGAAGGGATAGGTTTCCGTTCTTTTTCATTCCAGTATGAATTCTATCCACGCTCAGAGGAAGAGGCAGATATGGTACAACAGATTATGTACTATTTCAGAACTGCAATGTTACCTGATACTTTTGGTACATCTGAAACAACAGAAAACGAAAACTTCTTTAACTATCCAAATGTATTTGACGTGTCATTCGATGGCCCAATCTCAGAAAGACTAGACGGATTTATGCCCATGGTTTGTACTGGTTGTGATATACAACATGGAGATACAGAATTAGGTTTCTTTGAAAACGGACAACCAACAAAGTCTGCTATGAAATTAGACTTTACAGAAATTAAAATTGTTACTCAAGAAAACTTCCAACAAATTTCACCAATCGGTGATAAGAGTATTACACCTACTGATTATAGTATCACAGACAAAAGGACGAGAGGAGACTAATGGCAAACGAACTATTTAAAAACTTTCCCGAAGTAAGATACACACTCAGTAACGGAAAGATTGTTACAATCAAAGACTTCTTTCGTAAAGCAAAGTTAGAAGGAACACAACTTAATCAAGTAATCGATTATACATTTTATGAACTCCAAGAAGGCGAAAGACCTGATGTAGTTGCGAGTAAGTTATACGGTAATGGTGATTTGCACTGGACAATATTTCTTGCAAATGAAATTACTAATTATTATGATTGGTATATGGATACTTCTACATTTGAAAATTATATGAAATCTACATATCCTGGCCAATTCTTAGTTGCGTCTACGAGTACAGACATAGTATCTTCGACTTCTAAATTTTTAATTGGTGAAGACATAACTCAAGGGGCAAGTAAAGGTAAAGTTTTAAAAGTTGACCCAACTTATAATAGAATTTTAGTAGAAACAACAAACGGGCGAAAATTTGTGGCCAGCCAGGCGGTTACAGGTACGAGTAGCACTAAGAGTTTTACACCTAGCAGTGTTAAAGACGGGCAAGACGGTGTTGCATATTACTATGACCCTGACGCAATAGATAAAGGTTTTAGATATAACAACAATACTACGGGAACCTATCAACCAAGAACGTATTGGCAAAAAGAATACGAAGACAACGAAGCGAGAAGAAAGATAAAAGTTATCAGACCTGAGTTCATACGAAGAGTGGTATCTGAGTTTGAACGTGTAATGAGTGTATAATGACTGAAAAGAAAAACATGCAGGGTGGTGTATTCACCATTGACGCAATTAATCTAGTAAACCAAGAAGGCGAGTCTGTAGATATACAGGGTCTTGTCTTATCTTTTCGTCTTTACGAAAGTATTTACAATAAGTTCGTTACAGGTGATATCAATGTCATAGACGGTCTTGACCTACTAAAGAATTTTAAAATTACGGGTGACGAGTACATACGTATTGCAGTCAAACAAATTGAAGGTATGGGAGAAGAAGCTTCCAAAGAGTTTACCATAGACAAAGACTTGAAAGTCTACAAGATAAATTCAATCAACAGGGTAGACCAAGCAACACAAGCTTATGTTTTAAAAGTATGTGACCCACGCATGTTTACTGCTAGAAATACTAGAGTATCTAGAGTCATGCGTGGTTCATATGATAAAATGTTACAGAACGTTCTTATTAATGAAGGACATATGAAAATAGACGAGTTCGTGCATTGGGAAGATTCAAAACCTGATAATCAACAAATGGTTGTACCCAACTGGACGATTGATAAGTTTATAGATTTTACAGTCAACAATGCAGATAAAGGATTAGAAGACAAAGCAGTATATAGAAATGGTATGTTCTTTTACCAAACATTAAATGGCGGATTCGTTTTTAAAAGTATTGATACAATGTTTCAAGAAGAGTTTCCACTTAAATTCTCATATGGTTCAAGACAGGGAGATACAGAAACTGCAGACGTGGACGCAAATGCTGACGGTGGTGTTAATACAGTTATTGAAGCAATCGAAGTTCCGCAAAGAGCAGATACATTGAGAGGAATGGTTGGTGGTGCGTATGCGTCAACACAAATAACTTATGACCCAATAAGAAAGGTTGACGAAATAGACTTGTATTCTATTGACGAACTATTCAATAGAAATGCAGAAAATCATTTATCAGGTTTTCCATTAATTAGAACAGGTGACGAGAATGAAGTCTTTGAAAAAGTATTTACAACAGAAAATGTAACGGACGCAAAAGTATCTCCGCCAACCACAGAAAAAGATGTTGATACTAATTTAGGTCACAAATATGATTCATTAAAAATCTACGATACCAAAATGGTACATTCTTTTGACAATGCGGATAAGTTAGATACTGATGAATCATTTAAAGGTTGGTCTGCTAAAGTTGACTCAGGTAAATTAGAACGTAGAGCAATGTTAGAGATACTACAACAGAACAGAATTATAATCACAATACCTATGAGAACAGATTTAAGTGTAGGTACAGTTATACAATTAGATATACCACCACCGCAATCTTCAACAGGTGGTGTAGATATTTCAGATAAAATGAATGACAATAGATACTTAATTACAGACATATGTGTTAACGGTGTTCCTGCTGATAAGGTAGGAAAATGTTTTGTTGAGTGCGTGAAAGAAAGTTATGCGAAGAAGATTGCAGACTATACACCATTAGATAATTCAGCACCACCGAGGGAAATATGATAGTAAGATTCTTAAAGTCACTTAAAAATTGGGTAGACCCAAACTATTGGGCAAACAGAATAGGCGAAAAGAGTGGTGCATATGATAAAGCACGAAACAGTAAACTCAGACAATGGGTAGATAGTTTAGAAGGTTGGCAATGGTGGGCATGGCAATTAGGCCCATGTCTATTAGTATTCATATTATTAGAGTTGGGTTTGAATCAACTTGGTATGACAATGTTACCTTGGAGATAAAATGAAATTTTGGTACGGGATAGTAGAAGACAGACAAGACCCATTAAAGATTGGCCGTGTGCGTGTGCGTGTACACGGAGTGCATACTCATATCAAAGACCAAATCTCAACACCTGATTTACCATGGGCGCAAGTATTACTTCCAACAACAGAAGCAGGACTCTCAGGATTCGGAAAAGGTAACGGTCTCGTAGAAGGGTCTACGGTATTCGGTTTTTGGAGAGACGAAAACTATATGCAAGACCCAGTGGTTCTTGGTGTAGCAGCTGGAATGCCTGCACAGGGTTCTCGTATTACAATCAAAGACGAATTGATACAGAGAAAGATTGAAGACGGATTCAATGACCCAAGACGATTAACAGTAGAAGACTATGCTGAGACGCCAGACGGGGAAACACCTACGCATGACAGGACTAGAACTTTTGGATTGACTACTGCATTAGATACCGCACCAAAACACGTCAAGTCTCTCACGCTGAACTATGACGGAACAGGTTCAACAATAGAAGAAGTAGAACTTACCAAAGATGATTTACCTTACTATCCAAGATACTATGACGCTTCAGATTTAAATGATAACACAACAGGTATCGCAACATATACACATAGAAGTTTTACAAAAGTTGTAGACGATAAAGTTGAGAATCTAAAACACGTAAACACAAAAGAAATCTTTACAGACAATACAAAGAAAAGAGTAGTAGACGAAGAATGGGGATTCCCAGTATCACCTGCTAAACCAGTATATCCATATAACAAATCCATGACTACAGAGTCAGGACATATCGTTGAGATAGACGATACTCTTGGTGTAGAAAGAATGGCACTCGAACATAGGAGTGGAACATTCCATGAGATACACCCTGACGGTTCAGAGGTAACTAGAATTGTAAATGATAATTATACTGTAGTTGCAAAAGACAATAAACTAATTGTCGGTGGTAACGTAGACGTGTCTGTCGAAAAGGGTAATGTTAGAATTGCAGTAGCAACAGGTAATGCAGATATCTACGTAGCAGGACATACAGATTTAATGGTAGACGGAAACGTAAATGCAAGTATAGGCGGAACACTCAATGCAGACGTGGTTGGTAATACAACATTCACTTCACCCGAAACACTTATGACTACAAATTTAACAGTTGACGGTACAGTACATGTTACTAAAACAACACATTCAGTTGGTGACGTATCAACAGACGCTGGAAATGCACCGACTCTTGCGACTCATAAACACAAAACAACATCTATGGATACTGGTACTGGTGCTAACGCAGGTAAGACAAACGATTCTTCAATTCCTGATGCGTAAATGGTATAAATAGAAGTATGGCAGACTTAAAATCACAGGGACAAAACGTTGCAGAATCAAAACTATACGCAGATATAGATTTTAGGTTTAAACCACACCCAGTTACTGGTGACGTTACTATCAAATATGATACAGACGCTGTCAGACGTGCAGTTAGAAATATCGTTCTAACTAATTTTTATGAGAGACCCTTCAAACCAAGTTTAGGGTCTTCGTTGAGGAATCAACTTTTTGAATTAAACACAGATAGGAAAGTAAGAAGACTTGCAAAAAGAGTTCAAAAGATTATAGAAGACTTTGAACCAAGAGTAGAAAATGTAAAAGTCTTACTAGGTGACGTATCGGATAGAAATGAAATGAACGTTACTATTTTCTACAACATAAAGAATAGCGCCCAAGGACAGGAACTAGATTTCACTGTTAACAGGGCAAGATAGAGGACACTAAATGGCAGTTAAAAGTTCATCACTAAATGTAACTGATTTAGACTTTGACGATATAAGTCAAAATCTGAAAAGTTATTTAAAAGGACAAGATAGTCTAAAGGATTATGACTTTGAAGGTTCAACACTTTCAATGTTAATAGACTTACTTGCGTATTCATCACATATCGGGGCAGTAAATACAAACATAGCTGCTTCAGAACTATTCTTAGATTCCGCACAAATGAGAAAGAACGTTGTATCACGTGCGAAAGATTTAGGTTTTACTCCTGCTTCAGAAACTGCCTCTACAGCAATTATTGACCTAACCATGAACAACGTAAGAAATGCAGACGGTACATATCCAAGTGCAAACGATATGACTATCCCAGCAGGAACAAGATTTTCAACTCAGTATGACGGTAAAGCATTTAACTTTGTTGTAAGTTCAGGTGTAACACCTCACCCAAACGGAAAGAGTTTTACTTACGCAAACGTAAATTTAAAACAGGGAACAAATGCAAGTGACGTTTTTGTTTATGATAGACAACTTGCAAATCCTAAATTTGTATTAAGTCAACCTAGAATCGATAGAAGTGCAATGACTGTATCTGTAAACTCAGGTGGTACAAGTACAGCATATGCACTTGCAAGTGATATATCAAATATTCTTTCTACCAGTGAAGTATTTTTCACGCAAGAAAACGAAGACGGATATACAGAAGTGTATTTTGGTGACGGTAGTATCGGTAAAGAATTAAATGACGGAGATATCATTACGATTCAATATACAATTGTAGACTTGATTCATGCTAATGGTGCAAACACTTTTACTCTTTTAGATAACATAAACGGTTTTTCAGATTCAACAGTTGTAACTACAAGTATCGCACAGGGTGGTGCGGAAAAAGAAAGTGTTGAGTCAATTAAATTTAAAGCAACAAAGTTCTATTCTTCACAAAACAGATTAGTAACATTGAATGACTACAAAGCAAAAGTATCAGAGTATTATCCAAATGCAGACGCAGTAGCGGTATGGGGTGGTGAAGATAATGACCCACCTGAATATGGTAAAGTTTTTGTTGCAATCAAACCTTTGAACAGTGATTACTTATCAGACATAGAAAAAAATCAAGTCAAAGCAAATCTAAACAAACTAAACGTAATCACAGTTAGACCTGAAATAGTAGACCCTGAAATTATTAAGATTATGCTTTCAACCGTATTTAAATACAATGAAAAGGCAACAGATTTAACAAGTGGTGAGTTAGAAACTTTGGTTAAGGACGCTATCATTAAATATGATAGAGATAACCTTAACAACTTTGATAGTATATTCAGACATTCAAATCTTCTAAAAATTATAGACGATGTTGATAGTTCTATTCTATCAAATATAACTAACGTGAGATTGAAACTCAAGAAAAAGATTTTGTTACTAGGTCAAACTAATGGATTAATAGTAGACTTTGGTAACCCGTTGTATAACCCACACAGTGGACATAATAAACATGCTGGTGGTATTACTTCGACAACAGGATTTTACATTAGTGGCGATGCATCGAATATCATGTATTTTGATGATGACGGTGAAGGTAATATTCGTAGGTACTATCTTTCAGGTTCTGTAAGAGTCTATCAAGATAGTCAAGCGGGTACTATCGCATACGGTACTGGTAAAATAACAATCAATGCTCTGAACATAACTTCAACAGTTAATTCAGACAATACGATTGACTTCACTTTAATACCTAATTCAAATGATGTTATTGCAAAAAGAGGTTCGTTAATCGATATCTCTTCTGCTGATATCAAGGTCACAAGTGAATTGGACACCGTTGCAAGCGGTGAATCGAGTGCTGGTGTAGGATTTACTCCAACATCAACCTCGACTTATTAACCATGGATAAAGTGGTCAGGAGTCCCCTGAGTAGTTTACCATTAAATTGGATTACAATAGGAGAAAATTCAAATGGCAGATAAGAAAATATCAGCGTTAACTGCAGTAGCAGACGCAGACATTGGTGGTGATGATTTACTTCACATCGTTGATAACCCTGGCGGAACGCCAGTAAACAAAAAGATGACAATTGCTCAACTTTTTGAAAATATCCCAACTCACTTAGCAGTTGACGATATTACAACCGTAACAGCAACCGCAAGTAACCTTGCTTCTTCTTTCGCAACTGCGATTGATTTATCAGGTGCTTCAGGTGATGTTGCATTTACGTTAGACAACGGAACAGACGTTGGTCAGTTAAAAGTGATTTATCAAAAAACTGAACCTGCATCTACCCATGCGGCTAACATTACCATAACTAGTTTCGGAAGTGGAACAAGTTCAAGTAACCAAGTCTCTCAAAATGCTTTGGGTGAAGCGGTTGTTTGTATTTGGGACGGTTCTAACTGGTATCTTCTAGCAAACTTTAATAGTACAGTAACACTATCATAATATGAGTGGAATTCAGGGGGTTGACAAATTACTACCTAGACTTAATAGTCTAGTACCCGACTTTGTTCAGGCAGAGTCGCCAGAATTTGTCGCCTTCCTGAAAGCGTACTTTGAGTTTCTAGAACATGAAACGGTAGTTCTCAAAAGTCAATCGACTATTGATAACGTAGGATTGGAAGATGGGAGTAGTTTACTTTATGAAACTGCAACCATCTCTCCTTCTACAACTGCAGATAATAAAATACTATTAGAACGAACAGTTGATAATCCAACTGCAAGTGCTGACCCATTTACTGTAGGTGAGTATCTTGTTGGTAATACATCTAAAGCAGTTGCAAAAATTAATGTCGTTAACGGAGACCAATTATTCGTTAAGACTATTTCAGGTTTAGGTTTTAAAAATAATGAAACCGTAACTGGTAGAACAAGTGGACAAACTGGTGTTGTTTCCACATATAAAGAATCTAGTATTCGTGCAAATAATAAAATCTTAGAATACTCAGACGTAGATAAAACAACGGAATCATTCTTAGAATATTTCCAAAAAGATTTCATGCCCTCTCTTGATGCGAGTTTGAACTCAAACAAGAGAAGTACAATAAAACATATCAGAGACCTTTATCAAAAGAAAGGTTCACCTGATTCATTAAAGTTCCTTTTAAGACTTCTATACGGGCAGGAAGCAGAGGTATCATACCCATTCGATAATACAATCAAGTCAAGTGAATCTTCTTATGTTTCAGAAAGAAGAATGGTTGTTAATATCCCTATAGAAAAAGATAGACCACAAGCAACAGATACCATAACTGAATATGAAGGTGGAGTTGTTTACGCACAGGGTATCGTTAACATTGTATACCCAGTGGTTGGTTCTGATACATTGTTTTCACTTGATATAACAAACGTAGCAAGTAAAGCATTTAGAGAAGGTTCTGGGATAGAACTTTTAGATAGAAATACCAAAATCAAAAGAGCAGGAACAGTATAGGGTTTCATTTCAACATTTAATGATAGTGATTCTTCCGTATACCTTGCACATGATGATGACGGAGACATTCTTCTAGAAGACGGTGGTGGTCTGTTATTAGAAGCAAGTAGTGCTTCAATAGGTTCTCTATATGCAATAAATGATGATATTAATTTCCAAGGTTCAAAAGACCAATTAGGTCAAGTAGGTCTTGCAACTTCTGTAGTAGAAGGTATAAAAACAGGTTCTGTAGAAGAAGTATACATTGAAGCAAGTGGTTCAGGATACGAAGGTGGTGATTTAGTTATCTTTGATAATACTGGTACTAACGGTAGCGGTGCATTTGGTATGATTGGTTCTGCTGGTGACGAACTATTCCAAGAAGCAGGAACAAGATTTGGATACTATCAGTTTACTGCAACAGCAGGACAAACAGTTTTTAGTGGTTACGATAATTACGGACAACAAGTAATTTATGAAGACCACAACAGACATGTATTTGTAAATGACGTAGAACAAACAACAGGTTTTAGTACACAGGGAAGTGTACTAACATTTAATTCAGGATTGAGTAATGGTGACCAAGTAGAAATATACACAGAGTATATGAGAATTACTTTGGAAGACGGTTCGCCTGTAAATCTTGAAACAACAAATTCAAACATAAGAAAAGTAACTCTAATAAATGGTGGACGTGGTTACAGTACATTACCTATATGTGGCCCAGGCGGATACATTTATCCTGCGAGTATGTCAACATTTACTCAGGGAGAAGTTGTCACGGGCGCTGGCGGGGCGACAGCAGTAATCGGACTAGTTAATAACGAAAAGAATAGACTAGAAGTATATCGTAGACCAACAGATACAGGTTCATTTGTAGTAGGAGAAACTTTAACTGGTGGTGGAAGTGGTGCGACTTCTACAATTTTACAACAAAACGTTTCTTCGGGAACAGGTGCAAAAATATTTGCATTTTCAAAAAGTATTGGTAGAGTTGGAACAATTAATATCAAAGCACAAGGTAATAGATATACCTCAGACGCACATGTAGCTCAAAGTTCAACATATCCTCTATTGATATCCGCACCAAGTGTTGCTCTAACAAAAGATACAATTATAACAGGTTCAGTATCAGGTTCAACTGCAAGGGTATTGGACTTTAACTCTAATACACAATTACTTAAAGTTCAAGACATGACTAACATGTTCTTGGAAAATGAACCAGTAACATTTCCTAATGGTGGAACATTTAAGATTCATGCATTCAATCCATTTACGGGTAGAGGAACAAAATCAGGTGAAGGATTTATAAACAAAGGAACAACAGGTGATACTGGTGCTCTATCAGCTTCAGGAATGTCTATTACTGATAGTAAATTCTATCAATCACATTCTTATGTTGTAAGAATCGGTGAGAGTATTAACAAGTTCCGTTCAATAGTAAAAGATTTAGTTCACCCTGCAGGTCACATATTCTTTGGTGAGGTTGCGGTAACAAATAATGTTTCTATGAATGTTGCTGACGCAGACCATGTAAGATTTAGACCAACTATTGTTATCAATGCTGGTGGTGACGATACTGCAGTGGTAAGTCCTCAATTAGCAACTAGAACTGCACAAAGACAAGAAGTTGAAATATACTCATTGTCTACAGAAGAACATGACTTAGCATACGCACCAATGATTGCATTAGTTAATGAGTCGATACCAGCTGAAAATACAGACCCAAGAACAGGTGGGTCAATCACTGAGCCAGGAACTGAGTACGGTGATTCCGCAATTAGAAATAGACATATAAACATTTTTAAAATTGTTTCTAAGAATACAGCTAGTTCTCAAGTCGGTATGTATACATTAAATGGAATACCAACAACCATATCTTTAGAAAGTGGTGACGCAACCTTTGACCCATACTTTGTTTTACAAACAAATGTAAACGGTGGGCCTGAAAGACGACCTACACGTAACGGTAAACCACTTCCAGTCAATCCACACCATGAAGAAGTCATTGTTATGGAAAATGGTGATAGAATAGAAGCAGAAGAAGTTGTTTGTAAATTAAGAATGGAACCTCGAAGAGAAGCAGAAGTGAAAGGTGTATATGGTGACGTAATGATAATGGAAGACGGGAGTTCCATGCGTCTAGAATCTGCTACAACTATAGAAGAGGTTGATTATTTTGTAACAGAAAGAAGCAGAGAGAATTTAGTAGAAAGATATATGCAGACAGAGGACGGGTTCTCTATCTGTATGGAAAATGATGATAGACTAGTAGTCGAAGGTGTCAGTGAGAATGCTGTAACCTCTTCATTTGTATCTTTCGGAACTTCGTTCAATGACCTAAATATAATCAGTGGTCAACAAGTATATGATATCGCATATTATATCAAGGACGAAACAGATAATGACGACTTCTTATTAGAAGACGGCACAGGTGTTATCATGAGTGAAGTCTCAAAACCCGAAGGACTTAGAATCCAAGACATGGAAACTTTGTTCCCCAACACCTTTATTCCAAAATTTTCCGACCACGCTAGGGATAGGACTAACTTAACCTACTCAGCGTATGTTAAATCGGGAACAAATTAATTTTTATAGCAGAAGTTGTTATAAATAGAAGTATAAATACATTATATCTTAGGAGATAGAATCAAATGGCAGCAATAATAACAGAAAAGTTTCGTATCCATAATGCGAGACAGTTTAAGGAAGATTTTGGTGAAGCCGCTTCATCAACATTCCTTTTTATAGGAAGACCACAACAGTGGGACGCATCAGATACAACCCCAACACCCTCAAACTCCATTGGAGAAATGGTAAATGCATATACTGATATGATAGCAATGAAGAAAATTACTTCTTCGGACGTATCACATGCTTTAGTAAGAAGGGATTGGACAACAGGAACAACGTATGACGAATATGCACATGACTATAGTGCAACAAATACGTCTCCTGCTTCTAGTTCAAATAACTTATATGACTCAAGGTACTTCGTAATCACTGATGATTACAATGTATACAAATGTCTAAGAACAGGAAGAGATAGTTCAGGTAACGTAGTCGCATCTACAGTTAAACCTACAGGAACAAGTACAAATCCATTTGCAGTCGCCGACAGTTCAGCTGCCGCTGGTCGTGGTTACATTTGGAAATACATGTACTCAGTTTCTGCTTCAGAAACTATCAAGTTTGTAACAAACGATTTTATTCCTGTGAAAACATTAGGTGCACAAACAGAAGTCAATGGTGACTTAGGTGCATTCGGTTCTGCTGGAGCAGATGACGGTTCAACTCAATATGACGTAGAAACAGCCGCTGTAGACGGTGGTATTCACCACGTAGTGGTTTCTAATGGTGGTGCTGGATATACCAACGGTACTTACAATAATGTTGCAGTAACAGGTGACGGAAGTGGTGCGGTAGTAACAGTTATAGTAGCTGGTGGTGCGGTAACTCATGTTTACGTAAATAGCATAGGTTCAGACGAAGGAACTGGTTACAGACGTGCTTCAATTAACATTGACGATATTTCAGGTATCGGTTCACCTTCAACAAGTGCAGTAGTAAAACCAATCATATCACCAATTTATGGACACGGTGCTAACCCAGTTGAAGAACTAGGTGGTATCTATGTTATCGTAAACTCAAGATTAGAATTCGCAGAAGGAAGCGGTGACTTCCCAGTCGATAACGATTTTAGAAGAATTGGTCTAATTCAAGACCCATTCCAAGATGACACTACTACAGTTTCAACAGACACAACTCTAAGTGCAATGCATAAAATGACATTGAGTTCAGTATCAGGTCTTGCAAAAGACGATACTATTATGAGTTCTTCTTCTAACGGAACTGGTGTCGCTAAAAGTATTATAGTTTCAATTGATACATCTAATAAATTTGTCTACCACTTACCTCAAGAAAATTCTAAAGGTGAAGTAGTTGCATTTGCAACAAGTGGAACAAACAATGTATTCCTAGGGTCTTCAAGTATAGGAACAGTTAGTGCAGTTGATTCAGATTATCCCGAAGTGCAACCGCATTCGGGTGAAATCATTTACATAGAGAACAGAGGTGCGGTATCTAGGGCTTCAGACCAAATTGAAGATATCAAACTTATTGTTCAAATGTAATTGATAACTAAACAGAGATAAAAATATGCCTGAGAAAGTAGACTTAAATGTATCGCCTTATTATGACGATTATGATGAAGATAAAAAGTATCATAAGGTACTTTATCGTCCAAGTAGACCGATACAAGCAAGAGAGTTAACTCAAGGACAATCTATTCTTCAAAACCAAATTGAACGATTTGGTGACCACATGTTCAAAGAGGGAAGTATCATTACTGGTGCTGAATCTAACGTGGACATGGACGTTATCTATGTGAAAGTAGAAAGTTCAAATCCTAATAGTTCAGGAACAGTTGGTGTAGAAAATTATAGAACTACTTTCGATACAAAATATCTTCAAGGTAAAACTACAGGTGCAGTTGCACAGGTAGTTACTTCATATGCAGAAACTTCAAGCGACCCTGTTACATACGTTGTTAGAATGTATAAGTCAGGTACTGACGCAGATAACTCTATTAGATTTTCCGCAGGTGAAGAACTTCAAGAAGTCACAATAGACGCAAACGGAGCAGCTGCTTCCGCAGGTAATAATAACGAATTAAAAATTAAGGACTCAACTCATACACCAGTTGGACGTTCTTCATTAGCAGAAATACAAGACGGTGTTATTTTCACTAGAGGGTTTTTTGTTAAGGTTAATCAACAACAAATAACACTTGAAAAATATTCAGGTGCACCAAGTTATAGAGTCGGATTAGAAATTGCAGAATCTTTAGTTGGTTCTTCTTCGGACGCTACACTATTTGATAATGCACAGGGTTCTTCTAATGAGAATGCCGCTGGTGCTGACAGATTAAAAATAGAATTAACTTTAGCAAAACATCTTATAGATTCCACAACAGACTCAAACTTTGTTGAGTTAATGAGAGTTAACAATGGAATCATGGAATTGTCAATTCAGAGACCTGAATACAATGCATTTGAAAATTTACTTGCACAAAGAACATTCGATACTTCGGGTGATTTTATTGTAAGACAATTTATACCTAATCTTAAAGAACATTTAGATGACGGAACTAATGGTGGTGTATATTCAACACTTAATGGTGGTTTAGCAGATGAATTTGTAGTTAAAACTTCTGCTGGTAAAGCATATGTTAAAGGTCACCAAGTAGATAAACCAGTAGGTTCTACTATTCCAATTAAAAAGGCAAGAAGTACCGCAAGTCTTACAGGTGCTTCAACCCCAGTTAGACTTGGTAACTTTGTAAAAGTTAAAAACGCACATGGTCTTCCTGAATTTGGTAACGAATCAGGAACAGACGCACAGAAACCATATGGTATCGTAAAACTTTTTGACGCAGTGACAGCTTCTGCTGGAACAGAAAACAGCAGTGGACAAATTGGTTTCGCAAGAATTAGAAACTTTGATATGGCAACTGCAGGTACTTCAAACAGTGACGAAGTATGGGACAATGCTACTATTTGGAATTCATATCTATTTGATATCAAAATGTTTACCAAACTTAAGTACAGTGCACATAGTGGTACTGCAGTAGTTGGTGATAAGATTACGGGTTCAGTATCAGGTGCAACTGCTATAGTTGGATATGACGATGGTTCAGGTGCATTATTTGTCCATGACGTGGTAGGAACATTTACTTCAGCAGACGCAATCAGTTCAACAAATGGTACGTTTGCAATGTCAGCTGGTCAACATACTGGTGAGAATTTTAGAGGAACTGCTGGTGAAGTAAGAACATATAATATTGACAGAGTTCGTGCGATATCACAAGCACCAAACGTAACTGCAAGAGAAACATTCACTGCAGACATTTATACTGATTCTGACTTTATATTAACTGGTCAAGTATCAATGTCTTCTACAAACGTAACAGGTTTTGCAACTAAATTTACTGCAGAACTTAAAGAAGGTGATATAGTTATTGACGGTGCTGGTAACGAAAGAGTTATCTCTACTGTAACCAGTGATATAGCTGCTACACTAACAGGTGCGGTAGGAACTGCTTTAACAAACGCAAACGCAACTAGACGAAGAACAAGAGTATTTGACCAAGACCAAGTTGCGTCTATATTTGCATGGCCAAGAGACTATGTAAAAACACATACACCCGACCAAGTACAAGTAAGAAGGTCACAGAACGTAACAATATCAAGTGGTAATATTACACTTACATGTGGTTCAGGAGAATCATTCTCAACAAGAACAAATGACAACTATGTCTTCTCAGTCGTAGAAGCACAAACATCAGGTTCACCTACATTAGCAAATGGTGACATGGTTGACGTTGTTAATAACTTAAGTGGTTCGCCATTTACAGATACAATTTCAGGAAGTAATTTAGAATTTAGTGGTTTCCCAACTGCAGATAACGGTGCGATTTTAAAAGTAACATTTACTGTAGATATCAATGCACCAGTTAACAGAGACAAGACATTAAGAAAGTCAAGATGTCTTTCAGTTGTAAACTCTAGAACTACAGGTGGATTCTATGGTACTTGCTATAATGATAAAGATATTTCATTAGGTGTTGCAGACTGTTATAGAGTTCGTGCAGTCTATGAAGGTAATGGTGCCACTGCACCTCTACCACCTTCGGGAACAATTACAGAAACAGCAAGTCCTGCTATACCATTCCAAAGTTTTGAGGTTATCAAAGGTAATACCTCAGACGCACGTGCGGTAATTATAAACTACAATGGTTCTACAAACAAGAGTTATTTCTATTATACCACAACAAACAAAACATTCATAGAAGGTGAAGTTCTTGTAGGACAGACTTCAAAAGCAACTGGTAACTTAACTAATTTTGACCAAGGTGCAACAAACATAACAAACAGATATTACTTTGACGATGGTCAGAGAGACGGATTCTATGACCATGGTAGATTACAACTGAAGCCAGGTAATCCATCTGCTAATAATCAGATACTAGTTGTATTTGATTACTTTACTGCAAGTGGTAACGGTGACTTTTTTGACGTAAGTTCTTACAGTGGTCTTGACTATGAAGAGATTCCAACTTATGTTCCAAGTAAAGTTGACTTAGGTGGTCTAGAACCTGATGGTGAGTTTGAATTAGCAGACGCAGTAGACTTTAGACCAATATTAGGACAACTATTAGGTACAACTACTTTTGGTTCAGGAACACCAAATCCTGAATCACCAATTAATTTAAGTGATACAACTTCGGGTTGTGTATCGTCACCGTTTGCATATTCAAGTAAATCATTTGAACAAGCAGTAACAGGTATTTCAGCAACAGGTGCTAGTGCGGTAGACGTACCAGTCCCAGGCTCAAACGTAGTTGGTGATATAAGTTTCTATGTTGGAAGAATCGATAAAGTCTTCCTACACAAAGACGGTGAATTCCAAATATCTCAAGGAACACCTTCATTGACTCCTATGAAACCAAAAGGAATCGATGACGCTATAGAGTTATATGAGTTAAGAATTCCACCTTATACAGACGATTTAAAGAAAGTAAGATTAAGAAGTGTAGACCATAGAAGGTTTACAATGAAAGATATCGGTAAGATATCTAACCGTGTTGCTAACCTAGAAAGATTGACAACATTATCTCTATTAGAAAGAGATACACAAACAATGCAATTCCAAGACGCAGACGGATTTGATAGATTCAAGTCAGGTTTTGTTGTGGATTCATTTAAAGGACATAATGTCGGAGACGTTAACCATTTAGATTACAATTGTTCAATCGATACAAAACAAGGTGTATTGAGACCTAAGAACTTCCAAAACTTCTTCGATATAGAATTAGACACAGTTAATAGTTCAGAGTATCAAAAGACAGGTGACTTGATTACTTTACCTTATACAAGTACAAGTTATGTAAATCAGAGTAAAGCGTCAAGGGCAATGAATGTTAACCCTTATCACGTATTTGCATTTATTGGAAATGTAAGTCTGACTCCTGCTTCTGATATATGGCAAGACCAAACACAATTACCCGAAGTAAGAATAAACAGAGAAGGTAACTTTGACGCATTGTTAGCTGAAAGTGCAGACCTTGGAACTGTTTGGAACGCATGGCAAACAAACTGGGTAGGAGAACCTACAACTGTATCTACAGAGGTTCTATCAACTTCTAGTGGTTCATGGAGTGGTGACCCAGCACAGGGTGGTGAATGGGTATCGGGTACAGAAGTATCAAGAGAAATTACAAGTACGATTGAAACACAAAGTAGAACTGGTATCAGAACTACTGTAGTAGAAGATTTTGTAGAAGATAGAAATGACAGAGTTGTAAGTATATCTGTTATACCGTTTATACGTGCTCAAACAATTCAGATTGACGCAGTAAACTTAAAACCTGATTCATTCCACTACGTATTCTTTGACGGACAAGACGTAAACAGATTCGTAAGACCATTCAATGCAACTTATTCACAGGACGGTGGAACAAGTGTTTCATCAGGAATTAAAGCAGACGGTAACGGTAGAGTTCGTGCATACTTTGATTTACCTAACAGTGGTGTAGATAGATTCCCTACAGGTCAAAGAGACTTGAAAGTAACTTCAAGTGCACACAACGAATCTAATCCTTCATCAGGTGGTCAAGCAGAATTTAACGCACAGGGATTATTACAAACTAACCAAACAGAAATTATTTCTACTAGAAACGGTAGAACTGTTTTAGGTAGTGTCAGTGGCGACAGACAGATAACAAGACGTGGTGAACAAATGAACTCACGTAATGTGGATAATGACCCACCACCAATACCACAACCTGACCCACCACCGCCACCGCAGCCGCCAATTCCACCAAGGGAAGAACCGCCTCTGCCACCGCCACCGATTCCTGATATTCAGTTACCTTTGAACTTGGATTTAGATTTAAGTTTCTTAGAATTTGAATTCTTTGGTTGGAGAGACCCACTTGCACAATCATTCTTGGTTGATAAGACTGGTGGTATGTACTTAACAGAAGTAGACTTGTTCTTTAAAACTAAAGACGAGAGTTTACCTGTATCTGTAGAAGTTAGAAACATGGTCAATGGATATCCTGGCCAAATTATATTACCATTCTCAGAAGTTACAAAGAATCCTGCAGACGTTAACTTGTCACAGGACGGTTCAGCTGTTACAACATTTACATTCCCAAGTCCAGTATTCTTAGAACAAGGACAGGAATATTGTTTTGTAGTTCTTTCAAACTCTAACAAGTATGAAGCATTTATTTCAAGAATGGGTGAGACAGACTTAGCAACTGGACAAGTAATTTCAGGACAACCATACGCAGGTTCATTATTCGCATCTCAAAATGCTTCAACATGGACTGCAGAACAAACAGATGACCTTAAGTTCCATTTGAAGTATGCAAGATTTGATATTTCTAAGAGACCTATTGTTAAATTTAACAACAAATCATTAGAAGCGTCACCTTTACAAGATAACCCAATTGAATCATACACTGGTCAAAACTACGTAAGAGTTTACGCATATGGACACGGTATGTATGATACTTCTTCTAATGCTGTTATAGCAGGAGTTACAGGAGAAAAAACAGGTGCAGTAATTAATCTTGAAGCAGAAGGTTCAATGACAACAACTGGGACTCTTCCTGCAAACGGGCCTTATAATGACATTGCAACAACTAATGACGGAAGTGGAACAGGTTGCACCGTAGATATAACAGTAGATTCAGGTGCGATAAGTTCAGTTAAAATTTCAAATCCAGGCTTCGGATATTTAGATACAAACACATTAACAGTTACTAACTTTGGTAGTGCAACAAACACTGTTGCAATTGATATTGATACCGTAGACCAAACAATTGGTGGAATACCAGTATCATGTATTAACGGAACATATACTGCTATCGCAGGAATAGATATTGATAGTTATACAGTAATACCCGACTTGTCTAGTACAGACCTTAAGTCAGGATATGTTGCTTTAGAAAGCACACAAAGTGGTGGTTCAAATGCAACCGCACAAAGAAACTATTATTTTGATACAATACACACAATGATACCAAGTGTTCAGTTGAAAGGAACATTGTTACATACTAACATTAGAACAACTGGAATGAAATCGCCAGAAGGTGTTGGTGGAACTGCATATAGTAAAAACAATACTGCAGAGTTTATTACATTAAACGATAACCACTTCTTAGACCAACCAGCGATTGTTGCTTCAGCTATCAACGAAACTAATGAAATGGCAAGTGTGAAGTCATTTACTTGTACTTTACAAATGCAATCACCTAGACAGAACTTATCACCAATGGTTGACCTTTCTTCTTTGGGTGCATTAGGTATCATGAACAGATTAAATAACATAGACAGTAGTTTAGATGTACCTACAGGAATCACATATGTTGATTCTACGGAACCTGATGGTGACAACAATGCATTTGTATACTGTACAAGAAAGGTCTCTCTGGCTACGCCTGGCACCGCTGTGAAGGTGATGTTAGACGGGTTTAGACCTTCGGGAACTGATATAAAAGTTCTTTATAAAGTATTAGAAAACGATAACTCAACACCGTTTGATGATATAGGTTGGAACTACTTTAATACAGACGGTTCGCCAGATACCGCTGTAGGAAATGACGCAAGAAACTTTAAGGAGTATAATTATACAGTAGAAGGACTCGCAGAGTTCTCAGCATTTGCAATTAAGATTGTAGGTCAGTCAACTAATACTTCTAATGTCCCACTTGTAAGTAACTTGAGAGCGATTGCATTAGCAACGTAATATTATGTCAAAGTTCGCTTATGAAAAAGGACATGCAAAAGTAGAAGGGCATTCGACTCTAGTTAGAGACGAAAGTTCACAGGCGATTATTAATAATGATATCGAAGGATATCAAGCTGCTATTAGAAGAAAGAGAGTCTTCCAAATTCAGCGAGAAGAAATAAATACTTTAAAAGTAGAAATGACAGAGATAAAACAACTATTAGGTGAAATATTAGAGAGAACAAATGGCAAAAACAATTGACCAATTTAGTACGTTAGAAAACTTTAGAACTCGTTACAACGATTTAGCAAATGACGTTGGGGATATCTCTGGCTTAAGAACTGACGTTAAAGGAAATCTAATAGACGCAATCAATAGTATAGAAGATAAAACATTCTTCTATCAAGAGTTCCTTTATACTGCAGACGGTGGTCAGACTGAATTTACAGGAAATGACGCATTTAGTAATGACCTAGTATACAAGAAAGATAGAATACAGGTTTATAAAAATGGTGCATTGTTAAGAGTTGGTGACGACTATGTTTTAGCAAGTCAACAATCAGACGGAACATTCAAAAAGATTACACTTATTTCAGCTGCTACCCTAGGTGATAAAATTGCAATCCATGCCTTTACTGGTTCATTCTTAACAGTTCAGGGCGGTGGTGTCGGTGGTAGTTCTTTATTTACAGAAACTGCAAACAATACAATCTTTAACCATAATAGTAATGGTATCATATTAAATGCAAACAATACTCCTTCTATAACTTCATTAGATACTGGTATAAACATACAGTTAGAAGGTGTAACTAAAGTTGACGGTAATCTATCAGTTGATACTGGACATACATTTACTGCTCCGACAATTACAGACGGAACGGGAACATTTACTGGTGGTAATGGTACTGGTTGGACAAGTATAACTTCTACTGCATTTGCTGGTAACTTAACAGGTAACGTTGCAGGTGATACTACAGGAACACACATTGGGCCGTTAACTTCAAGTTCAGGTAATGTTCAGGTTACCGCAGCTACATACATAACAGAATTCAGAGGTGGGGGTTCAACAGAAGGACAGATTAAACTTAACTGTCATGCTAACTCACACGGTCAAACAATTAAACCACAACCACACAGTGAAGGTGTTACAAATACATTAACACTTCCTAAAGGTGGAGACCAAGAGTTGGTTGGAACAAGTGCAACTCAAACATTAACAAATAAAACTATTACTGGTACATTTACAGGTTCCTTAACAGGAACAGTTTCAGGTATTGCAAACCATAGTATTACAGGATTAAGTGATGTTGGTGGAAGTGCCCCAAGTAACGGTCAGATACTTGTTTATAGTTCAAGTAATAGTAGATATGAACCAACAGACCAAGCTACTTCTGATACAGTAACAGAGGGTTCAAGTAATTTATATTTCACAAACGAAAGAGTTGACGATAGAGTTAACGCATTATTAGTTGGTGGAACAGGTATAACAACTTCATATGACGATGCAAGTAATACTTTAACTATTAATGGTAATGCTTTATACGGTAATGAAGATGTTTTAGACTTCTTAGGTGGTGGTGGACTAGTCGGTGGAAACGGTATCGACTTAACATATGATGATTCCGCTAATACATTAACCATTCACAGTGATATTGAAAGTGGTGCTGGTTTACTTGCAACTACAGAAGCTACAGGAGAAAACACCATAAATATCGGCGCAGGTAAAGGGATTAAAGTCAATGCAAATGACGTGCAAGTTGACTATGAAGTTACTAACTCAGCTCCAGGCGCAGTTGGTTCAACTTCGGACGGTCACCTTTGGTTTGTAATATAGTGAATGAGTAATGTGTAATGGCAGACGAAATATATATAAACACCAAGAATGCTCCGCATAGTCAACTAGGACAACTAGGTCAATCAGGAACTTTCCAACAACCTTATCAAGGTCAGAAAGCTGTCACAGGTGATTTACAGGTACAAAGAGCTGTAAGTGGTCAAACACCATTTACTTATCAAGCAAGATATCCATTTACTTATCAAGCTAACGCTCGAGGTAGATATCCTGCATCTGCAATAGGTCAAACACCATCTGAATATCAAGCACAGGGAAGATATCCATTTACTTATCCTGCGATAGGACAAACACCATTTACTTACCAAGCGAGATATCCTTATCCTGCAAACTATCAAGCACGTGGAAGATATCCTGCAAGTGCACGTGGTACGTATCCTGCTGATGCACAGGGAAGGTATCCATTTCCGTATACCTATCAGGCAAGAAGACCTAGTCCTACAAACAACCAAGGGCGATATCCATATATTGCAAGAAGACCTGCAGCTGTGCAACAACCGTATACATATCCATCTACTGGATTTTCGGCAAACGCACATGACGCCAGAGGTCGAACACCTATGGGTGATATTGGCCCTAAAGGACAACTTGTATTTTTCCAAACTCCTTATCCATTCATACAGCCTGGGCCTGGCCAATACAGTACACAGAATCAGGGTCGTAGACCCCAAACTTTTCTCGCTCAAAGACCTGCAATCGGAAGAATGCTTCAATTTGAAGATATAGGGCCAGGTATATGGTTCCAAGATGTCTATTCTTTTCAACAACCATACACAAGTACCCCAAGGGTGCAACAGACATATTCGTCAAGGGGAAGGTATCCGTTTACAACTCAAAACCAACAACCATACATTTCCAATGGAACTGGACAGGGAAGGTATCCGTATACCTATCAGGCAAGATATCCATTTAACTATCAAGCGAGATACCCATATCCTGCAACTTATCAAGCACGTGGAAGATATCCTGCTGATGGACAACAACCGTTTAATTACCAAGCAAATGCTCGGGGAAGATTTCCATATCCTGCAAATAAACAAACTAGTTATCCGTTTAATTACCAAGCAAGATATCCATTTACTTATCCTGCTGATGCACGTGGTACGTATCCTGCAAATGCACAACAATCATATCCTTTCCAACAGAATTATCAGTTGAGTTATATTTTCCAACAAGCATATTCTACAACTAGAAGTATTGGTGCGGCTGCCAAAGTTAAAGCAGTATACTTAAATGACGCTGGAACTTTAAGAAAATTACAAGAAGTTTATGTAAATGACCAAGGAACATTAGAAAAAATTCACCAAACAGTTCCTGCAGCTCAATTTAGTAAATCATAATAGGTATAAATAGTTAAATGGCAATAATCGCAAACATATTCATAGACCAAGGTACAGACTTTGCTATACAAGTTGACTTAACAGATACAGTAGGTGATGTATTGAATCTCACTGGATTTACTGCGACTGCTCAATTAAGAAAAACATATGGTTCTTCAAATGCGGCTGCAACCTTTACATGTTCACATAATGGAGTTGGTGGAACAGTTACAATGACATTAACTGATACTGTTACAACTGCTTTAGAAGCAGGAAGATATGTATATGATTTATTGATAACAGACGGAAGTGGTTCAATAAGTCGTGTTGTTGAAGGACAAGCAACAGTAACACCAGGCGTAACGAGGTAAACATGGCAATTAAAGGAAAACTTAGAGGAACAGGAAACATCAAGGTACAAACTTTAAAAGTTGGAGTTACAGACGTTAATTTATCAGCAAAATCCATTCAGGAACTACAAGACGTAGAAGCTTCAGAAACTGATAAAGGGTATCTACAATACGACCAAACCGAAGATAAGTGGAAAACTACCACAGTCATTGACGGTGGCACTTTCTAATCGTATAAATAGTATAAGACACATATCAAGGGAACAACCAGTGAGTTCCGACCCACATTGTGAGTGGATAGGTTCATTATGGATATACCCATGTGGGATTAATAACAGAATTATACGAGGAAAAAATAAATGGCAACAGTAATTCAAATTAAAAGAACGACTGGTGTTTCTAGCCCTACAGTATCGGATTTAGCAGAAGCGGAATTGGCGTATGTCCAAGACCGTTCTAATGACGGTGCGTCCTCAAAGTTGTTCATTGAGTCTGTAGATTCAAGTTCAAACCCAGTTATACATGAAATTGGTGGTAAATTTTTTACTGATATCATAAAGGGTTCTACACCCACACCTGCTAACTTAATTGTTGGTAATGGTGCAACTGCTGGTGCAGAGATTCAACTTAGAGAAGATTCTGACAACGGTACAAACTACGTTGCTTTGAAATCGCCAAATGCGGTTGGTTCAAATGTAACATTTACACTGATGGGTGCAGACGGTTCTGCTAATCAGGTAATTGAAACCGATGGTTCAGGAAATCTTAGTTTTAGGACTGTAACATCAACAATTGACGGTGCAACAGACACCAATATCACTTCAGCAGCTGACGGTGCAATGTTACTGTATGATACAGGAACATCTAAGTGGATAGATAACGTAATGTCAGGTGACGCTACTATGGCGGACACTGGTGTTATAACTATCTCAAATGACGCAGTCACACTTGCTAAAATTGCAGACGCAGTTATCATTACAGAATCAGAGGGTATCTCAAGTAATGATGTAGATACAGGGTTCCCAACAGCGGCTGCTGTTAAAGACTATGTTGATACAAACATAACTTCTCAAGATTTAGACGTTGCAGCTGATTCAGGAACAGGTGCAATAGACCTTGATTCACAATCACTAACAATCGCTGGTACATCAAACGAGATAGAAACTTCAGCAAGTGGACAAACAATCACAGTAGGTTTACCTGATGACGTAACTGTAGGAAATAGTCTTACGGTCACAGGAAACCTAACAGTTAACGGTACTACAACAACTGTTAACTCAACAACTACAACAGTAGACGACCCAATCTTTACAGTTGGTGGAGACAGTGCTCCTGGCTCAGACGACAACAAAGATAGAGGTATTGAATTTAGATATCATAACGGTTCTTCTGCTAAAGTAGGTTTCTTTGGATATGACGATAGTGCAAGTAAGTTTACATTTATCGCAGACGCAACAAATACTTCCGAAGTATTTTCAGGTACTGCAGGTAACGTTGCATTCGGAAATATCGAAGGTGTTGGTTTAGCACTAAGTGGTTCAATAACTTCATTAGACGGCGCTACACCTGCAAACGGTCAGTTAATGATTGGTACAGGTTCAGACGTTGCACTTGCAACTTTAACTGCAGGTGAAGGTATTGATATCACTAACGGTTCAGGTTCAATTACAATCATTGGTGAAGATGCAACAAGTTCCAATAAAGGTATTGCATCATTCTCAAGTGATAACTTCACTGTATCTAGTGGTGCTGTAACTATTACCGCAATAGACGGTGGGACTTTTTAATTATTAGAATAGGGTAATACATGGCAACAGTCATAACGTTCAAGAAGTCATCGACTCAGAACGCTGTTCCAACTACCTCAGATATAACTCTAGGGGAATTGGCAGTAAATACTTACCACGGTAGGTTTTACACTGAGAAGAATGACGGTTCAGCTGCCATTGTAGAAGTAGGGTCTAATCCTGCATCATTCACTATTAATGACGCAATCACATTCCCCACTTCTGACGGCACATCTGACCAAGTAATAACAACCGATGGTTCGGGGACTTTGTCGTGGGCAGACCAAAGCGGTGGTGGAAGTTATGGAACTGGAAATACTTTTACCTTTACTCTATCGGGAACTACAACTACCATATCAGGAAATGACGATGATGGGCAAGCATTGTCATATGAACTTGGTAAAGAAGCAGTATATCTAAATGGTGTATTACTACAAGACGGTGGTGTTGACTACGCAACAACAAGTTCCTCAGTTATCACTCTTCAAGCAAATGGAGAAAGTGGTGACGTAGTATGTATTAAAACACCTAAGAATCCAGTCGCATTAGAAACTTCTAGTTCAGCACTGACAACTACTAACGCAGACCAAACTATTTTATCGGTTGCGTCTGCTGGTGCGAAAGCAACTAAGGTATCATTAACTGCAGTTCATTCAACAGGTTCACATTCATGTGAAATAGTAATGGGTAATGACGGTAGTAACGCATTCTTCTCACAATATGGTGACGTAACAACTACAGGTGCATTCTTATATACTGTTAGCACAACTATGTCTAGTGGTAATCAACTATTAAGAGTTACTCCTGCAAATACAAATACCACTTTCTTTTTAACATACTCAAGACTTCCTGCTACCAAAGACGGTGAACTAACAACAACTACAACTTCTGAACAGACTCTTGATTCACAATCAGTCGCATATGAAGGATTGAAATATTCATTACTTGCAGTTCACTCAAGTGGTACTCACGCCGCTGAGATAGTCGTGGGTACAGACGGAACTGATGCATTCTTCTCACAATATGGTGATGTAGTGACATCAAGTGTTCTATTCTCTCTAAATACCTCAGTTAGTTCAGGAAATACTAATCTATTGGTAACTCCTGCTAATACTAATACTACGTTCTATTGGGACGTAACTAAGAGAGGAGAATAATGCCTAGGTCATTAGCATTCAAACTTGCAGAAATTTCTAGACACATCTATTATGATAGTGCTAATGACGATATTGTTGTAAGTAAAGAATTAGTTTCCTCAAGAAGAAAATCAGGTTCTACAACCACAACCGCAACAACTCAAGTTGCACTGGATACTTTTGCACATGCGTCTTTCACGACTGCAAGATATATTGTTTCTGTAACTCAAGGTTCAGATTACCATTCTACAGAACTTGTTATATCTCATGACGGTTCGACTGCAGATATTCTTGAATATGGTATTCTCAAATCAGGTAGTGATTTAGCAACATTTGCCGCTGATATTAGTGGTGCGAATGCAAGATTACTTATAACCCCTGCCTCTACAAGCTCAACTGTCTTTAAATTTGACAGACAATTAGTAGAATCTTAATCCTAAACTCCGTTTAGTTATAAATAACAGTAGACATTTTTAATAATGCTGTGAACTGGGATAGTGAACAGTAAACGGAGGCGAACAGCGTGGCTGCAAAGAATTTTCATGTAAAAAACGGACTGAGTATCGGGGTAACCGAGGTTATCAACAGCTCAGGTCTTATACAATCAGCCGCACTAGGAAGTGATTTTAACGAAAAAGTTGACGATAGAGTTAACGCCTTAATCCAAGCAGGAACAGGTATTTCTACAACATATGATGATAGTGCAGGCACATTAACAATCAACGGACAAGTTGGAGACGTAACAGGCGTAACTGCTGGAGACGGTTTATCAGGTGGTGGTTCATCAGGTGATGTATCCCTTGCAGTAGACCTAAACGAATTAACAGCTGCAACAGTAGATATTGCAAACGATAGTGTTGCAATTATAGATGCATCAGACAACAGTTCTAAGAAAGAAACATTAGCAGACATTGCAACCGCAATGGCTGGAACAGGTATTACTGCAACTAACGGTGTTCTATCTACAACAGTAGGTGATATTACATCGGTTGTTGCTGGAGACGGTCTAACAGGTGGTGGAACATCAGGAGATGTCACACTTGCGGTTCAAGTAGACGATAGTTCTATAGAAACAGATTCAGATACCTTAAGAGTAAAAGCAAGTGGTATTACAAATGCCATGTTGGCAGGTTCTATTGCAAACGCTAAACTAGCAAATTCATCAATTACAGTTTCAGACGGCAGTAATACAACTGCAACAGCATTAGGTGGAACAATAACCTTTGCAGCTGGTGAAGGTGTAGACGTTGCAGAAAGTTCAGGAACAGTCACATATTCAGCGGAACTTGCAACAGAAACAAACGCTGGTGTCGCAACATTTGACGGTACAGACTTTACTGTATCTTCTGGCGATGTGACAATGAACGCAGAAAGAATACAGGACATTGCTGGTGCAATGTTTACTGGTAATACTGAAACAGGTATTACAGCAACCTATCAAGATGCAGATGGAACAATAGACCTTACAACAAGTATTTCAGGTTTCGATACTGATGACTTGTCAGAAGGCTCAAGTAATCTTTATCATACATCAGAAAGAGTAGACGATAGAGTTAACGCACTATTACAAGCTGGTACAAACATGTCATTGACATATGACGATGCAGCTAATACTTTAACAATTGCGTCTTCGGGTAAAACAGAAGAAGAAATAGAAGATATCGTTGGTGCACAATTTGCTACAAACGGTTCACACACAAATATCACTGCAACATATGACGATGCTGGTGACGGTGCGGTAGACCTTGCAATCACAGACGCAACAATCAGAGGAAAGGTCTCCGTAACAGATTCAGGTGGAGACGGTTCACTTGCATACAATAACTCTACAGGTGTTATTACATATACAGGCCCAAGTGCGTCAGAAGTAAGAGCGCATATCTCAGGTGGAACAGGTGTTACTGTATCAAGTGGTGAAATTGCAATTGGACAAGCAGTTGCAACAAGTTCAAATGTAACTTTCGCAGACGTAGCTGCAACAGGTAATTTGACAGTTACAGGTAACTTAGATGTAAACGGAACAACCACAACTTTAGATACTACAAACTCAACAATTACAGATAGATTGATTGAGTTAGGAAATGGTACAACAGGAACACCTGCAAATGATATGGGTATTGTTCTTGAAAGAGGAGACTCAGACAACGCATTTATAGGTTGGGACGAAAGTGCAGACAAATTCTTAATAGGTACAGGTTCATTTACAGGTGCAAGTACAGGTGATTTAACAGTTACTACAGGAACACTTGTA